>SDBT01001330.1_pt1 | contig 43195 bp, 46 predicted proteins | sample 2277101 | NCBI WGS metagenome assembly SDBT01 (sample SAMN10404973, study PRJNA504765) | marine sediment metagenome | isolation source: marine sediment core GS10_PC15, 103 cmbsf | place: Arctic Ocean: Southern Knipovich Ridge | collected 2010
ATCACCAAGACACCAGAGGAGCAACTTTGGCAGGGACGAGACACGTGGGAGACCAACCAACGCGGTCTACGGACACGCGGGAACAAAGTGTCGACCATCGAGTTCAAGGCCTTGACTACGTTGCTGGGTCCAAAATCCAAAGTTGTCAAAGAAATTCTGCTCCACCAGCAGGGCGTCGAGGAAGTGCGGGAGCTTCTCCACATTCTCAACGTTATGAAGGGAGACGCGCAGTTGGACTTCCTGAAGCCCACTGTTAGTCCCGAACAACTGATCTACATTCCAGCTGGTATGGGCACCTTTCACACCTTCGAAGGTTTGATGGGTACCATTGCGGACGAGGAGATGTACCCCACTGGGTGCTACGTACAGCTCCCAATGACCCTTCAAGTTGTTATTCCGGACGATCGGACTGTTGCTATTCAGGAAGGCATCGCTACTAGTAGTGCGTACCCCCCGGAGGCCTGTCGAGTCTTTGAATTCGATAAGCTACCGATTCCGCCTTTCGAGCTACGACAGCCTTGGAGACACGCAACTGGGAAATATGGGCTCTCGGACATCGCAACAACTCTGAACCAGATTCTGGAAGCCTGTGATCGCCTCAAGCACGGGGAGATCAAACCCCAACAACTATCGGGCATGGTCTTCAAGTATTTTCACATGGTATCTCAGTCCTTGTCATCGAAGACTGGGAAGATTAGTCAGTATCTGATGGCGGTCAGGTATCCTCATTCCTCCAAAGCCACAGCAGTTCTGGGTCAGAACCTGGAACCGAACTGGGTGGAGATTCACAAGGACATGGCACACGGCCTCAAGGTCGAAGATGGTGACTATATCCTCGTGGAACGGTTCCCCTGCTTAGGGTTCATGTCCACTCGCATCCAGAGAGTCAAAATCACAGACGATCCTCAATGCAAGTATACCATTCGTGTAAGCGGGAACTCCCTAGTGTCCATGAACCTGGACTTCGACGGGGATGTGATCTACGTCATGAGCTTCCATACCAAGGGAGCCAAAGCGGAGCTGGAGGAAAACTTCCACAACCCACATCCAAGAATCAAAGAAGTTCTCGATCGCATGAACAGCAAGAAGAAGCCGGAAGCGAGGGCTATGACTCTCCAGGAAATGAAGCTGCAAAGCTTCTCTCCCATGGGACCGCGAGAACACGCGGATCTGAACGCCACTTCGTTGGCTGTTAAATTGTGGACTGGACCAGTCATCGCTCTCTGTTATTCTCTGATGAGAATTGTGGAAGGGAACATTCCCTACCACGATCGGGAGGGGCACATCAATGTCGAAGTCTTCCTCGACAAGGTGGGTAACTCTGTCTTTTCTCAGAAGCATGGAACCAAGAGCCTCAGAGAAGAGTGTGTGGAGGCTGTGTGTTTAGCGGACGGCCCGGCTCTAATTGAGCTTGGCTTTCCCGAGCGTGAGACTCGTCAGTTGTGTAACATTATCAAGATGTACGCTAGGAAGTTGGGAATCAAGAACCAAGCCCAACTAGTGAATCACTATCAGAATCATCTCGAAAAGGGGCGCTCACACATCATCAACGCCATCGTACGACGTTTCCACAAGACGTACTTCGCTACTCGTGCCAATTTGCATCCCATAGATCTCTTGGAACATTTGGGAGCGAAGCCGCACGATCTGGTTGGGTACCTAATTCAAACCAGCCTGTCTAGTGGGAATAAATCGAAGAGCGCACAAACCTAGAAAAGAGTGGGGAGCTAGATGATTATGGTTCCATATCTGGGAAGTCTTCCCGCCCTTCTCACCTTCCTTATCGGCAAAGGGTGCAAAATGATTCCTAGCAATTTCTTGGGGCGCAACAAAACTATCATTGTGTCCAATCTGGTTATCAGTAGCCAAGCTGGTACTGACTTCCAAAGACTTATCCAGGGTTTCAACATCTGGGAACTCAAAACATTAAGGGACGACGAAGCCTTCATCGACCGCGTCAAGAAGATTGCAGAACTCGACGCAGAACAACTACGAGAACACATGGTCAAGAAGTGGAGCTTGACTGTCGAGTCCTGCCAGAACGATGATTGGTGGGTAGATGTAGAAAGCATTCGGGATCGGTGTCCCGTATGGACAAGGGCGGTGATCGAGGGGCACTACGTTGACTGTAATGACTTCGTGCAATGGGCTAGGGAACTGCTCATGGAGGAGGTTAGAGTTAACATCAACATCAAGCGTATCCAGGAACTTCGAGAGAAAGCGAAGAAGAGGGACAGTCAGCAAACGGAAGCGGCAAGTCAATTCGAACGGGCCATGCAGTGCGGATTCTACCTGTAGGGAAACTAGATGTATGCGAATAACTGTAGCTTTGTGGGACGGTTGGTCGCTGATCCTCAACTAGACCAAAGTAAGATAGACAACCCTCGGGTCACTTTTACTCTAGCCCTAAACAAGCCCGGCAAATCTCAAGCCATGTACCTTAATTGTGTTGCCTGGAATACAAAAGCTATGGCTATCGCTGAATATTATCGCAAGGGGCAACTCTTGTTTGCTTCAGGAGAGATGGAGTTCAGTAGTTACGTAGGCAACGATGGTGTTGCTCGTAAATCTATCTCTCTACACGTAGAGAAATTTTCGGGAGGTGAGAGGAGACACACATCAGAAGGGGCCGTAGTGCCCAAACCTAGACTGCCAGAGTAGAGCAGATCTCTAAATAGTATAAAAGTAACGTGAGAGAAAAACCTACGTATATTATATAAACAAGAAGGAAAAGTATTATGCCTTTTAAAGTGAGAGAGTTTCCTGGACAGTTATTTCGTAGTATGGAAGAGTATGAGGAAGCCAGACGAAAGCGCCGAGACATAGAAGTTAAGTTAGCCGACAGAGCCAAGGTATACGAAGACGAGCCGCAGAAGGCTAGAGTGACTGCAACTGTCATACCGGCCCCCAGACAGTTAGTTGAGAAGAGAGTGGCAGCCATAGAATCCAAATTGGATGCATTGGTAGAAGAAGTTAGGGCGTCTCGGGAATCTAGGCCTCCCGCAGAGAATAAGGAAGGCCTCTCAGTAGGCATGACTTTACGGGGTGAGAGCAAGGATAGGCGTTTCACTATCGAAGTAATAGAGGACGGCTACCTCTGTAGCGACGGTAACATTTACCAGAGCTTATCGGGGGCAGCTCAGGGGGTATCCGGCAACAGAAGATCCGGATGGGTTTTCTGGAAAGATATACATGGTACCTCCATCGGGGAAATAACGGGGAGATTTAGCAGTGGTTCTACCGAATCCCACGCGGTGTCCTGATTGCGACAATTTCGCAGCGGAGTCTGCTGGCGCGGGTAAAGGAGAAGTCAAGGTTTGCCTGGAGTGCGGCCTAGTTTGGTCGATAGGCGAATCTGATGAGGAACAATACTCCCAACAAGAGATGGATTTGGAGTACCTCACCGAAGAGGAAAACATGGAACTCAGGAGTCTAGAGGATATGGATTCCAGAAGCGCAGACTTCACTCCATGTCCTCTCTGTTCTAGTGATAGGATCGTCCAATTAGTAAAGATTGACGGCAACCTTGCGGGACGCTGCCTGTGTAGAGAGTGCGGCTGCGAGTTCAAGGTTCTAGACAATCAGGAAGAAGAAGAGTGGGAAGACGAAGGAGAGAACGTACACGGAGTCATCGAAACCTGCCCTCATTGTAACGCACCTAATTCTATACAGGCCTACGGCGGAGCCGTGTGGTGCGAAAGATGTTGGCTGGATCCCGATCAGATGGATCAGGATTCTCCGGATATAGCAAAGTTGTACAAGAACGGAATCAAAAGAGCCTTGGAGAAGGACGTCGGTCTTCTTAAGGCGGATAGGCCCTACGGAGAATTCATCAGAGAAAAGTGTGGCCCTCATTGTGACTACGCTAACCCTTGCCCACAGACGGCAGGTAACCTAATCAATTGTTTCAGGGAGTATCTCTCCGAGGAAGAAGAGGATATCGAGATTGTGGGCAAAAGAAAACGGGGAAGGAAGGGGAAGAACAAGCAAAAGACTCAGAATCTAATTCGGAATCATAATCGAAATCGAAAGAAAAATTATAAGATTAAGGCGTCCAAGGTAGCATTCTCTTGCTCCAAGGGTGGCCTATTGGAGAAAATGGTATTGTATGGCACTACAGATCCGGATACGGAACAACCTGGAGGTACAGGGAGCCAGTCCGGAGCTTAAAAATTACCTTAAAGAACTTCTTACGATAGTCAATCCAGTCTGGATTGAAGCGAAAGCCTTTGGAAGGTACACTGCAAACATTTCGCAGTACATTAGGCAATTCGAGTTTGATAATCACAGTATGATAGTTCCACGAGGGTTGCTTGAGCATCTAGTAGAAGACCTAGATCTAGAATGGGAATTAATAGATGAAAGAGCAACCCCAGAGGCCCCTTGGGGTGAAGGTATAGTAACGCTCCGGCCAGATGATCAGGAGTCAACTGTCCAACGGATGATGACTCACGATAATGGCTTCTTATCCGCTCCCGCAGGCAGCGGCAAAACCGTGATGGGTCTAGAAATGTGCCGACGATTGGGGCTACGAGCCCTGTGGTTGGTGCACCAGGAGAGACTGGAAGCGCAAGCTGTTAGCGAGGCTGTTGAACATCTCGGGCTCGAAGTTAAGGATATTGGCATTCTCCACGGTAAAAAGTGGAAGATTGGAGAGTGCTTGACGGTGGGCATGATCCCAACCATGCGCCGAAGAGATCTCAGTGATCTTAGTAACACGTTCGGCACTGTAATCGTCGACGAGGGACATCATGTTCCTAGCAAAACCTTTCTGGAAGTGGTGAATCAATTTAATCCGAAGTATCTTTTTGGGTTAACGGCCACTGCCTACCGACGAGACAAGTTAGATGTAATCATGTTCAACGCCATCGGGCCCAAGGTAGCCGAGATAGACCACGTAGAGCTTGTTGAAGACGAACATCTAATGCTCCCTACCATAAAGGTTAGAGAAACGGGGTGGGATCCCGAGAACTCTCTGCTAATGGAATACAGCGATTTCATGGAAGCCATGGTCACGGCTCCTCAAAGGAACCAGCAAATAGTTCGGGACGTGGTCAGGGAGGCTAAGAAACCGGGAAACGTATCCATCGTCCTTGTAGAAAGAACCAAGCACGCCGAAGTGTTGACCGCTCTGATCAAGGAAGCGGGAGTAAAATGCGACTTCGTAGTGGGTTCGGTAGATATAAATGACGAAGGGAATAGGAAAGAATTCTCCCGAGCAAAGAAGAAACTGCGAAAGAAGAAGCGCCCCCTCCCTAGAAAGGTGAGGGATAAGGTCATGTCTGAGCTTAGGAGCGGGGGGCTCCAGGTTCTCGTAACTACCTACGATTTATTGATGGAGGGGTTTAACCACCCACCTCTGAACCGTCTGTTCCTAGCTGCTCCCATCAAGTGGAAGGGAAACGTAGTTCAAGCCTTAGGGCGCATTCAAAGAACAGCAGACGGAAAAGAGGACGCAACAGCTTACGACTACGTGGATGAAAAGATAGGAATGTTCATCCGGCAGTTTAACCTAAGGCTTTTCAGAGTATATGAACATATGGGCATGAAAGTAGAACATCCGTAGGAGAAGACGATTGGAATTCGATATCGAGAATGCTGATTGGATGGGAGACGAAGATAACAACAGAATTCGTATTCCGCCCAATATCCGAGCTGAGATGGGAGTTCTAGTCGGACAGTTCATTCAGGTACGCGGAAAGGAAACCGTCGTTCTACAGGTGTCCGGCTGCTCTCCCTACTACAAAACGGCGTTGGTCAGCCCAGATAACTTCGCGAGAATCGACGGGCCTAACGTACAGTTCAAGATACTAGACGTAACTCTGGGTTGTGATCCGGAGTTCTTCATTATTCGAGGGAATGGCCCTCACAACGATCAACTTATGTCTGCAGCAACCTACCTCCCTTTCAGAGGCCAGATTGGTTGCGATGGGTGTCTAGGAGAGTTACGACCTCGTTACGGACGCCACGAGGACGCCGTAGTCAAGGAGATTCAGAGACTAATTCCTCAAATCCCTGGGCGCATGAAGAGAAGCTCCTGGGCCAAAACGCTTCCTACTGACGGAAATGCTTTCCGTTACGAAGCCCATTCCTATCGCTTTGCCAGAGCCGCTGGCTTCCACGTGCATCTAGGCATCCCACCTGAAATCCTTAACACACGAAAAGATTTTAACAGAGTCGCCATGAACCATCTGGTCCAATGCTTGGACTGGTACGTTTCCGTTCCTATGGTACCTCTGGAAGATAACGCCCTACGTCGAACCGGAAGAACTCAATACGGCCTTCCCGGAGATCACCGCCCCAGTAACATGACCTTGGAGTATAGAACTCCAGGAGCCTTTTATCTACGAACCCCTTCGCTAACCAGAGGGCTGCTTGGATTGAGCCTGATGATTGCGGAGACGGTGGTTAGTAGACTCAAGATTGCAAGCAAAAACTTCATAGATCTCAGGGAGATTACCAAGGCAGAACTACACGAAGTGATGCCAATTCCTGAACCCAACACCATCAGGAGCACCTTGTTAGCGGAGTCCGTAGATCCAGCTAAACGAGAGCTGGAACGCATTCACAAGCAGTTGACTGATCTTCCGAACTACGGTAAACATGAGGGAACAGTAAAAGAATTCTTCAGAGAAGTGGAAAGAGGGTATAGGCCTGGACCTAATCTCTTGCGTAATTGGAAGGAGTGATCGTGAGCGCAAAAAGAGGACTTGGACTGAAATTTCAGAATAAGTCATCACGACCGGTGCTAACGAGGGAACAGTTTCTTTACTGGAGAGACATACTCTCCAAGACTCTGAAACTAGGAACCGAGTTCGAAATTAACCTCCCTTCGGCAGAACGCGGCCTCCAAGAGAACGTCGCGGAGCCTTGCGTCCATTCCAAGAAGAAATGCGTGACCGATTGTGCCAACTTGGAGACGTGTCTGGTTGAGAGGCATCCTACCTTTTGCTTGACCCGGGAAACAGGGGAGTTTCTTGGAAGCCCGTTTCAGTGCCCCGCCAAGAACGACGGAGACATAGAGGCGTGCATCGAGTGTCCCTCTTGGATGCTCAACTGCCGAGGCATGGACTGTGCCATGCATACTCCCTTCTGTACCATTTGCCCTTCCTTCTTGAGACAAAGCGATGCGGCCATAGAAAACTCCGACATCCGTCAGGACGCCGAAGCGGTGCGGACAGAGATGAAGAACCGTTTCCAACCGACTGGAGACGTTCTGAAGGTAGCCGAGTTTGGAGTCCTGGAAGTCAAGAAGGACGGTTCTTTGGTCAATAACGGAGGCATTGAGGTGCCAACCGTTGGGCGCCGCGTGCACTGGAACAGCTTCTATCGAATGTGCAAAGAAATCATTGATCCCATCGTCGAGCGTGGAGGCTACATCAACGAACGGTGCGGGCAGCACTTCCATCTTTTGGTAGGCTACTTCGGCAGCGGGAGTGGCGCTTTCGGAGGGAAAAGCCGTGTCTCTGGTTCTGTCTCGGAGCTAGAGATTCCGATGCCGGAAATCATCATGGCCAATTTCCATCAACTTCATCGACGCTACGAGGCGGCTCAATTCTGGATTATGAGCACCGGAGAGTCCATGGAGACTTTGACGAGGTGGTCTAAGTTTCGCCAACCCATCCGGCAGTACAGTGCCATGCAAAGTCCGATGAGAAAGATTCAGAGAGAGTTGGCGGACAACATTCCCGGCGGAGGGCACGGAACTGCTGGAAAGTACGCATCTTGCTCCTACTACTTCTGCAAGTTCAATCAGGCTGGACAAGTCAGCACCTTCCACATCGAGAACCGCATTGCGGATGGGTGTTTGTCTCCGTCCGTAGTCTCCGCTTGGGGCATGATGATCTACGCCATGCTACTCAAAGCAGTCCGCTTGTCTCAGTACGGTATCATGGAGATCGGAACCCGAGAGTACATAGCCCAACTGGAGGCAGCGACGCCGCATCTCATCAACGGGCAAAATAGAGATTACGGTGGATCTCGCGTTGCAGATACCAGCGGCATAGGGACCTCTATTCCCTTCTTCCGAGATAACTCTCGGGAGTTGGTTCAATTGCTCAAAGGAGAACTAAACAAGCTAGGACCTGCCTTCGATATTCTGATACAGTTGGCAGATCGGCCCATCTCTCTCCGAAGGGCGCAAGGGGATTCGTGGGAAGATATCGAGAACGAATTGAACCCTCAGAGTAGAGAGCCAGATTATGACAATAGGCATTTGATTGAAAGCGAAGTTGCGGAAGTAGTAGACCTCACCGGCATCGTAGAATGTGAAGGTCAGGACATCTGGATCGAGGAAGTAGCTGCCCACATCGACCAGCCTCCGGTAGTAGTAGCGGAAATTGTGGCCGAACTCCTGAGTTCGGGGCGATATCGGTGGAGTGACGTCGTCGGCGCACTTATCACCACAACTTAGAGAGGGAAATATGTGCGGAATCGCAACAATCTCCTTTGGTCGCAGAGGCAGAGGAAGGATAAGTTATCCGTTGGTGCAGGCCATGACGAAGCAACTGCTGATAGAGTTGCAGCCAAGAGGGTTGGACGCCGCTGGAATTGCGGTGATCAACGACCCTGAGTGCGAACAAAGTGTGGTTTTCAAGAAACCTTTGCGGCCTTCTCGACTAACCGTGAGGCCTAGATTCCAAGACGCTTTGAACCTGATTGGCCCTCATACGAATTTCATCCTTCTTCATGCCCGAGCAGCGACTGTCGGCAACAATACGGACAGTAACTACGACAACCATCCCATCATCGCTCCTCCGGTAGTTGGTATTCACAACGGCACCCTCCTGAACCATGAGGATGTCTTCAAGAAATTCAGACTACATCAGGAAGGGAACGTAGATTCTGAAGTAATCTTCCGACTCTATGGAAAATTGCTGGAGAAAGGAGTTCCTCCTGAGAAGGCTATGAAAGCTGTAGCCTCCCAATTAGAAGGAGCTTTCACCGGAGCTGCGGTCGATCTTCGGCACCCTCATCGAATGCTCATGTTCAAGTTTCAGAGACCTCTTCACGTGCTGACCTTCAAGCACTACGACATGATTATCGCTCTCTCTGAAGTACGACACTACGATCGCGCCAAGGCCAAGGTAGGAATCAAAGCCATGGACCACTGTACTTGGCTTCAGGACGGAGCAGGGTTCTGGTTGGATGTCAATGAACCCGGACACATTGTCAAAAACATTCATCGATTCAGGTTTCCCATCGACCACAACTTCGCGGCAGGCAAGAGGAAATATAACAATTACTTGAACGGCCAATTCGGATGCTGAACGGCTAGTTTGGATAGGAGCAGAAAAACATGTGTGGAATTGTAGGAGTCGTTCAGTACGACTCTAAAGTATCCAGGGAGATTCGCCAGAAAGCTCTCAAGATTTTGTTTGCGGACAACATGCTACGTACTCAAGCTCGTGGGCGAGACGCGACCGGTGTTTATCAAGTGATGGCCAACGGCGATTGGATGATGGCCAAGAAGGCTGAGAAGGTTAGCGAGTGGCTCTTCAAGGAAAGATCAGAGCACTCCGATCCGCAAATATACCAGGACTTCGCAGATACGTGGGCAAGTTATCCTCACGAACTACGGGCGCTGGTAGGACATTGTCGATCTAGAACCGTTGGTTCTACTGCCAACGTAAACAATCATCCGTTCGCCATCCAAGTGGACGAGAAGAACGCGATTCTGGGCGTCCACAACGGAACCTTGGACAATCATGAAACCATCTTCAAGCGTCTTCCCAACCTCCTGGAGAGACAAGGAGACGTTGATAGTGAAGCCATCTTCCACTATCTATTTTACACCACTGCCAACGGAACCAGGGAGATGTCTCCTGAAGTTATCAAATCTCTTGGTGAGAGAATTGAGGGTTCCTATGCGGTAGTCGTGTCCAACAGCCTCTTTCCCCATCAAGTAACGGCTTTCCGGCAAACGAGGCCGTTGCATATGTGTATGATCAGTCCTTTGAACATGGTGTTGCTGACTTCCGACAGCAAATTCATCAAGGACTCTCTGGAGCAGTACAAGTTCATCCGGCAATCAGTCATTCCGGAACTACCGATACTCAAAGTCGACGAACGCATGCTATCGGAGCGAGATTTCCGTATTTTCGACACCCGCAAGAAGTTCCCAGAGACTCTCAACTATCAATCCATGAATGAGATATCTGAGGGGGGAGAATTCAAGGGGATCAGCGCCAAAATCCTACCGGAGTGGAAGGACGAGCCGATGGAAACCTCTTCTCCCAATAGTGCTGACAAGGGCAAGGACGGAACTTCCGACCATTCTCCCAAGGTTAGTAAAGGAAGCGCCTCCACTCCTTATCAAAATCGACGGACGACGTTCCCGAGCAAAGTCACTGCCAAGCAGGACGCACGGGATGAAGAGTCCACGATCGTCGACGTCGAGATTTTGGATAAGGATGGAAAGCCGCTCGATATGTCCGCCGGAGAAGCCAAAGAGACTGAAGAGGCTTGGAAGAATGCCGAGTCCATCGGACTCACAGTCAACTATGAAAATGATCGAGAACTAGCGCAACATATCGGAGTCGATGTGGTCGATCTTGTCAACATGGGGCACCTCAAGTTGGCTAGCGAGCTATCCAAGGTCCACTTCGCTCTCTACTACGCCCTCGGGCGCGTGGACACAGCTGACGAAATAAAGGGAGTTAGAAGATCGGCTCGGGGACAACACAGGCGCATTGAGAGAGCAGAAGAGAAGAAGAAGTTGGCGGAGGGCAAGATTTGGGAGTTCAGAGCGTTGACCCAAATATTCATCGTTCTCCACAAGAGGCGCTACAAACTCTGTACCGGTAATGTGAAACTGATCCTGGATTCCTATCCCGGCATCAGCGCGAGTCGCAGAGAAGACATCCTCAGAACAGCCAAGTCTGTGTTGGAGAGCGCCGATACGGAGAAGATTATTGAAGCTCTCGCTCCGAAGTTCGACAAGGCGGAGCTTAGTAAAGCTCTCCAACTAAGGGAACTAGAGCCGACAGTCAAGCTTCTGCCGGAGAAAATAGCAGAATAACCATACGGGTATAGTGTAGGAGTGATCATGTCCCGTAAGATACAGCTGACGTTAATGACGTCCGCAAAGATGTCCAACAGTGAAGAACACGGAGTTATCCGGCTCCCTCGGAAGGCGAGAAGCCATTTCGGGTTCACCAACAGCGTAGTCGTAATCGGCAAAGGGGAGCATCGGTTCGGACTAGAGGTCAAGAAAGCGTATAAAGAAGATATTCAGAAGCTGGCGAAGAAACTAGCCTCAGGAAAAGCCAACGAAAAAGAAGCCCTCTCAGCCGGTTTTGTAACTCGCTCTGTCCTCCAAAAGATAAATCGAAGGCAGGGGGAGAGCGTTTGGATTTCCGATTCCCTAACAGAGATTACGGTAGGGGCCGACCCCGAGTTTGGGCTTATTCTTGAGGAAACAGGGCGCCTCATTAGGGGAGGCAGTGTCATTAAGAAAGCCGGAGCCTTTGGGAGCGACGGGCCAGCGGTAGAGGTGCGCCCGGCCCCCAGCTTAGAACATCTGGGGATGGTGGATAACATCGCCAAAATTCTCCAGGACCCTCCGGAAGCGGTGAACTCCTTCAAGTGGCTTGGTGGGGCTACCTACGAAGACGCCGCCAGAAAGTATTGGTTCGGCGGGCACATTCACCTAGGGAGGCCCGTCCAACTAGATCCCGAGGATGCCATTGACTACTGTTACCATAACATCGCAACTGTTCTCGATAATCTCTTGGCTTTCCCTCTGGTACGGTTCGACACTCCTAATCCGGATCTGAGACGACACGGGTGTGAATACGGCTATGGAACTGCGGGTACAGGAGATACCGGAGAGCCCGATTCCTCCGTGAGATCCCATCCCGATAGATTCGAGTACCGAGTCCTCAGTGGACTATGGTTGGCACATCCCACCTTGGCCAAAATCGTCGTAGGAGCCACCAAAGCCATTACCGAATCGGCCTACACCAAATTTGCCGCTCACAGGAGCGATTACGATTGGATGGACTCTAATTCTTTCCTGAAAAGCTTCGGGATTGCCGCAAGATCCACAAGTATTACGAAGATCATTAACAAATCCGAGGCAGGCAGCATTACCAAAGACCACTTGACTCGGTGGCGTAAACAGATCAGAGACTTGGAGAAATTCGATGATTACTCAGAGGAGTTGAGTGCTTTGATTGCGTTAGTAGGTGCAGATCCAAGCATCGTAAAGAAGCACCTGGATCTCGATCTACGTAAGGGGTGGTGTGAAGGGAAGAGATTCCTTCACGGAATGAACAACACACGAGTTAGAGATACTTTGGAGGCCGTTGCGTCCAAGGAGATAAGGAGTTCTTCATGAGCGGATACGTCTGGTATTCTTTCGGTTCCGATGTAACCGGAAGGAAGATAGCCAAGGCGCTCGGTTACACCTCGGGCAAAAAGGCGATAGACTTCAGCCCCCACAACATTCTTCTGGGATGGGGGTGCAAGCCCAGCGAGAAGTTCAATGCTCAAGCGTTGGCCAAACTCGTCGCCGAGAGCAAGCTGAGGGTTATTAATCCTCCAGCCAGCGTCGAAGCCAATAGAGACAAGGTAGCTTTCCTCAGGGAGATGGAAACTGCCAAGCTGGCGATTCCGGGATACGTAACCAGCAAGGTCGGCGGAACCGAGGCGCTCCTCAAGCGGGTACAAGAAGGAGTCGAAGCGGGCACAATCATGTTCCCCCTCATCGGACACAGCACCCTTCACAAGGGTGACCCCTTCTTCTGTCATACAGAAGAAGACGTCAAGAACGCCATTCACTATATGGGCGGAGAACTACGGCAAGCGTACTACTTCCGATCCTTCTGTCCGGGCACAGAGTATCGGATCCACATCTTCCGCGACGAAGCCATGGCTGCCCAGATCAAGTCCCTGGACAAAAATCCAATCAAGGCCTGTTCCGAAGATCTGATGGCGAAACTCAAGAAGAGAGCTGCCAAAGAGGAGCAGCAGATTACGATCCCTGATGCTCACCTGGAGTGGGTGGTCAAGCAGATGGCAGGAGAACTGCTGAACGCGGCCTCTCACCTGCAACGCAGCGTTAAACGCGGCTGGCGCTACACCGACATTGGAGTGGAGAAAGTCTCCGCCGAAGTCATCAGCCTAGCTATGGCAGCCATGGAAGCCGCCCGATTGGATCTCGGAGCCGTTAGCATAGTCGTTGACGGTAAGACTGCAAGGGTGACCAACATCCAAACGGCCCCTGCTCTCACAAGCGATCAGTTGGCTCTCTATGTGGCAGCTGTTCGAGATTTCGCGGGTACGGACGCCAAGGCTGCTCCCAGTCGGAAGGCTAAAAGCGGTAAAACAGCTCCCAAAGAAGAAGAAAAGGCAGGAGTGGAACTGATCAACCGAATCATGAGGAAGCTGGGCGGTGGGGTTGGTAAGAAGGACGCCGAGGAGGCACTAAAGAAGCTAGGAGAGTAGAAATGGAAGGGGATCTCAACACCGAAGATAGTCTGGAGGTCAGTTTCGTCCAGAAAACAAGATTGGCCCAGACGGACGCTGTCTTCTTCGCTAAGGTCATAGGCGCCACCAGTGCCAAGGGAAAACGACGCCTGATTGTTGAACATGAGAACTCCAGCACGGAACACATTTCTCTGGACCGTTACTTCCTTCTAAGCATTGTGTGGAGGCCGGGGAAGTTAGCTCCCCTGGATTCCGTCAAGGTTGAAACCTCAGCCGAGGAACAGAACGAAGGTTACGAGGTCTGTTGCCACATTCTCGAACAGGCAGGGATTCTGGAAATATGCGACAAAGAGGAGTCTGAAGTGGGAGCCATTCGTAAAGGGCCTAAGAGGGTAGAAGTGGTCTTGGTCAACAAGTCCAGCCCTAAGATCAAAATCACTATGGTAGTGCTAGAGTGTTGGGCTCCGAGCGGCCCCTTCAAGCACTTCACTATTAAGGGCCGCGAGTGGATTTCAAGTAGCAAGCTACTGAAAACACCGCTCCAAACGTACCACAGTAGCGATTGGTGGATTTCTCAGGTCGATAAATACTCAGTTCCAGGTAAAACTTCCTCTTCGTTCCACGGAGAACCAGATCTAACCTCGTGGAAGCGAGTAAGAGATTTTCTAGGCAAGATGGAACCGAGTGAAGTCAACGTTGTCCGCCACTTTGAAGGCTGTTCCGATGACAGGACAGGTAAAGCAGACTACTCTGTCAACTGCGGCGGGTTCGGACGGAGGAGGGGGATCCCAGACTACTACCGCAACCCGTACCAGGAGGCCGCACCGGTCTTCTTCCGAGTTGCTGGAGATGAGATAGGCAAAAAGACTTTCCTAATTCAAGCCGAAAAGCAAGTTAAGAAGCAAAATTCTAACTCTTCATCTGAGTTTCCAACTTTGAAGGCATTTTTGGAGAATGCCGAAAAAAAAGTTGAGGCCGGAGATGTATCAGAGACTAGAGAGATTTCTTCGGCCGTATTGGTTTCCAGTAGAAAGAGCCCTAAGGGAGGCGTGGGAGATAGCCGCGATGGTCCTATTTGTGGCAGCCGTGATAGCCTTCCCGATTACGCTCCCGAGCTGGATTGTATGGATGGGGGTGAAGGCTTTGATTTCGGCGCCGTTCAGAGCACTGGACAGATGGATAATAGACCCCTCTCCGCGATCGAAAGGGCTCTAAAGCGTTGGCCAAGGGTTCTAAGCTCCGATCTTCTCGTTATAACCCCCTCCCCAGGGAAGAGGAAGAAAAATACGTTGCATTAATCAATCAAATATCTTATCATTTAGTTGAATTCTAGAAGGTATGACTTATGATCACCATGACGAACTTCATAGGTAACGGAGATTTAATCAAATTACTCAGGATCTCCATCACGGCAGCCAGAGCCACTAATTCCGCCCTACCTCACCTACTCCTTAAAGGTCCGGCAGGAACAGGAAAAACTACCTTAGCCGAAGCCGTCGCTCGCGAGTTTAACACTGTACCAATGGCACTGACGCCCAATACCGCTAAAACATCCTCCGAACTGAGAAAACTATTCCTCCGCATGCCAGGAGAGGGATACGACCAGGACGGTAAAATCATCGGCAGAATCCAGCCTCAGATAGTCTTTGTGGATGAATGCCACCAGCTGCCTTTGCTTGCCCAGGAAAATCTAGGGATAGCTATGCAAGACTGGAAGCTCCCAGTTAAAATCAACGGGATTGACGTCTTCGAATGGGTGCCCAGATTTACTCTGATAGGGGCAACAACGCTAGCAGGTAAGCTCTCCAAACCCTTCTTAGATAGGTTCAAACTGCAGTCAGATTTCGAAACCTATACTTATGACGAGTCTATCGAAATCGTCGGCATCCAAGCTAAAAGTATAGGCGTTCCTCTAGCTAGCGGTGTAGACGACATAATCGCCAGGCGTTCCAGAGGAGTCCCTCGTCTCATAGTGAGGTTTCTTGAAAGGGTCAACGATGCGCGTATCGTAGCAGCGCAGGAAAACCCGACTTACGGCAGGGTGGTTACTCCGGATCTGGCCGAACATGTGCTTCAAGAAATTCTACACATCGACGACAGGGGTTTATCTAAGACAGACATCAAGATTCTCAAAGAACTCTCGAAGATAATGGATCCTGTAGGGTTGGATACTCTAGCGACAATCACGAACGAAGACAAAGGTACGATAGAAAAAACCATCGAGCCCTATCTAGTTCAAGAAGGATTAGTTTGCAGAACTAAGCGAGGACGAGTTCTTACTGATGAAGGTAGAAGGTATTTAGAATCTGAGGGATACACCGACGCCAAGCCTGAGGTTCAAAGGATTGGCCGACTCATAGGAGCATGATCATGATGTCTACTACCGTAGGCAAGATTTTGAGAGAAGGCCTCGCGGGACCTATCATCGAAATTAGCGATCCAAGCCAGCACAAGGATATGGACATTCTGAAGTCTTATTTCAGGGAAATTCTGCTGATAGCACGCAACTACGCGAGACCTACGGTTGATTACGAGGATCTCGTTGTGGAAGGGCTCATTGGGTTACTGGATGCTATTCGGAGATACGATCCGGAGAAAGCGACAGGCCCCAAAGCCTTCCGGCAACTGGCAATCGTGCGCATCAAGAGTCATATGTTCGAGTTCTTTTTGGCCAACAACACGCAGTACACCGTCCCCAATTACATGGCCAGAGCCATGTCCCTGGTTGAGCAAATCAGAGGACAGGTGAATTCCGTGGAGTCTTCCGCCGATCCGGAGGACGCCCTTCGCCGGTTCAGTTGTCCGGAGTTTGAAGAGTCCATTCCCAAGGGGGTTCTAAACAAGGTAACGGGACTAAAGGAAAGAGTCAGGAATCTTGCGACCAATTCCAAACGCTCTTACGAGCAGATGGTGGAGTTAGTCATCAGAGTAGAGGAAAACATAGAAAGCTACGAACAAGAAGAGGAATACGAAGTCTCTCCTGAACAACTCACGGAGGGACGAGAATTTCTCAGCAAGTTCTTGGGCAGCCTCAAACCAGACGCCAGAGATGTGGTGGTCGGCCTCCTTCAAGGGCATACCTTAGTGGAGGTGGGGGAGATGAAGGGCTTCACGCGCGAACGCGCAAGGCAAATCAAAAAGGAAGCCGTCACGTGGCTCCAAGGCACGAGAATGTACAAAGAATAATTAGTAGGGTCTCCACGGATACCTACTAGAAGTGAGGAACTAATGGAAACACTGAAAATCCTGCGGAAGCTGGAAAGCGAGCTAGGTGCAGAGGTTTTCTTGGTGGGCGGAGTGGTCAGAGACCGTATTCGCCAAAGAGAACCCAACGATTTAGATTGCGTAGTTCGAAACGTAGCCCCAACTGATTTCGAACTCTTTATGAGGAAACAAGGGAGGCTCAAATTAGTCGGAGAATCCTTCGGAGTATACCTGTTCACTGCGAACGGTTCCGAAGACAATCCCATAGAAATAGCCTTCCCTCGTAAGGAAGTTAACACTGGTCCAAACCACAGAGATTTCGACGTGATTTGCGATCCCAAAATCTCCCTTGAGGAAGACGCCAAAAGGAGAGATTTTACTTGTAATGCTATGTACGTGGCCCTTAGCGATGTTGAAGACGACGGGAAGTTCAACCGAGAGTCGGTAATTGACTTCCACAACGGACAACAACACATCAAAGCCCGGCTAGTTGTGGCGGTAGGCTCCCCAGAAGACAGAATTATGGAAGACCCTCTCCGCATGATGAGGGCCATGGTGCTTATCGCCCGGACTCGCTATCGTCTAGAAGGTAATACTTTCGGGGCTATTAAGAAGCACGCCCAGTTGCTATCTACCGTAGCTCCTGAGAGAATCCGAGACGAGTTCGACAAAATCATGCAGACGGAGAAGCCCTCTGTAGCTCTCAAAGCCTTACAGAGGACAGGATTGCTAAAGGTGTTCTTCCCAGAATTGGCCGACTGTTTCGGTAAAGGGCAGAATCCCAAACACCACTCCTATAAAATCTTCGAGCATCTGATCTACGCCACAGACGCAGCCTGCGGATTAACTGATGATCCGCGAGTGAGGTATGCGGCACTGTGTCACGATTTGGGTAAGGCCCCCACCAGGGCAGTTAAGCCAGCATCAGCAGGAGGAACTGGCCCTGACGATGTGACTTTTCACAATCACGAGGTAGTTTCCACCAGGCTGGCCTTCGCATTCTTCGGTAGGTATCGTTACCCAACGAAGTTTACGAAGGAAGTTATCGCCCTGGTCAGGCAGCACCAATACAAGTATGACAGAGAATGGACCGACAAGGCGGTGCGTCGCTTTATCAGGGGCGTAGAGATCACCAAAGCAGATTTAGGAGACTTGGATAATCATCCTCTCTTCTTGCTTAGGCAAGCAGACAGAATGGGAAACGAATTTAAGGCTCATTTGCCGATCACGCCGAAACAGAGAGATTTCCAGGAAAGACTGATTTCAGTTTACGAAAAATCCTCTGCCCACAGTCTTCGAGACTTGAAGATAAACGGCAAAGATCTTATGGAACAGTTCAACCTGGCAGCCTCTCCCACTATCGGAAAAACCATCTCTTATCTATTCAACGTGGTGGAAGAGACTCCGAGTCTCAACACCCGAAGGAGTCTCTTGGAGCTAGCAGGAAAATTCCTCAAGAAACAGGAGGAAGCCAATGGAAATCATTCAACTGACGACGCCGACGGAGATCATTCAACTGACGCCGGCAGCGCAGGAAGCAGCAAAAGCGTTACTGGATAAAGAAGAGGAGCCCAAAACCGGACTCAGAGTATCAGTAATCGGAGGCGGTTGCAGTGGGCTATCGTACAAACTGGGCTGGGACGATCCTCTGGATCATGACGAAGTCCACGAGTACGGGAACAAGTTACTCGTTATGGTTGACAAGAAGTCTGTCGAGTATTTGAAAGGATCCACTCTGGAATTTAACAACGGTATTGAGAAGACAGGATTCGAAGTCCAGAACCCCAACTCGAGGACCGCTTGCGGTTGTGGGAATAGCTTCTCTTGTTGATACCCCAGAGAACAAGAAAATGCTTGTAGGTAGTGAGAAGTAAGCACGAGCGGTTGAGGGAACCGCAGGAAGGAAAATAAACCTCCGCTACCTTCAAACTGAGAGCCCATGATCTTCCGTTAGGGTCATGGGCTCTGGTACGTTCAGACTTGAAAATGGGACTGTTTATCTCAGGCTCTCTCTAGCGTGCCTCCATCCTTGCTTCAGAAGAAGTGTGCGCCTATCCTTGTATGTAATACAGGACCGCGGAGTGGAAGAATCCGGAAAGACAGCAAACCCAAAAAGGAAGGGCTACCGTTTGCCCATAGCGCTGTCCAACGTAAGGATGCGCTTCATCACTCTGCCTGATTCCGACATGCGAGTGCAAGCCCAATAAGCTGTTGTCTCCAAAGTAGGGGTATACAACCCCCAAACGGAAGGCCAGGCACCACGCGACTCAGCGACCCGCCGCCAAAGGGATGCCCGAGGGGATGAGGTATCGAGAAGTGTGTTGCTTGTAAAACTGAGTAAGGAACCTGACATAGGACCGTGCGACATCCTCGGAGGAGTCGAGACACGCTCTCGGCGTAGGGTTGGTGGTAGGAGATGCTTCCGAGCTATGAGGTACAGTCCGAACTGTTTCACCTGTGGGGTAGTTTATACCCGGCTTAAAACCCACTGTGTGATTCTGAACTGGGATCGTGAGGTATGGGTATGAGTTCCTACACAAGGAGGTCTCTTCCCTTCTTTAGGATGTAGCTCGGACGCTCAATTCGACGCCGCATTCTACGATGACGGGGCATCTACTCGTGGATGCAACGAAAGCAGTCTGTCATTAGGGCTGCGACATCGCAATACCCCAATGCCGAAATCTCAATGACGAATGACGCGTCCCTGATATGGCTGAGTTCTGGGCCTTCCAAAAGCCAGAGCTAGTAAGTGTGGTAGCTGTAAGCCTATGTCCTCCTGGACATGCATGCGAAGCCGTCATTTTAGCCGACAAGCAGTGGAAATGTGGTTCAAATCCCATCCCCACACTAGTGCAACACAACATCTTCGCCACGGTGGAGGTACTTCCGAGTAGTCGAAAAAGTTCCGGTCGAATATTGTCGAACGGGGAAATGATGAAAGGGAGTGCTGTTGAATCTGTGGAAAGGCTGTGGAAGAGAGATTGCTATCTGGACTTTGGCAACCAATAGTCTCTCCAACATGGTAACTAGCCGCTTCCGTGTGATGCGGAGGGGGCATTTATATTATGAGACGTGGTTATTGGAGGGACAAGTTGAAAGACGCGAGGGGTAAGGAGATTTTCTCACGAAAGTTTCCGCAGATCTTTCGGAAGGCGCTCTAATCTGAACCAAGAAAAGTGAATCGTTCGAATGAGTATACATATTCAACGAGATTTCTTGCTAAAGAAACGGGAGTTGGAAGAAAGTGAGACGCTTGTGTCGATTAGATTTGAGAGAGTTTTCCTGTTTGTGCAAAGAATGCTGGAACTCCTTCACCTTAGAGATCGCTGCACTCAGCGCCATGAGCTGAGAGATTTTCTATTAGAGTCCTGAGGGCCATACTGTCTGCCAACTTCACATATAGACCGTTAGGTCTTATCACTGTCAAGTAGGCTAACAGGCTTGCGACGTTAAGTCGACCTACCATTTAAACTCAGTTAGAGATCGGAAGCAATGCTTCTCTAATCTAACGTAGGAGTCACTGAATGCCGGATAACTGGCCTGGCCGTAGTCCTAGAGTAGGTGTGAAGCAACTGTTGAGGATTAACTACATCGCAGCGATGAAGCTATTACCGGTGTAGCCGACATAGGAGCGGAGCTACTGCCTCGAAGCAACGGTCGTCGAGACGAATGAAATGCTAACCAGAGGGCCGGAAACAATCGCGAGTTTTCGGACGGAAGGGAGGCAGGAAATTAAGAACGAGTCAGGCCACCTCTAGTAAGAAACCTTGCGATAAAGGCCCAGGGGCCCATACTTAGGAGAAGGGTCTGTGCGTAGTAGGGGCACGAAAAAGGAACTCCCCTCCCTCGATAATCAACAAGAAAAACAGAGAAGAGGAATATTTATTCCTTGAGTAATATTTTTAGAGGCAACTTCAGTCAAAGGTGATTACTATGAGCGGTCCGTTATTCGTTTTATACCAGAACTCCGGCGTCTATTCGGGCCGCGCGTTACGAAAAATGTTGTCCGGCATGCATGACGAGAAGGTTCTGGGAGGCTACCCCAATCGCTTCGCGAGTATTTTGCGGAAGAGTCCTCCTTCCTACGTAATCAATCTAGGCACTACAGAGGAATTCCCCTTCGACGGGGGAATAGTCAATCCCAGAGAAATGGTACGGGCCGCTTCTAACAAGAAGCAAGCTCGAATCTCCTTCCAAGAAGCGAGCGTCCCCGCCCCGAAACTATTCCTACGAGGAAGGGAGGTCACCAAAGCTGACCTACCCGTGATAGGGAGAACTAGTTACCACAACAAGGGGAAAGGCTTCTGGTTTTGCAAGACGCTCGACGATGTCCAGCGGGCGGTAAAGCGTGGAGCAACCCATTTTCTGGAGTTCGTTCCCCAAACCCGAGAATACAGAGTGCACACCTTCTGCAAGAGAAAGGCTTTCGGTAAGGAGAGCCGAGAAACCAACGACTACGTGTCGGTTAAACTGGCAGAAAAGGTGTGGCAAGGAAAGAACAGGCCGGACCCCGCTAAGATTCAAAAGAATCACGAGTTCGGCTGGGTCTTCCTCGGTCAACAGGACCGCAGAGAAGAGGAGCTGGACGTAGTAAGGTACGCCGCTAAACAAGCTATTGCTGCTCTAGGGTTGGACTTCGGAGCAGTAGATGTCATGTACAAGATAAAGGACAAGCGTCCCTACGTCTTGGAAGTTAATTCGACTCCTAGTTTGGCGGATGACAACGCCAACACATGTGAGGTTTATGCTAGTCGCATTCTCAGCATGCTGGGTGGAAAGAACGTCAAGAAACGAGCCTAACCTATGTCTTCTAACGATCTACCCTGGAAATTCTTCGACGTGGCCGTCGTCGAGGGCATAACCGCTCCCAGTGCCCAGGGCATAGCCGCTATCGGTAACACTTACACCTCCATTCTGGACCAGGACATGGATTTCAAAATCACGCTGCCAGGTAAAGTAGCGGTAGAGACAGTTCCCAAGGGTGAGCCCTTCTTCAACTATATATCTTCCGAGATGCTCCTTTACTATCCGAGATCCAATAAGAACTACGGCAAAGGCGGCGAGGGTAGAGGAATAGACTCCATTCAATTCGTCAACGTGAAGGAGCTTCTGGCTCGCTTCTTTGTGGGCGTCTATTACAACTGGGAGCGTATTAAGAATTGGCGATCTCAGTGTATCGGCATCACAAGCATGATAAGTCCCACGCGGGGTGACTACAGTGGGAATCAGATGCCAATGTTCGATTACGATGGCAATGTCAAGAAGAAGATCAAGAAGGATGTCGCAGAATTCCAAAAGAAGTACGAACTTGGAGATGCCTGGGTCTACAGAACCAAAAGGGGCTACCACGTTTACTTCTTTTGCGACCAGATAAGCCAAGACCTCTTCATGCAGATGGTTGGAGAAGCGGAATGCTGCCCAGGATTCAAAGAGCAGACAGCAAGCAACGGCTTTGCCACTCTTCGAGTCAGTGCTAAGTACACCAACTTCGACATCGAACTGGAGTACATTCTCAGGAACAAGAATCCTTCAGTGGTCAAGAGGCCTTTGAAAAAAGCCCACATCGTTCAAGAACTACTTTCTTTGGGCCAACAATGCGGAACGCATTTGGCTTCCTTGTATCCCCAGTGGGCTCTATTCAAAGAAGATCCCAAGGAATGGAGGTCACCTGCGAAATCTGGCGTTCGTCGGGTGCGTAGAAAAAGTAACTACAAAAATCCTTTCACCCAAGAAGAGCTTATACGTATGAAGCAAGAGTTGTACAGAGGGGTAGACTACGAAGCCGAGAAGGCAGCCACGCCAGACAAGGCGTCGTCTCATATGCGTTACGACTATACCCGTTACAACAAACGACATGAAATTAGTTGACATTTAGGGGAAAATAACTTATATTTATAGTGAACCTAAAAAATAGGTTCCATATAAGAAGGAGTATATCATGGCGCGAAGAGCCGGAAGCCACTACATCGATGCCGCTATCAAAGTCCTCACTGAGTTAGGAGGAGGACCAATCTCTTCCAAGGACCTACACAAGGCGACCGAAGAAAGAGGCCTGATAGGAACCACAAAGTACGTGTACCACAATTTCCTGCGCAAGGTGAGAGGATCGGAATTGTTTGATACCTCCATCCGAGGGCAGATATCCCTAGTTCCAGGCACGGAGCCCAATCAGGAAGAAACTCCTGCCTCAGCAGCACCTTCGACGCCTGGGGCCCCTTCAGCAGCGCTGATCGGTGAGATTTTAGCACACAGCCCCCCAGAGACCAGCTCTCTGGATATCAGCGAAGAAGAAGAATCGGACATTGACGAAACGCAAGTAAACACCGAGTCTTAATCATGGAAAAAACGGAACCGGAGTCGGAACTAATTCAGCCCGACGACACTCTCTCGGACGAAAACATGGTACCCCACGATGATCCAGCTCATGTCTGTTATCGCGGATGCTATGCTTGGGCGAATCCCGACTTTCCGGAGTCCTGCGGAGACGAAGATTAGTAGCAGCGCCTAGCTCCTTCACAGGCACCTTCCTTAGACGGTTGGGTGAAGGGACAAGTGCGTTCCTAGATTGGTAGTAGAACAAAAGAAAGAGAAGAACTAGTTGATTAGTCCCTCTCTTTCACGCGCGTCTTTAGAATCTAGAAACAAGAAAAGCCCCTTCCTCCCGGTTGGGGCTTCCTTTTTTTTATCTATTGAAAGTATAGTAGGCCGGGAGCAGCGTTTAAATTCCTTGCGAAGATTTTTTTTATTTTTTCAAAAAAATATTAGGCCGGGAACTGGGATCAAATTCCTTGCCGAAGTTTCTCTTTTTCAATGGTTCTAAATAAAGATGTAACTGTTGGACAACTTTTACATGCATTGTTTGGGTCACTGAAAGCTTCTAACCAATATTGTTTCCAACTTTCTGCGTGTCTTTCATTAGGAAACTCCGGTATAACGATCATAGGCCTATCTTCAAAAACAGATTTCTCAACGTAATGTCCTTGATAGACAATTTCGAATGCTTTTAGTACCGCCTGATCTCCAAAGATACAGACGTCCCATACATTCTGCTCAACTTTAACCAATAAAAACTCTACTTTAATTGGTTCAACCATCAGTGTCACCTCTTACTCTGTAGATAACAAAATCCACTTTCCCTTCTTTTATCATGTCTCTAATCTGTCTTTGTCTCTTACTCAACTGAGACTTTCCAGACTTCACCTCTACAAAAGTGACCTTATCTTGATCGAAATGAACAAAGTCTATGGGGTCACCAAGAAATCTAGCTGTTTTAGGATTCAATGGGTAATCAGACAGGAACGGAGAAATTTGCTCCGTTATTTTACCAGTCCTCACTTCAGAAGATTTTTTCTGACTCAAAAGATTCTTATACTGTTCTTCCTGAAATCTCAACGACTGTTCCAATCCAATAATATCCTTATTCTTTTCACTAACAGTCCTTAAGAGTTTTTTTAAATTGACATTAGCCACTTCTAAAGCAGAAATCCCTCTCGTTAAAAATATATCTTTTGCATTTATTGATGATAACAAATTTTGTATTTTTTCTTGAGATTCTTTATATGAAGAGTCTCCTAATTCAAATAGTTCTTTATAATATCTGTTCTCTTCTAGAAGCCGTACCTCGGATTGTTCTTTAGCCTTCAACAAACTTAGATCAAGTTGCGATCTTTGTCTATATCTAATAAAGAGAATAATCTGTAATACCACCAGAATTCCTAATATTACTTCAAGCAATATTATTCTCCTCGAATTCTATTTCGTCCGTAATACGCTTTCCGTCTAGTTTCTTCATCTCTTTTTCCAAGATCGCTTATTTCTCGAAGCCGCTCGACTCTTCTTGCTAAACTTTTAACTGAGCGTTCCGGCCACATCTTTTCAGTTCTTACGGTCTCATGAAACTCATAAAGTTCCTTAGCTGTCTTGGTTTCAGAGCTTTCGATGATAAATTCATCTTCGGAAAACGTAAACGCTGTGCCTCTTCCCATATTTCAACTCCTATCTTCCCATACTTCAACTCCTATACAGTTGCAAGACACTAGAGGATACGGGGATTTTCTCAATGACTTTTCCGCTGTCTAAACGAATGTCTACCGTAGATCCCGCTGGATCTTTTGCGGTCGTGTTCAAATCCGTAACTACTCCTAGTTTACCATCATAAGTAATTAGAGTACTCACAACATATACTCGCCCTTGGGCATTTTCTTTCTGTAAATTTTCCAAGGCCCCATCAAGTTTCTCAATTGCCTTGTCAATTTTGTCTATATCTTTATCTTTCATTTTTACTCCGAGCCCAGCGTTCTTTCTGGGCAATGCTCATTTTATTTTTAGTCTCTTCAGAATGAGTTGTTCCCATCCTTGCCACCGCAATCCTGCGGCGATGGGACTCGGAAATACTTTTACCTTTTCTGTGGCTTGGTCTACCTGAGGGATCGTTTGTTTGCCCCACGTAAACCTTTTTATTTGAGTTACATATCAATTTATATATGAATATCAAAACAAAGCCTCTGGAATATCTTGGATTCTTTTTTTGGCTAAGTCTACATAAGACTCATGTATTTCAGTCAGAACCCATTTACGTCCATTTTTTTGGGCGGCGACGGCAGTTGTCCCGCCACCTCCGAAAGGATCGTATACTATATCACCAGGATTGGAGTATCCCCTCACAAACCACTCCGCAAATGCCACTGGAAAGGGAGCCGGATGTCCTTGATACGAAGTTTCAGAGCCTATTTTCAATATGTTCTTTGGAAAACAACCTAATGGATTAGGTTTAATTATTTTATCACCTTTCTCATCACGTGAAGAGCCCCACCTTCTCTTTATAGGAGCTGCATATCGAGCCAAAGATTTTTCATCATATGGTGTCCTAAGAGGATCAGGATTCCATGTAACATCCGTACCCTTACCAAAAACAAAAGCAAATTCCCAACAATCCATTGGTCTTTTACCCTTAGTGTTTGGGAGCATCTTACCTTTATCCCAAATGACATCGTCAATAAGGTCAAAGCCTACTTCTTCAACTATTTTATCTACCAGCTTGTAAACATACGTGTGTCGTTTACCGTTGATCACGTTGTTTCGTATGTTAAGAACAAAAACTCCATTAGGTTTAAGTACTTTATAGATTCCTTTCGCAACAGGAAGGAACCAAGTTACATATTTATCAGCAGCAATTTTCTCATAATCTCGCATATCTGCATAAGGAGGAGAAGTTAATACTAAGTCAGCCCAATTCTTTTCAGTCATCTCCATAAAATCTATGCAGTCACAGGGATAGATATGATTGGTAACAAGTCTAAATCTCTTATCGTCAAGATAAAACTCCATTATTTAACTCCCATTTTAATAAATCCTCTATGTTACCCACAACTTTCGATATGCTTTCTTGTTTTCCTCATCAGCATTCTCGTCAATCCACACGATAAGTTTACCATCTTGCTTTAAATTAAGTTTTAATTTAGCAACCAAGTCTTGCATTTCTGGAAGAAATTCTTCATCCATTTCAGCATAGTGATCTACAAAAATTAAATCATAAATAGGCCCTGCGTGAGCGGCTGTTTCTACCCACGAATTAACATCCATATTAAGAATTATATGATGTCGAAGAGTGTCGCCAAAAGCAGATATGATATCAGAATTGGCTTCAATAGTCAGCAGAGTCGTCACTTGAGAATCAGACAAAATAACTTTAGAAGCCACTCCTAATCCCAACCCAATTTCTAGACATTTTCCTTTAGTATGAGGAAGAACATGTTTAATATACCAAATCCTCTCACTTGTACTAGCGTACAGTACCTGATCTATGAACAAGAAGTTATCTCCATCTACAGAAAAGATTTTGATAGCTCCTTGTTCAAATTCTAATAGCCCGTTCTTAAACCAAAAGTCAAAAGGCCCTTTTTCCATATAAATTATACCTTTATTTCTTATTTTTTTCAATCCTTAGCGGATAGAAATGAGTTTTTATATCAAATTTATCGTCATCATCACAATGCTTCTTCCAATGATACTCACAAATACTCACATCTTTTTTGCTTCTAGGGCCAAAGGCAGAGTATCCGAGAATAGGACCTCTATTACACTTTGTTACATCACACATTCTCATCGTCTACACTATTTGCTTGAAAATAATTGGTACTAGTTTTGATTCCTGCAGAACGATACGCAAGCGTAGAGGCGCACAAAGCCCCACTAACAGTAAGCATTCCTGCAGTAGTCTTTTCAAAGGCCATCGTATTTCCAATAGAACCAATACCTAAGCTTCCCGCCTCATCCCAAACATCGATATCTGATCCCGCAAACACTATCTGCCACGGATCTTCAGGATCGTTCTGCTTCTCTTCAATAAGCTTAACAATCTGTTCCTTCTTCCATTCTTTAGAAGAGTTCTCCTGACCATCGGTCATAACAATAAATAGAACCTGATCCGGGTTCAATTCAGCTACCGCATCTTCAGTTGCACGAACAGTTTGGCCAATAGCATCGAGTAAAGCAGTATTCCCCCGAGGGGTATATGTCTCTTCTCCTATCTCGGGCATGTCCTGAACAAGAACCGCATCGAAAGGAGTTTCCACCACAGTATCAAATACAGTAAGGGTGAAGAACGCCTCTCCTGGCTGATTAATCTGCTTATTTACAAAACCGTTAATAGTTCCACGTACGTCCTCTGCGAGAGTGTACATAGAACCGCTCATATCTGCTACAAAACTTATAAGAATTCTCCCACCGCTTGTAGGAGGTGCTAATTCTGCCATAATTTTAAACCTTTCTTCTATTAATTTCAATTTTTTTAACATCCTCCACCTCAGTACCAAATAGCAACGTGATATCTGGCATTGGGTGGTACTCAATAACAGCGCCAAACGCTGTAATGAGCTGTACCGTCATTTCTTTGCGTTCTACGTTCCGATATACGGATCCGCAAACAATTCGTCTTACACCGCATTTTAGAAGCTCACAGAGGCACATTTCGCAAGGGGTTGCGCTGATATAGGCTGTGGCTCCCTGTAAATTGCGGAGCTTTTTTCTGGCTTGGTACAATGCATTCTGTTCTGCGTGAACGGTTCTTTTACAATGCTGTCGACCGTCTCCTTCTGTAATCAAAAGATGCCCTATCTCATTGCATTCTGGCATGCCTGAGGGGGCACCATTGTAGCCCGTAGCTACCATCTCACCCTCCATCACAATAACACAACCGCACCAAAGTCGCTCACAAGTTGCCCTGGCCGCAACGATGTTCGAAATCGAGAGAAAATATTCATCTCTAGTTAACCTTCTTTTCATACTTTTTAATCCCCATATTTTAACTTCGGGTATAACATCATGCGTTATCTTCCACAATTATTCCAACCGTATCTGGAGAAATGGCCGGCCCTGAGTGAGTAAAACCACGGCCACTAATCGTTCCTACCGAAAGATTTTGTTCTATGGCAACAATACTGGCTTCTGGGAACGTAGATGGGCTTCCTTTAGCAGTATGCTGCGTCTGTTCAATCAAAGGAAAGGTTGCGGCCGCCAATTCCGCGGGAGGATTATTTACTTGCCCAAACGCAAAAGCCACCAGTATAGAACCTTCAACACTATTAGTTAAGCTAGGCACTGCGCCTGTAAGAATAGCAAAATCACTGTCTCCTATAGTAGCGTTGGTTGCGTTAATTGCAATCATACAACCAGACCGAGAGACATCAGCTATATCAAACGTCCAAGTATAGTTCGCGGGCTCACTAGAAGTGGCTTCTCGACTACTAATTACCCAATGTATATCCGACGCATCTCGACTCAGAACAGTGGTCCACCCCGCCGGAGAAGTTATAGACCCGCCTACTCCGTTGAAACTAGCTACGGCTAAGAGAAAATCCCCCGACCGTGTTTCACTTGGGACAGGAATCACTACCGTAAAACCCGATGCGGAAAGGGATAAAGTGGGCGGGGTTGTCGCTTTAGCAGAGTCAATTGGTACTAAAATTAATACACCAGAAAAAACAGTACCGTCTCTTCCGTTCAAATCAATAAATGCCTGATCAACCATAGTACCTGGGGCGGAATCGCCAACATCATCTCCCATAGTGTACCAAAGTTGGAGAGCCGGAACTTGACCAAGAGTTTTCAAATCTACACCAGCAGTCCCTTCATTATAAATTCCACTAATAGTAACTTCAGGAACAACAACATTGTAGATAGCAAACTCATCCATATCACCTTCATAAAATTCAGCAAAATCTATGCCAGAAAATCCAGGACGAGCCCCAATAACAACTTCTTCTTCTTCAAGGGTATTTATTGCCTGAAGACTGAGGCCCTCCCCTACTCTGCCAGTTCTTTCATAGTCTCTACCATTATCTAAAACATTATCAATATACACATCCGCCGTAGAAAAATCTTCATGTCCAGGAGCAACAGCGGTACTAGTCCAATTAAACAACGCGTGGTGCCAGTTACCGTCGTTGATTTGTGAAGCGCTTTCTATAAAAGAACCCAGCCCAAATAATTGAAGGCGTCCATTGATTAGTCTAACACGGTTCTGAGATCCTTCCACAAGATTCTTGTCTTCAAGATCGTTTCCCCACCAACAAATAGTTCCAACACTACTTTGAGTGGTACGTAGCCAAACACTTATGGCTCTATGACGATCCGCTAATACGCCTCTATAGCCAGAAACAATTATCTTACCAGTATTTCCATCGAAATTAGAATAGGACATTAAAGACCAAGCCTCCAAACTTTACATTCCTCAATCAAAGATTCTATTTTGAGAATCTAATTCTTCTGACCAAGCATCCTCTACAAAAAGCTGCTTTCCAGGCTTACCAGTAGTATTAGAAATTCTTGCCTCTCCCTCTACAAGCATGTGGGCGTCAATGAGTTCCTTAATGGCTGGAGTGACCACGTTATTAGGCAACTCTAAGCTATCTCGAACTTCAGTTCTAACAATACCAGGGTTCTCTTTTATAATCCAAAATATTTTATCTCGTAATGATTGGCTCACAGCTGTATAACTCCTATCTTAATCATCCAGTTCTCCACGCATAATTTTCGGGAACAGAATATCGTGCTCTTTCTGAAGGGCAGCAGTCTTATAATGTAAAATGTTAAAACGAGACGAGTTCTTCAGAGTATCCTGTTTGTAATCTATTTCAGTCCGGGCATCAAACCCAATAATTTCCTGATGAATACGATATTGAAGATCAGTACTGTAAGTACAATGCTTCTGAAACAAACGGTATTGATAATCTGGATAATGTTCTGTTTGTTCGCCTCCAATAAAATTTCTACGCGCCGCGCCAAAACAATCAAAAAAATTAGGACCGCCGGGAAGAATGCCAGCTTCAGATAGAAAGTCCTGTCCGTCTTGTGTCAACATAGTCGGTATAATCTCTAAGAGTGTCGGCTCTAATCGTTCATCAGGATCGTGTACATATATCCAATCTGTAAACAACTGTTGACAAGCAAAGTTTTTCTGATCGGCATAATTATGTTTCCAAGGCCTCTCAAAGACTCGGGCTCCCATTTTTTTTGCCCACACAATAGTTTCATCTGTAGATCCACCATCGACCACAACAATATCATCAGCAATGTTGCAAAACTGGGCAATGGTGGCAGGCATATGGAATTCTTCATTTTGACAATTGATTGCTATCCCGAGTGTCGGCTTTTTTAACATTACTCTCTCCCTCTTACTAAGTCTCGTTCAACTAATTCCTTCCATTTAGCTTGGCCAAAGCGAGATAGCTTTGACCAATCATAGTCATTTTCATCTTCAAGCTTGGCATTTGAAAAATATTTAAGCCAAGAATCTATGTTATGTAATCCAAACTCTTTTTCATACTCCGCATGGGAGAAGTCATAAAGTCTCTTCCCCCGGGCAATATTTCCTGCTTCCATATTGGTTACCTTAAAAATTTGAGGGTAGGAAGAATCAAACATGCTTCTCGTAAACGTGGCTTCCTGATACCCTTGTTCCACGTCTACGTTTCTAAATACTACATTCTCTAGATCAACATCATTTCGTGCAGCGAAATAACCATTCATGCACATCTTGTGGAGGAAAGCTATGTCTCCTCCATTATGATACACCTGTGGAAACCCGCCAAGCTCAAACCATGTCGATTTCTTAAACGCAAAAATACTGGACCCTGAAGGGCGACTATCTAGCCAAAGAGTCTGGCCAGCCAAAGATACCTGAACCTTACTGCCTGTCTCCCCCTCACGATGCTCCCCCTGCCAAGGACCAAAACTACCAATGTACGGGGTATCCAAAACTTCTTTAATCATTCGCAGAGAGGGTCCGGACATCAAAGTGTCGTCATTCATGAGTAGGATGTAATCACTGTTGGCCAGCGCTGTCCCCTTGTTAGCTGACGCGGCGTAGCCCATGTTGACTCCGTTGTTGAATACCATAGTGGTAGTCAAATCTTTGCATGCAAAAACATCAAAAGGGAGAGACTCGCCTGCCATTTGGCTGGCATCATCGGTGACTACTACCTCAAAGGGCATGTCGGCATGCTCATGAATAGATTCCAGTAGCGCCTTCAGACGATGCGGCCTGGTAAAAGACAGGATTACAATACTTATAAATTTGTCATTAGCTAGCGGATTGTCAAACTTCAAAAACATCTGTTACTCCTTTACAAACCACCACTGTGTTTTACTTTGACCAACTTGTAAATTAATTCCCGGGTGTTCCCTAACAAATTCATCTACTGCTGCAACCACTCCGTCATAATAATGGTAGTCATCCCCGGAAAGGATTCCTCCTTTCCTTACTTTAGGATACCATGCCTCCATGTCTTTTTTCACTTCTTCATATGCGTGGTTTGCATCAATGTAGACCAAATCTAAATCATTGGGTAGCTGGGCAGCCGCTTCTCTATTATCCATGCGAAGTATTTCAACCTTGCCTTGAGATATTTCAGGTTTAAATAGTTCTTGTACCTCTTTATATATACGGTTGCCGTCTTCTAAAGTAACCATTTCAGAAACAAAAAATCCATTCTCTCCCCAAGTATCTATTAGCCATGTTTTTTCAATCTGCAGGTTATCGATAACGTGAGCAGCATTTTCGCCCAGATAAACACCCACTTCTACAAATGTTTTTACTAGACCCTCGGGGAAATGCGTCTTCGCGTACACGAAAGGGCAACGCATTAGGTTCCTATTTCTTTCTCTCATTTAGTAATCTCCTTTTACGAACCACCACTGAGTTGAGTTATCTGAAATCTGCAGCTTGTATTGGGGGTAACCCTTGAGAAAATCAGCTACTGCTTTTATTACATCCTCCCGACAGTAATCATCTCCCGAAAGAATACCTCCCTGACGAATCTTAGGAAACCAATCATTTATATCCTTCAAAACCGCAGCGTACTCATGATTAGCATCAATGTAGACCAGATCCAAATCATTAGGAACTATTACAGCGGCGCTCTGGGTAGACATACGTAAGATACGAACACTACCATACTTGGCATATCTAGCAACAACATCAAAGTAATGCTTGTCCCATGCTGACTGATCAAACTCCTTATAGTCGACTCCTTCTTTAGAAATCTTGATATCTGCCCACATATCCACCAAATAAAGCTCGGCCGGTTCCAACACACTCAGCATCTCGTAAGAATGATCTCCCTCGTAAACACCTAATTCTACACACTTGAAGGGATAGCCCTCTGGGAAATGATGCAACGCACACGTGATAGGGTGTCTCTGAGGCCAATGCTTTTTGGCGTCTCTAGGTATAACTTTTCGCTGAAACTCCTCTACAAAAACAGAACGTATGCCCTCTTCCTGTTGGGGCGCGGGTGCTGCAGTTGATTCGGGTATAATAAAATTCATTTCTTTACTTCACTCCTTTATCGCAATATATAGACTACCCTCGTCATAGATGATTTTGAAACCGTGCTCTGCCAGAAAGCGGTGCCACCCTTTTACTGTGAACATACATTGCCCTTTAAGAGGCTCCAGATTATCAGGATCGATAGGGTCAGCATCCCCATACCCACACTTGATTCTATTCTCTGCAGGGAACCACCTGTCTTCATAAGTCCCCTCCAGAAAGAAGAAGGGCGCTCCTGGTTTCAGAACCTTATAGAACTGGTCTAACATTTCCTTTCCATCTTCATAATGGTTATGTTGAAGTACCGTAATACTCACACCCGCATCAGCTATGCCTATCAATTGTGGAAAATTATCCGTAATGCTTCCTAACGGAACCTCATACCAAGCAGAGGAAAGAACCTTTAAGCTTTCTCTCCCTTTCCAACGCTTCATGGCCCCTTCAAGCATACCGATATTCTGGTCGATACCAATATAATGCATACCGTTCCAAGTATTCCTATGGATGCTAGTACCGCAACCAAAATCTACCCCGGTTCCTTGGATATCATGCTGTTTGAGATACTCGGGGAAAGGCCCTGTAGTTCCACACTGTTCCTCGTTTCCCGAGGGCATTGAAGCAGGAGTAGACCCAGGAGGGACGCCCTCTAACTGCTCACGTGCGTGATTAGACCACTTCTTCTCGTCGTTGCCATCAAAAAAATCTTTCCGAGGGGTCATCGGAGGCCTCGTTCCATACTTTACCACAATTTCTCTCCTTTTATAGTTCGTGGCGGTGATCCAAGATATCTGTAATTGGATACCAATGTCCCATATCTTTGATCAACTCCTCTGCAGGATGCCCGTCGTAAGGCAAACTCACCAGTTGATGACGTTCGTGTCGGTTGGTTGGGTTAGACAAAAACATCTTGTTCGGATCTCGCTCCATCTCACGTTCAACCTTTATTATTTCAATAAGACAGTTGGTATCCTGTCCATCATCATACATGATGACGGCATCTGTAAGAACATGTTGGTGATATCTTACTCCGCCTGGTCGGTGGCAGAACTTTCCATAATAGTTTATATTCTCTGGGCCAGCGGGCCCCATCCTCTTTGAGTCCCAGAAAACATTACCATCTGTCCAGGCTAGATCAAAAGGTTTTGTTTGTTCCGGAGTATTCTCTATCTTAGAATCGGTAGAGATAACTCTGTGAGACAAATTACGAACACTCAAATCCCTGTCTGTCTTTTCTGCCCACTCAGGCTTGTCTTCAAAAGTAACCAGATCTTTATTAAGTCTTTCACACATAATGGCGAAAATGACAGTACTCGTACCTGCACCTGCCTCGTATACCCTGTTGATATCCTGAAGCGAAACCAAGGAGCACAGCAACCATGCTGTATCTGCATACACCCCACTAGGCGACGGTAGAGTCCGAAGATCAAGACCAAACTCTTCGATCAGCTTATCATTCCATTCATTATAAAGCACCATTCTCTATTTTCCCCATTGCGAACTTATTTATAGTTATTTATAAAATCACTACAAATTCCAGCGATTTCGAACGGAAGTTCTTCAAAACCACACTGTTCTGGCATAACATAAATAGATTTTGAGGTTAAAGTCTTCCCAGGATAAGTCCAAATATATCCACGAGAGGTTAAAACAAAATCATCTTCTTGGTGCCAGAAACAATGTACAAGAGGTCTGTTTAACATGTGTTCGAAAGCTTCCAGATTCTTGGCGTGGCACCAAAAACGGGAGTTAACTATAAAGTCATCATTAACTTTATAGTTAGGAGCATTATGTCCTAAATATAACTGACCATTCTTCTTCCACACATCTATTTCCATATGAAAAACATTATTGGTAACCAGCCCTTCGAGCAGATATTTAGGACAGTTTTCATACTCAGGACAGGGGCCTTCAAAATTTCCACGATGCGCAATCAAAAACATTACTCAACCAATCCCCATTTCTCAATCGCCTGATCATATTCTGGACCATGGTTTCCGTCAATCGCCTGACGCATAGCTTTAACACCTGCCAATGTACTGCCGGGATGGCCGTGGAGAGCCCCTCCGACGTTAGCCATGTAATCCACACCAAAGCGAGAGTTAGTGGCCTGTACCAGCCCGGGATGCATCCCACAACTAAGAGAAGGCATTACGTTGTTAGGGCGTAACACTTCGAGAATGTTTCGAAGCACATGCTCCTTTTCCGTAGAATACCCTCCCCACATACCTGCATGAATAAAATCTACACCCATCATACCTGCAAGTTTACAGATCAATTTCCAAGAGATATGAAAATCATGATGCTCGTTGGTTAGAATCTTATCTCCACTCTTCTGGAAGAAAAGAAACATATCCAAATCAAGGTCGCGAATCGCTTTATAACTTCCCAAACCGCTCCAGAAATTAACATGAGTAGCGTTGCCCCCCAACGAATGTACTTGTTTCACTCTGTCTAGGAGATAAGGCGGGTCTGAATTAATACACACCGCGTAGATTACATTTTTATCTCCAATATAATCCATTACTTTAGGTACTCTCTCTTCGATCGGACAAAAAGAAGGATTCGACATAATTTCATCTTCTTTGATAAAGTTAATGCCTCCTTCTACCATCTCTTTTACCATCTCTAACAACGTGTCGCTAGAGATTCCCGTTTTAGGCTTCACAATGCCCCCAAGCAGAGGCTTGTCATGTACGCCTGTAAAATTACGAACACCAGAGATACCATATTTAGGCCACTTGAAATGTCTCTCAAATTCTTTAGGAATATGGAGATCCAGAAGATGGCATTTCAGGAAGATATCGATATCTAACTGGCCGCCCATAACCATACATAGAAGCTGACTAATCCCATCCTGCTCTATATTTAGATTGATCAGAGGAAACGCAATCTTGACTAAACCTACAGACTTTGAAACCAATTTAGCCTCGTCTTCTACGATCATGCACGAGTGATTGAGAAACAATTCCTCTGTCTCCCACCGATTTCTAACATTAGGATTACCAACACTCTGCCCTATTGCTAACGCCCATGCCGTGTCTCGTAATGTTGTTGAGGATTCAATAAAATAATCTGCCAAAATATATTTGGAAGTGTCCACGCTGTCTACAAATAGTTGCATAATATTTCCTTATTCTGCATCTTCGTACTTATCGCCGGGGGATGAGGGTATTTTAACCACAATTATTTCACAATTCTCTAGATATATCGGTTTAACAGACTCGCCCGGAGGTATCACAAAAATATCTCCCATAATAATACGTTGCCCGTTCAAATCCATGACTCCTCTGATCATATAATTAATTTCTGTTGCTACTTTATGATGGTGTTTGGGCCACTCTTGCCCCTTAGTATATCTATGATACCCTACCTCTACATCACAGGTTTTAAAAACAGAGGGCTCGAAATCTCCCACAAACCACCCGCCCCACATGTCTTCAATTCTATATACATCCATCTTTTTCAATCCTCTTCTTGTTTTTTGCGAACTGACGCTATGCCCCAATCATCATCTCTGTCTGCAAAATATTTATGTTTATCAAAATGAGATTCATCTATGGCATCGTAAATAGCGGCTGGGCCGGGATGAACAGTTGTATCGTGGAAAATAATCACTCCCTCCTCGGACAGATGGGGGACATAACTCTCCCATTCTTTCAAAACACGAACCACGCTGTGATCTCCGTCGATAAACAAAACATCAATCTTTGTGTATCCAAATTTCTTAATTACCGACATCACCATAGCAACTTCACCGGAATCACACCGCAAGATATCAGCGCGTCCGAATTCTTGAACCTTAGGCAAAATATGGCTTCTATCCTCACAATCTATTCCTATATAAACAGCATTGGGGTGTTTATTTTCTACCAAAGTTCGAGTAGAAGAATGTTCCCAACGACCACGGCACACCCCAATTTCAACGAGAACACGATCCTGTTTCCTAATTTCTCCTGCAAGAATGTCTTGGTTAAGAGGGCTAAATTCTATTCTCACTTTTTGATCGTACCAAAATTTAGTGATGTCGGCAGTGTCGTTAAAAGCAGGGGCTACTGACGGTTTGTATTTAAGACCAAATATATCAGTAGGATGCTTAGTAATCTCATAAGGGCCACTTTTGCTATTCATGTATCCCTCCCTCATATTTTTAAGTCTCTATATCTTCATTGATTAATTTTAAGTAGGCATTTAATTCCACCGGAGTGCCTATCAAATAAAACTTACCTTTAGAATATGTAGTGATACGATGTCCTTGAGCAATATTTTCATTGTATACGGGACAAATATAATATTCGTTTCTAAAATGTATATCTTTCTCAATCATATTCTTTGCTGCGCTCACAAAATCTCGGCCTCGCTTCCAATAATAAAGGCCAACTGTTGCCCACTCACTAATCACATCCTTCTCAGCGGTCCTAGTAACAAGACCATTGTTCAAAGCGACATAACTATAGTGGGGGTTTTGCGAATGGAATGTTAGAATACATCCATCCATTTCTCCAGATACATATGAAATAAAATCAAAAGGGTCCCACTCCATGATTTGATCAGCATTAACTGTTAATATAGGAAAGTCATCGTCTATCAAATCAGTAGCAGAGAGGCAAGTCTCCGCAGCACCGGCAGTTAAATTCTCGATACATACTATCTTAACGTCCGCGGCCAGAGATAGGAGTAAATTTTCCAACTCGGGATAGTCTAATAAATGCTGGCGTTGCACAATAAAAATATGGGGATAATCTTGGAGACCTACACTTTCTATAACCTTTTGAATCATGGGGGACCCACATACATCAATTAAAGGTTTAGGCATAGTATATCCCACGGAGGCGAATCGAGATCCTCTTCCCGCCATCGGCACTACAATTCGCATAATTGTTTCCTCACGGGTACAGCGGCCAACTATCTGCATTACCACGATCGCCCCAATTATAATAAGCCCTTCTTATTTTATCTGGACCTAAAACTTGTTTAATATGCACCAACATGGATACTTCTCCCGACGCACCGGTACTGCCTGGGGTATTTAAGTTAGCTAATACAGCATCGTATGTCTTTGCAAACACATCCATAATTTTAGATGAGCCGTGTACGAAATTATCACACCCGTGTGTTCCTTCTTCTGCAGGACGGGGATCTCTCCAATCCCAAGTTATATAGATACAATCCTCCTCCGAACAGTGTTCAGGATTAAACGGTTTCGCATACCCCCAATCAGATCTGCAATGAATAACTACGTCATAGGTAAAATTGTTTTGACGCTCATATTCTTGTCTAAATCCTTGGCATTCCTTAATAGAATAAGTTTTGCTTAAAGTATTAAACCCCCATCCCCAACGCCCCTTATCAGGATCAAGCTCAGGGGCTCCAGGCGTCGCTCTATGTGCAGCCCTACCTTCTGTAACCGAATCTACTACGAAATCTATTTGTTCCTCTATTTTAAAAATCTTCGGCTGATAAAGTTCTACAGTTTCCTGTGCAGACTGTCGGCCCTGGGCAGAACTGTTCTGGGACACTCTCCCCTCCAAACTGGTCCAAAAATGAATAAAAACGTCTGCTTTCGACGGTTTAATCAGCATTTCGTTAACATTTTCAAAAGCCCTAGCCCCTTGTCGAGGCTGACCTGCTAAACAAACAGCTACTCTTTTAACTGACGTCATTGTTCAATTTCTCCTTTGTCGATTTCCAATGCTTTCTCAACCCGTCCGTTCGATGGTCCGCAAAAGCCTCCTGAAAAGCATCACGTACATAGAGATAGTGCTGCTCATCAAACCACAGGCGTTCGTATGCGTCATATATTTCATCCACCGTAGCAATTTCTGCTGACGGCATGAGGTTTAATTCCTTAGCCACATCCTGAAAAAAGATAAACTTCTCTGGGGTAGCAGGAACCCCCTGAGTAAATAAACACTCATTGATTCCCGAAGTCAATCCCCCTACATGAGTATTGATTTTGGTCTGAGCCATGAAGTTCACATATTGAGTCCAGGTTACTTGGTCCAATCTTTCCACATCTTTCAGCTGACTAATCAAATCTGCAATCTCATCTTTCCATTCCGGCCGCGTGTCTCTAATATAGTTATCCAAAAGAAAAACCATCTTGAAGTCAGCCTTTTTATTCAATCTGACTAATGCTTTCAGAGTATTAATTCCATTGGTCACATAGAATAAGTTACGCTCAGGACCAAACTCGGCATTGAAGTTGCCTTTGTTACCCCAGAGGATTATATTACGATTAAATCCAGGCACCAGATTCTTAGGCACTAAATCGTCAGGGTACGCAAGCGGAAGGAACAGAAGGTGCTTGAAATTATGTTCGACCACTTCCTTTATAGCGTTATCGTACCCATACTTATAGGGAGATGTGATTATCATCTGACCGCTCTGGTAACAAGGATTATTATGAAACTCAGGGTACTTTATTGCGGTAGTAATTTTAGGAGAAAACCAATTGTGGGTGTGATACTTGGCTTTCACCAGATGACAACTATGATTAGGCGCATCTATTGCAAAGTCAAACGAAGAGTCACAACCCCTCGCATCATCAAAGAAATGAATCTCGTGACCCTCAGACCGTAAGAAGTGCGCGTAATTCACAGTATAACGTAATTCCAGGCCGCCGAAGCCGTCAAGATTGTCTCTATACGAGCCCCAACTACGTATTGCTATCTTCATGAATAGAGCCGTTTTCATTCCCACTCCTCTTGTAGGACAGCTATTCCAAAATGGCTGTGTTGGATTATTTGCGGTGCAATTCCCGTAGTCTTGATACATTCTTGTATGGGCCAGATACCTGACCCATGTTGATAGCCCCAATCGTGGAAGGCTACTATGCCTCCCCGCCTAACCAAAGGTGAATACATTTGGTAGTCCGCAAGGACTCCCTCAGGCTCATGATCCCCATCAATAAAAAGGAAATCATAAGGGGCAAATTCCGCGGCTTGCCTCAATATTTCCTGGTCATGACTATCCCCAAGGATAAACGTTACATCCGAGAGACGGTCAAGAGAAAACTTGCCATCTTTTGAGCCCGCAATTTCCAAATCAATGCTTACAATCAACGGGGACAATGCCTGCCAAAACAGGGTAGTGCCTCCGCAAAAGTTACCAATCTCCAATCCCTTCTGAGGATTGAGTCCAGCAATCTTCTGGCAAACCTCCCACAGCTCTGTCTCATCCTGCTGGATATACTTGGCAGAGTGGTCGGGAGTTCCTTCCCCAAAGCAGATTGCCCAGAGATTATCAAATTCGGCGCGGGTCATTACTATTCCTCCTCTAGTTATAAAGCCCAGCTAACTTATGGGCAACAATCATTTTCTTTTCTGGGCCAGCCCCGATTCCAGGAAGGCAATCATAGATATTGATATCAACAAATCCACGTTCTTCTAAATCTTTTCTGGCTTGCTGCTCTGTTTTAGCAACATATCCTTTATGCGGCGATTCTGTCATTATTTTGGTATACATTATAAGGGTTTCTTTTACCACAGAGCAGATTCTATCTAAAGTATCATACGTAGATTTATCTTCTACGCCGTCATTGAAATGATAAATACACTGATTACACATGACCACATCATAACTATCCATTGGGTAGCTCCAGAAATCAGAGAGCGCAAAGTCTACTTCTACCCCATACATGAGAGCAAGTTTGTTAGCTAAGCGAATCTTCTCGGGTTCGTTGTCAAATGCACTAACGGACTGGGCTCCCAACCACTTGGCTGCTATTGCCCACCAGCCCACATGGGTTGCAATGTCTAGAACCGATTTACCACAGAAGAAGTAGTTCATGTTCAATCCGCTGTTCTCAAGTGCCTTTTCGCACGAATCGCGACCTTCACCGTAGAAAGGGTGTGGACCAATGTGGAACTTCTGCAAGGAGCTGTCGTTTTTCAACTCGTTCGCCAGGAAGTTATCTGCTACAACCTCCTGCCACCCATTGGGGTCTCTCACAAAATAGTCTGCTTTCTCGTATCCTAAGTCACGCAAAACCATATAGCGATGAACTCCCCCATCTACATAAAGTTTTCCATTTTCCACAAATAAAGAGGCGGGTCTCCAAGAGGTGTCCGCGTCGTTATATGAGCGCAACTTGAAATAAGGTATCCATCCATGTTCCTCAACACTACGTAATACTTTAGGATAAGACGGATGCCCTTCATCCCCTTGTCTATGCGCCCGGGCACCTTCTACATCGTTATCATCAAAAATAGATACCAACCAACCGTTATTAGAGTAATTTATTTCTTCGAGAAGCACAGCTCTTCGAGTAATTCTGGGTAAGATGATATCCACCCTTCCAACCTCCCTCAATTCGTTATTATTACAGGGATATCTTCATACCCCAATTTCATCAAACAGGCTGACCTATGCGCACCAGTCAAATATATCTTTCCACTGTCGTCCCGCGTGGCTCGAATATAATCATACTCATAAGGCCCCTTTCCATAGCCATACTTCTTTATAGACTCAAAAAGGGTGAACAAGTATTTCTTATCAAACTCTGTTGATACTGAGCGCGACCGAAACTCTGTGCCATCTGGGCGTTTTAACCACCCATCGCTGTAACGCTGCTCATCTTCGGGGCGTAAAAGTCTCTTATTTTCTAAAAACATGTCTGGAAAATTATCGGGATCCTCTTTGTTCTCTTGCGAAGCTATGTATTCATCCAACCAAGATAAGTACAAATCATGAACCACCCCAGCTACCTCAGCCTCAGAAAGTCTAATCGTGGTGGAGTTGTGTTTGGAGTATTCCTGCAAACCTTCTCTAAAAACTAATCCCACCCTCACGAAGATCCTCTTATCTATGTGTAGCCGCATGTCGTCAAAGTGAAAATGAATAGTACCGTCGGTACAAAGTTCTAAAGCCGCTCTATTTTGATGTAGGGGCGCAGACAATTTCACATCGGCCAGGCCCGGGCCATGCTCGTCCCGTTCGGGTTGTCCAAGCTCATCAAATTTCTTACGGGCCTCGGCGAACGCGTCTGTTATTGCCAGAAATTGTTCTTTGTCCACCACAGGCCGCCAGTTACGACAATGTAAATGAATATTCTCTCGTAACTCAATTGTCAGAGGCCAATCTGAGTACAAAGCAGGCTCAATAGCACGTTCACTAAGTAGTCGATCTATATCACCCATTAGCTAGGCCGCCCGGCGGCGGTGCGTTTCTCCGCCCAGTGTTTAATATATTCGTCAAAGGCATAAAGCTCGTGAAGATGGGGGCGTTTATCATTCTCCGCATTATGTCTGACTGCCCAGTCGACAAACTCCTGACACACCTTGCCTTCTTTAATAAGGGCGTCTAGGTCAGTATAATATTCGACTTCGGGGTGATGCTCCTTAAGAATCTTTTTCATCTCGTCCCAAGCATCTATTCTAAATCCATCCTGTAAAGGGTAAGGAAGGCCTTGGGAGTTAGGAACTAAAAGACCATTAGGATTAAGCCTGGGGTCTTGATCTGTTTCTTTATACCAATATTCAAAACTATCCTTATGATCCGCCCAAACACCTGCGGTAAAGAAGTCACGGCAACCCCCACGTAAATTACCTAAATCATCTTTAAAATGATAATATAATTCTTGTAATCTTGATCCCCGTTTTAATCCTACTAAAGCCTGATGTAAGTTAATTTGGTATCGTAGATGTGGTTCCCACTTATAAAGCATTTGACGATAGTAATCAGTGGGCTCTCCTATTCTATTTTCTCTTATCTCAACCGCTCTAAATTCTACAACATCAAACACAGAACCGTCTTTAGATTGTTCTATTAGAGGTCTAAAACTTCTTAACATTCCCTCAGACGATATTTCATCGTCGTCCATGATATTTACCCAGCCGCCGTCAATATTATTTAAACCCACTTGATATTGGTCTCTAAAAGAATCTTTCCAGGGGTTATAAATTATCTTAACTTGGGGAAATCTTTTAAGGTATGTAATAGTTTCCTCACATTTTCTTCCAATAACTATAACGGCAGAGTCAACGTGGGGAAGAACGAGGGGCAAATTTCTCTTAAGCTTAGATAAATTAGGAACACTCACGCACATATAGGTAATATGATTACTGGCAACCATTAGAAACTCATCTCCCCCGTAAACGGTTTTCTATCCTTATCAAATACGGGGAAGTCTGTGTTTCCCATAACCATATTTAATTCGGGGTGAAATAAAATATAATAGACTACAAAGAAAGATCTAAACTCTGTGTTTTCGTCGTTACGGTACAAAATAAACCATTCTGTTAAATCTTCCGGCACTGTTCCTTCCCGCATCAGCTGTTCTAGTTGCCAAAATTCCTTAATATCATGATTATTACACCGAGTTCTAAAATTTTCCCACGCTTCCTTGTTTCCTACTCCCGAAGCTGTAAAAGGAATAGCAAAAGCGTTACGAGCACCTCGAAGAAAAATAGAGGCAGCAGATCTAATGTGATAATATTCAAATCCTACCTGGGCATTTGCGTGAGGGACTCCTAAATTAATTCCTTCGTGATGTTCCCCCACGTATTTAATGTCAGGAGTGAGTTTAAAAAAATTTGGACACCAAAAATCTGGCTTTCCAATGTGAACAGGAGTCTCAATATTTTCAATTATATCGCAAGCTTTGAAAGATATAATATTTACTCCATTATTTTCTGCTTCTTTAGCAATTTCACGAAGCTGATAGCCTCCTTCAAAAGATACGAATTCATCCACATCCAAGCGCATCATCCATACTGTTTTTTCGGCTTCCAC
>SDBT01001331.1_pt1 | contig 43179 bp, 69 predicted proteins | sample 2277101 | NCBI WGS metagenome assembly SDBT01 (sample SAMN10404973, study PRJNA504765) | marine sediment metagenome | isolation source: marine sediment core GS10_PC15, 103 cmbsf | place: Arctic Ocean: Southern Knipovich Ridge | collected 2010
CGCCTTCCATGATGCGCCAGGTAGCGGTAATATCCATATGTTTGACGCGGATGGCGGCAGCGAGCACGAGATGACCGCGACTGACACCAGCCATCTTTACCGCGACACCCACATAGACCAAAGCCAATACGGTGTATAGGGCCATCATCAGGATCGTCGATCCTCCCCATCCGGCTTCCACATTGACAGGCGGAACGTCTTCCTCCGTCCGGCGGTGTATTGATAAGCCTCATCGCCGGGTTTCGTGACGTCCTCCACGTCACTACCGATATTGAGTTCATACGTGTCGAATATACCTTCTTCGACTTCCCGTCGTAACTCATCAATAGCTTTGAGAATAAAGGTCCGGTCGGTCTCGCTCACCGTCTATTCTCCGCTCTCGTCTTCCTGCCGTGGCAGCTCGAACACATCCCCTGGCCGTTGCTGTATTCCCATGTGCCGCCCTGAGTCAGTGGCACGATGTGGTCGGCGACAGTGGCGATCCTTCCGCAAGTGCATTGAGGTTGCCTGAAGAGGATGACCTTGCGCCACTGTGCATGACGTCTATCGTAGCCTCGCCTGTATGAAGAGGGCCTGCTGTCTGTACCCCTGTTCCGCTGACGCGCATGAGCCGAGCATCGCCCGCCTGATGTCAGGTTGGGGCATCCAGGGGATGGGCAGGCCTTCTTTGTTGCTGTTGCCATATGCCCGATTATAGCACACGACTTGCACCATTTGACTCCAATATGACTCCAAGGCGCTGCGGAAGGACAGGTTTTAGCGGCTACAGAGGTAGAACACAAAGTAGTCTATAAACAGGGTAGGGCGTAGAACAGGGAGGGAGGAGGGATAGGTGTGCCGAAGGAGGGATACTGACTAGATTATTACGCTATACCTGCATAGACTGGTCTAGGGTACATGACTTCGTGAATCTGACTCCAATTTGACTCCGTGGCTCTCAAATCGTCTGGCCGCCTCTGCCTGCATCCCTGGTACGACATGACTGTATATGTCTAATGTGATCGAGATAGAACTGTGCCCCAGTCGCTCTTGAACGATCTTGGGGTGTACCCCTGCCTGCAGCATCAGGGAGGCGTGTGTGTGGCGCAATCCCCGGAGACTCGTAGCCTCTACACCTGCACGCTTGCATAGTCGAGGCAACGTGTTGGTTATCATCCCAGGAGTCAAATCGCTACACACACTGTCACTCTCAGAGGCCTCCTTGAGGTGCCTTAACTCGATAACAAGGCCCGGAGACAACGCGACCGCTCGGCGGCTCGCTGCCGTCTTAGGCTCGGCAACACTTACACCACCTTGAACACGCGTAAGGTTCTCTGTGACGTACAGTTCAGCCATATCCAGGTCCACGTCACGCCAGCGCAGTGCGAGAATCTCCCCTCGCCTCATTCCCGTGTAGATCGCCAGCAACACGGCAGGGTAGTATTTGGTGACCTTGCAGAATCCCAAGAGACGATTGATACTATCCCAATCCAGTATCGCCATGTCCGTTACGCCTTCCTTGGGCGCATCCACTTGAGACAGCGGCGAGACGGCAATCACCCCCCAACGTACAGCAGTATTCAACGCCCGACGCAATACAGCGTAATGCATCGCCAGCGTCGTTTCGGATAGTTGTCGGCCATTCTTCAGGCTCTCCCCGCTAACGAAAAACCGCCGTAGTATCGGCGGCGTAAGCGATCCTATCTTCAAATGACCAAGCCCTGGTATAAGGTGGCGCTCTACGACGTCCCTGTATCGCTCATAACTCGTGGGTCGTAGCTGCCTCTCCGCATACTCCCTAAGCCAGCGCCGAAGATATTCCCCTACAGCCGGATTCTCGCTGTCTACGTAGCCCTTGCCCGACTGAGATAACACCTCTCTGCGCTTGGTCTCTGCCTCCCGTTTGGTCCGAAAGCCACGGAACGTCTTGCGAACACGCTTACCCTTGGAATCCTTGCCCACGTCAATCAGCAAGTCCCAGTACACGCCACGCGCACCCACTCTCTTGCGTATCGAACCTACCGCCATTACACTCCTATTTAGAGGGGGTGCATCCCTGGTTTGAAGCCGTGCAGTATCCATTCATGGGGGGTCAGTAACCCGAACGAATCAACTCAAGCAGCCCGTAGCCGCCCACCAGCACAGCGATGAATACTACGAGCGCAGCCTTCCGAGTATCGAAGCCTGGATCGTCCTCGCCGTGGTTGTGCCAGTTGTCGACTAGGTAGCGAAAGAGGCGTTTCACCGGAGAACTCGTGTCCTCAAGGTCGATTGGTAAGCAACCTCAATGCCGGTTGTTTCGATGAACGATGTGGTTGGATAATTGCCAGAGTCGGGCGTGTCTCCTCTCAGGTTGTTGTTGGCCGCGACTGCCGCATATGCCTTCCCGAATATGTTGATAGCGCGCTCTTTGTTGATATCGGACAGCAGGAACCAAAAATCCGTCACTGTGATCTCAAGCCTCCGTCCACTGTTCTTTATGGCCGCACGCCTGAATAAGTCTGACTCTGGCCCTCTGTCAAACTCCTCCATCAGGTCAATCATTTCATCGAGTGCCTTTTCAACATTCTCCTGTGCCGTTGGTTCCGCCGCTTCGGTTGCACGTTGCCTCTCCGCTGTTTCAACTGTGGCCTGGAGGCTGTCGCGGGCTGTCTGGGTTGCCTCAATGTTAGGCGGATTCGATTCATCGCCGTCCGGGTCTTCGCCAAACAACACACTTATGACTATCACCAAAGCGATGAGCCCAACAAAGGTGGCCCCGCCGTAAATCAAAAGGCGCTTGAGGATTGTTTTCATCTCTCCGCTCCCTCACTTACTCCGCGAACGCTCAACCTAATCGGGCCGCAACGCGCCATCATCTTCGAGCCATTCCGGGTCTTTCTCGTCAGGCACACCAAAACCCACGCCGCACGGGTCGGATAAGCTCGTCATGCCACAGGCGATGCAAAGCACGTTCGACAGCCTACCAAATCGCCGGACCACAAGGGTCGTGTCGGTCCCATATATACGCGCTATGGAGAAGAGTGACTGCCCTTGTAAGCAAATGAGCCGGTCATCTGGAATAAGATAATGGGCAGCGAATACATCGGCCTCATGCTCATAGCGTTGTCGATCTAAAACTTCTGAGCGTTTAAATCCCAGCTCAAGAGCCTCGCGATGCAGGAAGTAATGTCCCAGCATATGAGCCATAGCGGAACGGTTGTCATTGAGCATCAGCCCGCCGCGCACATACATAGTTTTGTTTCTATAACGATGGTCATAAAAATCGTCCCACGGCAGGACGGCATTAATTCTCTGACCTTCTCTTGTGAGGATTTCCGCGAATTTGTTGGAGCCGTATTCCTTAATTATTTCTTTCGCTCTCTGCTTTGGTTCTAGCAAGGTCTCTCATATTCTCCGCATGAATTGTCTCGTTCTCTTCCGCGACCGCCGCTTCCTCGTCAAAGGGCAGGTCCTCTTTTGTAGCGCGCTTCAACGCTGGCTCTTCAATCAACGGACGCATAGCTTCGAGCGCCACGTATAACTTTGGACGCTCATGCTCAGAATATGAACGGAACAGGCGCAGCCAACGCTCCTCGTCAGGGTGGAGTCCAAACGAAATCTCAGCAAGCCCTACATCCTTCACCGACATAAGGCCCTCCATTATCAGCAGTTTGATAACGGGATAGCCTGTAGCCTCCGATAGCCCTCTGCAAGTGTCGAACGTTGCTTTCCTCTTTCCGTTCTCCAGCCTGCTTATAAGATTGGGGTCATTATCGTCAGCGGCCTCTGAAAACTGGGTTTGATTTTTGAACAGCGCGCCCTCGACGTCACCGTACTGGCGTTTTAGCCACGAATAGAGTTGATCGCTGATGTGCCGCATAGTTGCATTCTACAACAGTCCGACAATTTTGTGGTAAAAGGTGTTGACTTACCAACAACTTTATCCTACACTGTGTCAAACATAGTTGTTGGAGATAAATATGCCAGCCGCCAAATCAAAGGAAACATGGTTCCCGCTCTTTCGACAGTTCGACCTTGTGGAGATTGCAGTAGGCACCAAATATAGCGTCTCAACCTTGCTCCAGATACGAGGCGGTTCCGTGCCTGCATCGGACAAGTTCAGGCTACTAGCAACATCCATATTCAACAAGACCGAAGCCGAGCTATTCGGCAACGGCACAGAGAAGCAAGGAGGTGACTGATTGGGGAGACAACAGGGAATACCAGAGTGCTACCGCGCCAAGGAAATAGCCCAACGCCTCGGCCTAGACACAGACACCATAACCGAAATGGGCAGGCGCGGTGATCTACCCAGCTTCAAAGTGGGGAGATCGCGCGTCTATCCCAAGAAAGAGACAGACAAAGTAATCGCACAACTCATGGAGGTAAAAACATGATGGCGACAAAAGAAAAGCAGGTTGCTGAGAACAACCTGCCCGATACCGAAAAACAGAACACAGTCGATGAAGAACTGTCCCTTTTAACTTGTGAAATCAGCTTAGCACAGAAGAACATCGGCCTTCAACGGAGTTTTGGCGTCGAATCCAACCGAAATCGTGACGGGGTGCTCGAAGCAGCCCGGCGCATTCTCGCCACAGCAGCAACGCCAGAGATACACGACTGGGCGAGTCAGATCATAACCGACACCAATCAGCGCGACGTCTGGCGGGCAATGAGAAGAGACTGCGATGCCGACACCGACGAGATGCTGTGTATGGCCTACGTGCGCTCGGTATCTCTGCGAATAAGGCTAGAGAACGCCGCCAAGAATGGAGTGAAGCCATGAAGTGCCCAGACTGCTCTGCCCCAATGGCACTCGTATCAGGCCTCTGGCATTGCGACGAGTGCCCGTTCAAGCAACCCACCTGCGAATACCCTTCGCGGTGGGGGGTTGATCCGAGTAGGTTTGACCCCTACAAGGACGAACTCCTTTGGGAAGCAAGCCAACGCGATATTTTCGAGTGAGGATGATATGGCTACATACGCGATCTACAAAGGCTACAAAAGCTCTCGCCTAATTGCGGGCGGGTTCGAAAGCAAAGCAGAAGCAGAGCAGATTCTTGAACGACTGAGTCATAGTTATGACGAACTCACAGTCAAAAAGACCCGCGTTCTGCGAATCGAAGTCTCAGTAGCCGAGGCATGGCTGACCACTGACGGCGAGGAAACCGAAGAGTCGGGATGGGACGACACCAAGAACATGATTGAAAAAGACTTGGGGCGTGGCTGGGAAGGCAGGACGGGGGAACCAGACACACGGGTCATCGAGTGGGAGGCAGACAGTGGCGACTAAGACTCAAGGATGTAGCGGGCTAGTCTACTACCCTGGCTCATTCCGTGGAGGTCACGACTGCTCACGCAGGGGCAAGGTTGCGCGTGAAGGCAAGTTGTACTGCTATCAGCACGATCCTGTGAAGGTTGCCACCCGACGTGCAGAAGCCGACAGTAAGCGGAAAGTAGATTACGACAGCGCGAGGGCAATCTATGCACGGCAGGCAGCCGAACGAACCTTCTGCGCTGGCGTCCAGTTGCCCGAAGGCGTGACGCTCAAGGAACTGCTTGAAACTACCCGCAATGGCGGCATTGAACTGATGACTATAATGGAGAAGTTTGAGGAGGCGCAGTCATGAAGCGCTACGGCAATCAGGCGATGCTCACGGCTATCAGCAACGCATACCTCACGAAGAAGCTCATTGAACGCGAGTGCTACAGCGTCAGCGTTTCGGAGCCCAGGTTTGAACTGGTCGCCGAGCGAGTTGGGGAGATCAGCGCAAGGCTCGTTGATCGGTCAGAAGTCAACCTCATGATCTACGTGAGCCACCTTAACTAGTGCTCTGGCCCGACCGCTGCCAATGGTGGCTAAGGAGGTACGAGCTTGCCTGCCCGACAGAAAGACAGACGTTCCAAGTCAAAGTACAACCAAATCTGCCTGCGTTGCGACTCAGAACCGCGAGAGGCATACCGAGACGGCGCGAAGAAGACCGTGTGCAACTGCGACGGCGAGCCCAAGCTAGCCGACGATATTAGCCCAGTAACTAGGAGAACATGGCGAATGAATAATCAACAAGTGGAGCGTCTAGCCAATGAGCAAGGCATGGTTAGATACAACACCGAACGCGGCGAGGTCGCGCTATCTGCCAACTTGGTTCGGGAGATGTGGTGCAAGACCGCAACGGACTCAGAGGCGTTCAGGTTTATCAAACTCTGTCAGTATTTCAAGCTCAACCCCCACCTGCGAGAGGCCTACATCATCAAGTACGGCAACAGCCCGGCGCAGTTCGTCATAGGCCGGGACTCGTTCCTTCGACGTGCAGAGAACCATCCGCAGTTCGCAGGCTTCGAGGATGGCGTGATCGTCGAATTCGAGGGTGAGATAAGGGACATCGAAGGCACAGTTTTCTCTGACGGCGACGCCCTCATTGGTGGCTGGTGTACCGTCTACCGCAAAGACAGGCGTGTGCCGACCAAGAAGCGCATTCAGCTCAAGGAATTCGACAAGGGGCAGGCAATGTGGAAGACGATGCCTGCCTACATGATCAACAAGTGCGCCATCACCCGCGCCCTGAATGATGCCTTCCCCGGAATGTTCTCCTACGAGGAAGACAATGTGATGATTGAGGACGCCGACATAACAATCGAGCAAGACGACGATCCTCGAAAGCAGATCACAGACAATGGTATTGGCGACCTATTCCCCCAGGACGGCAGCACCCCCCAAGATGAGGAGACCACCCCATCGAATAACGGGGGTACCCCCGAAAAAGAACAGCCCCCAACCGAAGGCCTCGGCGATCCCTTCGAGCAGCCTAGCGCGTTTCTGCAAAAGGCTCAGGACGAACTAGGCTTGGACCCGGCCAAGGTCAAACATATCCTCTCTGGGCATTACAGCATGGAGATTATTGACCACAAGGACGTCCCTGCAAGCGCAGAGTCATGGGAAGTGCTAGTGCTTCATACACAGGGACCGCCTGACGTCGAAGAGCAAGAGGCGATGGAGGTATGAAGTTGAAGTTGACCAGCGAGGAATACATCAGCGTCCAAATGCAACTCGTAGCGTTTGCCACATTAGTGAAGGACATGAAGCTCGTGGACTTCACTGACTTTGTCAACCAAGCAGAGACGATGGGGCCAATCCTGAACCCGACTCTCTACCGCGAAGCCGGAGAGCAACTCAACGACGTTGGCCGACTGGCCGACTCCCTGCTGCCATTCCAGGAAGAGATCAGGCGGCAACTCAGAAAAGCAGGAGTGTAGGCGTAGGACACCTGCCTAGTCGATTGTGGCTAGGCGGGCCTCCTTATGGTACCCCTGCCGGGTTCTCACTGCGCTCGGCAGGGGCTTAACAACTGAATCGCTGGATGGAGGAATGCCGATGACCGGGTGCTGAACTGCACTTCAGGGACTTTGTCCCTCAACTTGAGGCATAGGGGTAAGGCCTGAGAGTGCGTGGCTTTTGACACTTGATGTGGGACGTAGGACTCAGGGCCAGCGATAACGGCGGCTGTGGGTGAAAGGGCGATTTGTATTACGCCTCACAGCCCAAGAGCAATAAACGGGGCATGGGCAGCCCGCAGCCGCCATAAGTTTACAGAGCATGACGTGTCAACTAAAGGAATCTTTTCAGGAGGTTTGACAAGTGACTCAACAGAAAGTGGATATCGGCACAGGCGAGCTTGAGATCCCAGCGAGGGACAAGTACGTTCCGCCGCCAGTTCGCAGCCCTGAGTGGAGCGCGGAACTGCGTAGAGCATCCGAAGAATGCGAAATCCTTTTGTGGGGCATGGCCCAGGCTGGCCGGTTCAAGGACGCCGACGAACTACATACCACTTCGCGGGCTTACAAGCTGGCTTCGGAGCTTCGGAAGATAGCCGACGAAAAGCTGTCCCAGACTGGGTACGACGTTTAGCGGGGTAAGGCATGAGGGCAAAACTGCATTACAACGGGGCTGACGTTATAGACGCAACTGCCCCAATGGTTGAAGAAATCATCGGAGAAGCCGAGAGAACCAAGGCAGATGCAATCGAATGGCCGGACGGCACAGTGGAGGTATTTGTAGATGGCGATGGTAACGACGACACAAACAGTTCAGCCCGCCGAATGGCAGACGGTATCGCAGGTCGTAGACGTGCGGGTGCTCATGAAATGGATCCCGGTGAACGCGCTAAAAGCGAACAGGAAGCGTGAGGCGAAGTGACTGAGGCGCGGATATGAAGCGGCCTGACTTCTACGTCGGCCTGCACCACCCGGCAGATGCAAAGCACTTCAAACGCTCAATGATTAGCGTCAACGTACTTGAACGCCGTAAGGCCGACATTCAGCCGAACGACTGGATCATGGACTCAGGCGCGTTCACTCGTATCTCGCAAGGGAAAGATCACATGGCAGTCGCAGAGTACGCCCTGCAAATCCGACGCTGGGCAGAGTGCGGAAACTTAGTGGCCGCCGTGTCTCAGGACTATATGTGCGAACCGTTCATTCTTGATATTGCAGGGCTGACGGTGAGGGATCACCAGGAAATGACTCTCAGGCGATACGTTCAACTCAAAGCAATTGCGCCACCCGTCTACATCATGCCAGTCCTTCAGGGATACATGCCCCGAGAGTATGTGCGACACATTGATATGTACGGCAATAAGCTAGAAGCAGGGGCCTGGGTAGGTGTTGGTAGCGTCTGCAAGCGAAACTCGTCTGTGCAAGCGTTAGAGTCCGTCCTAGGGGCTATTCATATCGTGAGGCCTGACCTAAAGCTACACGGATTCGGAATCAAACGCACAGCTCTGCGGAGTCATTTGGTGAATCAATTGCTGCACTCGTCAGACTCAATGGCTTGGTCGTTCGCAGCCAGGTACGAAGGCAGAAACGGCAACGACTGGCGCGAAGCAAAGGCCTACGCCAGTCGGATTGAAAAGGAACCTGTGCAAATGAATATGCTGGCAATGCAGATATGACCTGGCCAATCGACATAGGCGTGGCGCCGTACTATCAGGACGACAGCGTTGTCATATTCAACGCTGACTGTCGCGACATTCTCCCGCTGCTTGAGCCTGGGAGCGTGGACCTGGTGCTGACTGATCCGCCGTATGGGATTAATTACGTTCATGGCGAGGAACACATCCCCAACGCCTCCAAATTGAATGGCATACCTGTTATTGGTGACGACAAACCTTTTGACCCTTCGCCGTTAATGGGATTCTCAAAACTCATTCTTTGGGGAGCTAACAACTATGCCGACAAGTTACCACCTGCAGCGGGCTGGCTGGTATGGGACAAAAGGTGCATGACTGTCGTGAACGACCAGTCTGATTGTGAGTTGGCGTGGACGAACATTCGTAATACGGCGCGAATCTTTTATCACGTTTGGGACGGATTCAGGCGTGGGCCTGAAAAGGGGATACCAAGAGTTCACCCCACACAGAAGGCGCTTGGCTTAATGCGGTGGTGTCTCGAGTTAGCCCCTAGTGCTGAAATTATCCTAGACCCCTTTCTCGGGTCTGGCACAACGGCCCGAGCTGCCAAAGACCTGGGCCGTAAATGTATCGGGATAGAGATATCCGAAGCCTATTGCGAGATTGCAGCAAAGCGCATGGCCCAGATGGTGTTGCCGATATGACGCCCGTACGCACTCGGGACAGGGAGAGAAATCATGCCGAGGAAGCCACCTAAGAAGCTATGCGGCCACTTCCGCACACACGAGACGAAGGTATATGTCGATGACTACGTGGAGCTAGTAACGTACTGTAGCGATTGTAGAATAGCGGTCAAGGTACAGGCAGTTTCGCCGCAATAGCGCGGCGCAGAGGTAGAGAGGGAGAGAAATGACAGAACAAGAGCAGTGGCTTAAGGCAATGGAACACTTTGGGGTAATCACGGGACGATACAAAGAGCTTATCAATGTACCTGGCGTCAACGTGGGGTTTGCTCTCAGCAGAATGGCACGACTTGAGCAACGCTACAATGCAGGCGAACGTACAGACGCTCTGCTTGAAGCACTGCAAAGCGTGGAGTGAGGAATAACCCAGCGAGGTCAAGGGGATAGTTATTGGCTGAAAAGACGAAGTTCGACGTCTTCGACTACCAGCACTCAATTCTGTCGGAAGACAACAATCTAACGCCAAATGAGAAGTACATCGCTCTCGCGTTCCTTCGCTACACGCAGAACGGTGACTCTACGTGCTACCCGTCAATTGCAATGATCTCTAAAGACACAGGATTTTCAGAGAGAGCTGTCCAGAATAACGTCCGGCGACTCAAGGGAAAGAAGTACCTGCGCTGTGTCGAAAACAGTAAGGGTGGCAGAGGGAAAGCGCCGAGATATGAACTGCTAAAGGGTGCAGATGGCGACACGCTTTACGACTCAGAAAGGGTGCAGATGGACGCGCTAAAGGGTGCAGCTCAAGACGTAAAGGGTGCAGATGGCGACACGCATATAAGGAAAGAAGAAACCATAGAAGAAACCAAGAAGAAACCAATATGGTCTCCGCCCGATTGGTGGAACCCGATGTTGGTTCTGAACGAATACGTAATCGCCAATTATCAAGGCTCAGTCAAAAGCATTTCGGAGGCGTGCGATTACGCTGGCGTTGACCCTGCCTTGGTAATCAAAGCCTTTGTCGCAGACTGGCCAATGCTCAAATTACCGAAGGCCCAGGGCGGGTATGGGAAAAAAGACCCTGTTCAAGTCCTCGTCCGAAACATCAATCTACAAATCAGCAAGGCGAAGCGCGACCGCTCCCCGCCACAGTCAAACAACAACCGTCCCTCGAACATTTACCACGAGGAGCTAAACGAGCATGGCCAATCAATCAAACACCTTGCAGAAGCCGAAAGACTGGCTGCCCGGGAAAGGAACATTCATAGTCCTCCCTGACGACGCTCAATGCGAGAGTTGCGGTTGGTGGAAGCCTGGCCATGAGTCAGTCAAGGCACTGATGACTGGCGCCAGCCCTCAACAAAGGTTGCGCTACCAGGCTGGGCTATGTCGGTGCAAAGCCAACGCCTACGACGATGCCAACGCAACCGCCATGCGTCGAATAGAAGCCAACCTGCCTCACGAACTCAAAGATGCAAAGACCTTCCTGAATTTCGAGAGACGCCTCGGAGCGACGGAAGCTCTTGAAGCGGCGCAGGAGTTCTCGGCGGACCTTAACGCTGACGTTCTGGTGCTGACGGGTAACGTTGGGTCTGGCAAGACGCACCTGCTCGAAGCGATAGGCCGTTGGTTCTTCGACCAGGGCCGCTACGTCCGGTATGAGTTGGCGGCTGACATGGTTGACAAGTTCCGCGCTGCTCACAACAACGCTTCGGACATGGACCCCTACCAACTCATGGACTTTTATAAATTCATGCCCGTGCTGCTTATTGACGATGTTGGCATGGAGCGGGCAAACGACTTTGCCACTGAGAAATTGACTACCTTGGTTGAGGACGCAATGACAAACGGTGGGCGGCTGGTGATAGCTACGAACCTTACGCAGGAACAAATCAAAGACCACTACGGCGCAAGGCTGGCCTCTCGGCTTTGGTCTGCCAGAGACTCAGTTAAGACCGTGGCGATCACGGCAAGCGACTACCGGGGAGGATAGGAGAGCGATGTGAACTGGAAACAATACTTGGCTACTGCCAAGAGCACGGTAAGGTCTCATCTATGGTGCTGTCATTGCAGTAGGCGTTACTGGAAAGGGCATCTGGTGAGATTCACGGCAGCAACCTTATGTGATTTTGGCGACGAGCATGAGTATGACGAATATGTGTGCAAGGCATGCGTCAAGTTCTGCGGGTTTGAACCGTTCGGTGACGATGAAACTTGGCAGCTACATTGTATGGAACGTCGAACGCCGAGAGTTAAATGGACAATAACGCTATGTCACTAGCCGACAAGGACAAGCAATGAACATGCCCGAGATACGAGTAGGCGACATGGTGACGTTCCGGCTGGGGGAGCGTGCGAATTGGGTATGTGATTGTGGCTGGCAATTTTGGAACTCTGAAGGCGAAGCGACCGTGGCGTCATGCTCAGGCGGTGTTTATCGCGTCGTTAATCTTATTGGCGCTAAACTGGCCTGCCCAGAATGTGGCAAGCAATTGCTGTCCCACCCTGACGGCGCCGGGATATTGGTAGGAGACGACAAAGTAATGGGCGTCTACCTGTCCGAACTAACCCCATTCGGCCTGGCCCCGAAGCTGGGCCGCGTGCGATAGGAGAGCGATGTGAAAGAGCTTGAGGTTATCGACTTGATGAAAGAGCGCATGATTAGGAGCGAGTTGACCATAGTTCATAGTTTTGAGGCTAAAAGCAATGGTGATACTTTCCAAATAGAAGGCACCAAGGCTTGACCTACTGACCTTATCGTGGCTGGTCAGCCCACAGATTTATGGCACACCCTTACAGCTTCAAAGATTACAGGAATGAGTCAAGAATGGCACAACGGGCTAGTGAATGGGTTCGACGGGAGGCCCGAGCCAGGGCTTACGCCGTTTGGTTTCAACGAGGGTCACAAGGCAGGGCTGGCCCTTCACCAGTGGATGACAGAGACAGGTGTGCCACACGAATGTGTACCGACATGGGAGGCGTCTAGTGGCGACAGCACGTAACATCCAGCCTGAGCCATCCAGCCCGGAGGCGGGTGAACTTGCCGCACAGCGTAGTTGCCCGCGTGGGTGCAATAACCGCTTGGTGCAGGCATACGTCAGTGAGCCGCCGTCATGTCCCGTTTGTGGTTATGAAGATTACGACTATGTGCTACCGAAGCACCACAGTGTGGCGGATAGGCTGTTCACGAAGGCCGACTATCTGGTGAGGTACGTGGGCAAGTCCCCCGCACTGAAGGGAAAGCTGGTCTATGTCCAGGTTCCGCGAGGCGACGGTAAAAGGAGCAAGGATGTCGTCGATGTGCGCCCGCTGTGCCCGTTCTGCGAGGTGGCCATGCAGTATGTTGTGTTCGACAAATACCGGCGTGAAAAGACGCCCCGCTTCGTATGCGAGCAGGGCCACAGGATAAGCCTGATTACCGACGACCAAGGTAATCAGGGGTGGAAATGAAGTTCGGATTGAGAGGGGAACATGGTAGATAAGATCGAGGTCGGTGAAGCCTTTCACTTAATCGTGCAGTTGTACGACGCCACTGACGGTTCGCCGCTGAATGAATATGACGGTGCTTGGGTGTACCGCATTGACGGCTCATGGACTGTCGCAATCAATGGTCATGATTCCGCCGTTCATGTTGGACCGGACAAAAGCATGGACTTTGATTTGCCCCCGTACCACATGGCTGTCTGGTACAACGGGTGGATTGCAGGGTTGGTTACACCTGATGGTGGCAGCATGGCGGCAGGTGAAGGCGCGAATGAGGACACCTTGATAGAAGCACTCAAAGCGAAACTGGCGGAGACGAAGAATGCCTAGAGTAGTCAAACGCAAGAACTTCCTGACGCCGATCCCCGAAGGTGGCGTGCTGGCCGCTCGCCCCAGTATTCTCGGTAACCCCTGGAAGGTCGGCGAGTGGGACATTCATCTTGAGCGGAACAGAACAGCCGCCGACTGCGTGAAGTATTACGAAGACTGGCTAGATGACAACTTATTGCCCCGGCATGAGCACTTGGAAGAGAGGCGACAGAAGGTACTCGCCCGCCTGCCCCAAACCAGAGGCTTCGACCATTACTGCTACTGCGGGAATTGGGAGCCAGGGCAGCCCGAGATAGACTGCCACGCGGTCATAACGTTACTGCGTGCCAACCCCGACATCGAGGCGCAGATAGCGGAGAAACATCATGCCTGACACAGGCCCAACTGTTTACGCCTTGGAAAACCTGCTTAGTGCGAAGCGCAGGGAATTGCACAAATTGAGAGAAGAGCACGCACCGTTAATAAAGGCTCTTGAGGTAGACATAGCCTCACTGGAGCGAGCAATTGAGATGTGTGAATCTGAGGCGCAGATAGCCGCCCAGAGGAGCGAGGCATGAACGAACAGTATCCCAGCGAACCCCCCGTCGAAGAATACAATCACCTAGACCGCATCAAAGACCTTGAGGCGCAAGTCGCGGAGCTGCGGAAGGCGTTGGAAAACTCTGAACGCCATGTGCGTGAACACAAGAGGTTAGTAATCGAATGCGTTAGAAGGGGAGAGGCGGGAAAGCCTTTGCATTTCGATAAACTACGTGATTACATTCAGCGACACCCCCCAAGCTTACTTCGTGAAGTCCCGGCTGCCGCGACAGAGGAGGCCAGCCGTGACACTGGAAGTTAAGTTCGAGAAACGTGATTTATGGGTTGGCGTGTTTTGGGATAGAAAGGTTGACGGTCTTTATCTTTACATTTGTCCTCTACCAACTCTACTCATTAAGATCAAGGTGAGACATTATGACAACTGACACCGACCTGACCCCCAAGCTGCAAACGCTGGCTGCGTTTGAGAGGCCGTGCCCCGATTGCCACTTCAATGGCGAACGTGTTCAAGAGCCTCAAACTTGTGAACGTTGCATCAACGCCTCTGGCATCTTGCGCCCCTTTGAGGATGCGATAACGACGGAGTGCTGGTGTGCAGAAATTGTACAGAAGGCCACTGAACGAGGCGTAGCGATGCAAAAGTGTAGAGACTGTGGTGATACCCGCCGCGTCATGCGCGAGAGCCGCGCAGAGATTCTCGGGCTGCTGGTGGCGGCTATGAAGCTAGCTAATTATCCCTTCGCTCTCCACACAGAATGGGTTCGAGTATGGCCCCCTCACGGGATCAACGCAAAAGGCGTAGACCACGACGGCACCGCCAGCGGAATGCTCGACGCGCTGGCAACCGCGCTGGGCAAGGCGGTCGGAATGGAGGCCAACGATGACACAGACTGACCCCCTACACGACAAGCTGCTGGCGCTGGCATCTTACGAAAAGATATGCGATTACTGTGACAGATGCTACTGCACACCTGATGGCCACCCTGGGTGTGGTTGTGACACCTGCGGGGGTATCGGCGTCATCTTCCCGTTTCGGAAGGCGACTACATGGACATGCCATGTCCCGCATAAAGACCCTGTGGGTTGTAGAAGGTGCAATGGCACTAATTATTATCTGCGCTCCAGCGACGCCGAGATAGGCTGGCTGCTGCTGGAGGCACTTTGTCAGGGGAATAAAGGTTTTCTGATTTCATCCAGCCATGCACAAGCACTAGGCGTATCGAAAGCCCACGACGGCACCGCCGACTCGATGCTTGCGGCGCTGGCAGACGCGCTGACCGAGGCGGTGGGGCAGGAGGGAGGCTAGATATGCGGAAATACATTCGTCCAACGATAACTGCTCCACGGAACCGAAGAATGCACATCGAAGATGATAGCAACCGGCCATTGTGCGCGGTTGTTCTTAGACTCCCTCTGGCTTTTGACCATGTACCAAAAGGTCATTACGTGTGCGAGAAATGCGAGTCATACGCAGGCAGGCATACCAGTTGGTGGCAACTGTATGGGAATCAGGAGGGAAAATGAGTGCGGTATTGTCGGAAGATCGAGTGTATCGGTACACGTTGACCCGTATAAGTCATGGGGTATTCTACGATACCGACAGAACATTAGTGGTCGCGGGGGTGAATCCGTCTACGGCAGACGAGGAGATTGACGACCCGACCATTACGTGCCTCATGGAAGTTGCCGGACGAGAGGATTGCAATAGGCTCATAATGTTGAACCTGTTTGCTTTCCGAGCCACGGACCCGAAGGTTATGAAGCAGGCGCTAGACCCGATAGGACCAGATAATGACCAGTGGATTATGGATACAATCAAGGGCGCAACATTGTTTGTGGCGGCCTGGGGGAATAACGGGAAGCATCTGGGCAGAGACCGTCAGGTGCTAGCGATGCTGAAAAGCTACGAAGTGAAGTGCTTTGGGCAGAACGCCAACGGGTCGCCGAAGCATCCGCTGTATGGGGTATATAAGAACCCGCTAGTGACCTACCAGGACAACGCCGATGCCTGAGCACATAGAGTCCTGCACTGTAGGTAAAGTCGAAGGCAAGCCCGACCACACGGACGGCACGCAGCACAACTTCAGCGGTTGGCCTGGTGCGTACTGCCTGCTATGTGGTAGTCCCGACGCCAACGAGATATGCCTTGGCGGTTGCGAGTGCCCGTGCCACGACCAGTTTTGGTGGGAATACGGGGAGTATGAGAGGAACCGATGAGTGAGCCGATTCGCATCGAGCTAGACTTTCTGCCCCCACCCGTCCTGCGGGGCAACGGACGCACGCGCACGCCGGGCTACCGGACTGCCGAGAAGAACAAGATGATCCAGTCGGGCATCGCCCACGGCATTATCGCCATGAGAGACGAAGGCGTAGAGCCTATCACGGGCAAGGCCGCAATCAAGTACACGTTCTACACGCCGAACGCCACCATTTCAGATGACGATAACTTTGCAATTGGGATGAAAAGCTTCCGCGACGGATTGGTACAGTCCGGCCTATTCGCTGACGACAGCAGCAAGTACCTTGCAACGCTGCCGTCAGAGTTCGTGACGTGCAAGCGCGGCGAGAGTAGGACAGTAATCGAGATAGAGGTTTTGGAATGACTGACTTTCTACAAACAATGAACAATGACTTACCGCTTACCGACGAAGAGGTCATCGAAGCCGCTGGGTGGAAGGTCGAAGGCTGGGAAGACATGTTGCCCCTGGACGGTAACTTTAGCATCGGCCCCGTTACCGGCGCAGAGTTACGCGCCATAGCCAGGGCCCAGCTCGCCAAGGTGGCGACGTGGCTGCGCGATATGCAGGATAGGCATGAAGAAAGCTTTGGTGTTGCGCCTTTCAAAATACCTTATGACTTGGCAAATCAGATCGAAGCAGCACTGGCGAAGGAGTGAGGATGAACTTTACAGATAACTCAACAGCAACGGCGACAAATTGGAACCTGGTAGGTTTTTGGTATACGGGTATCCCTGTTCATATTCATGGCAAGGGGAAGTATCACCTATGCAACTCTGATTCTGGTTTCCGAACTGAAGGCGAACTACCCGAAGGCTTACCGCCTCTTAACTTGGAGCCATCAAGGCTTACGGCCCTGTGCGGAAGGTGGAAGAACGTTAGGATTCAGCGTTGCGAGAAGGAACACGCCGAAAACTGGAAGAAAGATATTTGCAAGAACTGCCTGAAGAAGCAAGGCCAAGTACCTGTCGCCGCCTAAACCAACGCCCGCAGCATCTCGAACAGGCCGATGATAGCGCCCGCCACGCCAGACGGCACACCCCATTTGATAACCTTGGCCTTCTTTGAACCGCTGCCATTCTTGCCGTTGCCAATGAACAGGGCTGCTATCTGTTCAACCTGCCAGCGGTGCAGCATCAGGTCGAACTCGCGGTCTTCCAGTCCGTCTAGGCCATCTTTCAACGCCTTCGCTTCTACCCTGGTCAGCCAGCCAGCAAACGGGTCGTGGCGCTTAACCATATCTACGTCACCCCGTTTCGCCGCAGGATCGAGCCCAGGTCGTTGCTGACCCCGCCTATCCGCATCGTGAGCTCCGCGCTACCGGCGCGGTGGCTGCACGTCGTCTCTTCGATCACAAAGGTGTTGATGCCGTTCGGCGTTGCGCTGCCGACGTCCTGAGTCCTTGTTAGGAAGTCCTGAATTTTGACAACCTCGCCAGCCCGCACGCGGCACAGGGAGCCCTCAACACCGTTGGAATCGAAGATGCGATTGACCACAAGCGAGTCGGCCACCTGAAGGCCGTCCTTACGAGCAGCGAGAAACAGATCGCGTGCCGCTGTCGCACCAGCTGAATCCAGTTGTACCGAGCCGACCTCTCGCTCTCGCGTGATAGCGAACTTCGTTACACTTGCGGCGTTCGTTGAGTATCCCGTTGTTAAAGTGGTTGTATATCTCCCGTCAACAGAGTTGAACATGTCGGCCAGGTCGAAGTTAGGCGCAAACGAAAGCACTCCTGCATCAATAAAGACAGACCAATCAATGCTGGTCGGATTGCGAGACGTGTAATAGACTTCTCGATCTTCCCATACCGCGATGTCAACAGGATTGCCAGAATCGTCGTCAATGGTCGCCAACTGCTCAGTGATTAACTTCCAAGCGCTTTTGCCCAAATCTGAGCGGTCGATATTCACAGCGGCGACAACGGCTGTGATATTAGTATCGGACGCGCTCAACTGTGAGGCGTTGAGCGTATTCACAGCGTCCCTGATTTGCTTCATCATAGTGATACCTGTCTCGGTTCGGTTGACTTCATCCACGTTGTCCGTGAAGCTGCGCCAGTAGCCACGGAAGATGAAGTTACCCCCCCATCCGGTCGGGTCCTTCTTGATGGCCTCAAGACGACCTTCCCATATCACTTTGGTTGCTGCCTCTATCATCTTGAGGCGGGAGAAACCACGATTCAACCGCCACTCGGTATATTCAGCCTGCGTCATAAACAGGTTGAAGGTAAGTTCCCAGAACCCGCCGGGGAGTCGCGTGCGATGCTGGAGATTACGGAGAGGGCTGTCTTGTGCGTCGTCGAACCCCCAGCCGTCTATGCGAGTCGTGGACGTCACGTCGGCAGGAGATATCTGTATGTCGATAGGAAGTCTAGGCATTACACACCCCCGACTTGCGGCAGGTAGTCAACGCTAATCTCTGCCTGAATGGTCGTAGGGTCGCCGATGTCATCCCTGAGCCACATGATCCTAGTGTCCTCCGGGCCTATCGGGAACGGCTTGCCGTCTGACGTTGCGAACTGCTGCGCCACGTCTGAGGTGTTGAGCAGGTAGACACCTGGGTTATCGCCCTGACCGTCGAGAAAGATGCGGTCGTTCGTGCCAACGGAATTGACGATGACCGCGCCTTCGTCTATTGGCAGCAGGAATATGTGGTCTGCCGCAACCTCAACATAGTCCCCGCTCGGCACAGACCCCGAACCTGCGCCATCCGCTGCTACAACAGCATGAATCCGAATAGTCAGAGTGGGAGCAGTGATGCCTTCAGGAACGGCGTGGGGAGGTATCGAAATCTCTCCAACGTCTATTATTTCCCACTCGTCTTCCGTCGACGATACGAACGCTTTGTAGTCTGCCTCGGCGGGCGTTAGCGTCGCAGATCCGAACTTCCAACCTAACGCAACGCCAAATTCAGTCCTCACCATGTTTGCCGGAGCACTGGTGTCTAAGAGTTCCATTGAAGCCCTGACTAGGACTCTGAACAATCCCTTCGGCAATGACCCTCCGGCAATGTCATATTCAAAGTACCCCATGTCCGCTTTCGCTTCGATTGACGCGGAGCCACCGCTTCCCGTCCAGCGTATTGTTTCGCTCGTTCCTCCGCTGGCGTTGGTCGTTAGTCCGGCGGGCTTGCTGAATACCGCCGTATCGTCAAACGGATTAGTCCCCTCTATCTGGTCGTTGCTCTCGTCAATGAACAGCGTGTCCGTCTTCCGGCTACCTGAACGCTTGGCTATCCATACGGTCTTGCTGCCGTTCCAGGGTGTACCGCCGCCGTTGTTCGTGTCGTGCAGCTTGATGTTGGCAAGGGCGGGCTGATTCCCTGTCAGGCTGTCGAAGTCGTCGTAGTTAAGGTTGGTGCTGTCTACCTCGTTCTCAAGCGTATCGTCTGTGGGCGAGACCTGGGCAAGCCTGCCAAGCGGCTCCACGAGCAAGCGAAGCACAGCGCCGACGATTAGGTTGTTCGTGTCAACAGCGATGGTATTGAGAATAGACTGTGGTTGAACGAGCCCGCCCTCAAGGATGCGCCAGTCCGTATCGTCAGCCGAGGTTGTCGTGAAGTTCGTCTTGAGAACTATGACAGTGCCGTGACCGCTGATGCGCCTGTCTGACGCCTCTCTAAGCGTCTCGTCAAGGTCGCGTATCTTGGTTCTCAGGTCAGCCACAGACGAGCCGGATATCTTGAGGGGAATGGTGACAGTACGCGGCTGCAACGTCTTGGCTGTGATCGTGTTGGCAGAGGCGGAAACAGCGGACGGAGGATCGCCAAGGCCAGCCACGCCACCACGGAACAGCGCGGTGTAGTTGGAGCCTAGCAGATCGATGGTAACGGATCCGTCAAATATCTCTAAAGTTTGAGCCAAATTCCTACCCTAACCATACGGGGATGAGAGCCGTAACTATCGAACCAGCTAACACCAATAGAAAGAGAAGTACGAGAATAAGTAGAAACTGCCTATTCTCTCGCCTCACCCCCTCTCTCCACTGACGATTCTGCTCGTCAGTCCTGGCCCTCCACTCGCGGTCTTCGCGGTCTATACGGTCTCGATATTCCTTGCTTAGCATATCTACTCGCGCTCCCGTGAGGCTTCGTTGCCCAAGTCGAATAGAAGCTGCCGTGTCGCGTCGCTAAGATCGTCACCTGGCGCAAACCCTGCATTCCGATTGTCTCTTCCAATGACGCGGTTACGGAACCCCGCCGCTGCCTCTGGACTTATCTTAGCTATCAGCCTGAGAACGGCGTTCGTGTTATCGTCCGTCGCCTCCGTCTGCCTAGACATTGCGGTGATCGCCAGATTGTGTGCGTCTATTATTCGTATTGCCCGATCTTCCGATAATTCGCCTCTTGCGAATGCGTCTGCGGCATTTTTATCACCTATAAAAAGCAAAGCCCTTTCGATGCCACTTACAATTGCTTCAACAGGCGCACCCCCCGTGGCATTGGGATCGTTTAGCACATTACCAGGGGTGAAATTGAATGGCTTTCCTGTAGTAGTGGAGAAACCAAATATGCCCCCACCAATGCGGTCGAGCCTGGAAGCAAAGCCCAACATCCGCTTTACTTCATCGGACATCCCCTTGACGGCTTCTTTAACGTCATCCGCTGAATCGGCGAGTTTATCAAACTGAGGTTGAACGACCGCGATGCCGCGACCCACCTCAAGCAAGACATCACGGGTGTTCTCAAGCACCCTGTCTACAAACCCGAACTTTACTTCTACCTCATCAAGAGTACCAATCAGGTCTTTTCCAAACACTATCCTGACGCTATTGATCGCGTCTATCATGGGGTTGATGAAATTGTTGATGAAGAAGTTGATAAAGCTAGCCATCGCGTTTCCGATGCTGTCCAGAATATCGCGCCAATTCTTGGCAAAGAATACAATGCTCTTGATGAGAATTCCGCTCGGCAGAAGCCAGCCTACCCAACTTCTGTAAATCTCAATGATCTTTTTGACCGCCGCAATGGTCTTGTCTCTGATGCCGAACGTGTTGGTCGTGAACAGCACCAACAGCACGCCAAGAGCCGCCACGACCGCACCTATCGGGTTAGTGGCTAGGAACAACAAAGCGCTGCCCAGTATCGTGATGCCGCTTACCAACGTGGGAAGAATCAGAATAAGAGGCCCGACGATGGCGAACATCGCGCCCAGGCCAAAGGCTACCTTGGTTAGAGTGCTGGCGAGCTTTGGGTTTTCCTTGACCCAGTCTTGGATACTGGCAACGAATTCGCGGACACGGCCTATGATGTCTGTGAGCACTGGCAGTAGCGCCGCCCCTATGACCTCCTTGAGGTCTCCGATATCGTTCCCTAGTTGGACAAACGGGTCGGCGTTCGCAATTGCTGCGCCACCGACCGCTCCCATTACCTGAGCCAGGCGTTCGCCGAAGTCTGCCGTCTCCTCAAATCTCAGGCCCACGCTCTCGGCAACATTGGCCTGGCCTACAAGGGCACGGGTGAGGGTGGTGGCTACGCTGTCGGCGCTACGACCGGAAGCGGTGGCCGCGTCAAGGATTGCGGGGAGAGCCTGCAAAGCCTGGCCATAGTCGCCGGTGATGGCTACGATCTTTGTTAGTATGGCAAACTGCGCTTCGTCCCCGAAATTGGTCTTTCGTTGGAGCGCTGCTGTGGTCTTTTCGATCTCGGTTCTCACAGCCGCAAAACTGGTGCCGGTGTTATTGATAGCCGTGCCGAGCACCTTCATTGCCCGCTCTTGTTCGAGCGCAGCCTGGGCGAACTTGACACCGGCAAACACCGTCGCTGCGCCGAGGGCGGACATGGCAATGCCGAGGCCTCTAGCCTGCTGGGACACCCGCTTCATCTTGGCGCTGGCCTCGTCCCGCATCGTCAGGAGTATGTTCAGTTTGCGATTCTCTGCGCTCATCTTCTAACTCTCTCGCCCACTTCATGACATCACCGATCAGGTCTAGTTGGTCTGGCGTCATGTCGCCCGCCTTCCGCTCGCTCTGGCGGACCGCCTCGGCCAGTCCTCTCATGCCCATGTGCATCACAACCTGCGCGTGGTCTAATGCCTCTGCCTCGGTCGGCGTGCAGGTATACATTTCGCACACCTGGGATATAAACCACTCGTAGGGCGAGCCTACGCCGTCTTCGCCCTTGAGGAATTCATAGAGACGGACGAGACTTCTTTTTTTTCCTCACCGCCGTCACCCTGTATGAGGTCCGTGCATTGGCTGAATATCCAGGCGATCTCCTCTTCCACCAGCGAGTCGATCACGTCGGGCGAGTCCGTAAGTTGGGGCAGGGGGTCGCCCTCCCAGTCTGTCCAGTTCCAGCTTACGACGAACACCTGGACGAGGGCGGCCATCATTCCGTAAAGCTCGTCAACAACCCTCTCGTCCTTCTCGCTCGTTTGAAGAACGGAGAAGGCCGCCTGCGCTTTGACGAGTTTCTTTTTCTCCCCAATAGTGAGCAGTGGCCGCACGTCAATGTACTCGCCCTTGTGTGGGTAGTAGGTCTGCGTGCCAACGGTTATGGACAGCTCGTCGCACTGAATACGAACAGGCTCTATCTTCGACATATCTGTCTCTCTTTCTAGTTTAGAATGTTCCCTCTGTGACTACGCCCGTGACCTGCAACGTCACCGAGTAGGCAACAAGTTCACCGCGTCCGTGGCTGCGTTCCAGCGACGTGACGATGGCCTCGGCGCTTATCTTTTCCTCTCCCGAGGTAGTGCCGTTGGGGCCGTACTGAACGGTGCGCGTATTGCCAACGGAGTCACCGAACACGGCCACGAAGCCCAACGTTGCGGTATTGTCCCAGATGCCTTCGATGGATATCTGGTCGCCGTCCTTTAGTCCGGCGGTGAATTCCTTTGACGTGTCAGCCACGCCGTGAGACTCCAGCACGTCGGCTGTGCGCGGCCAACTGAAGCGGGTCACGTGGTCGGTTATGACCCGGAGGGCTGCGCCGGAGTCGTCCACCTGTACGTCGATATTCTTTGAGTTTGCCATTGCTTAACCTCTCTTCACTGCAACTACGATTGTCGCCGACGGGCTGCCGCCCGGCGTGTTGAATGTCACGTTTACTCTCAGGTGTCGCTCGACGCTACCCGCCGCCGTCTTTTCCTCCACCGCTGGTTCGGAAGCATCGGCGACCTGGGTAAAGGTCACAACAGTTGTGGGTGAGGCAAAGCCGCCCGCCGTGTCCATCTCGACTTTGACATCGAGGCTCGCCATGTCGGTGATGTCGAGTATCTGAAGCCAGCACGTAATCCCGTCAGACGAAGCGGCGCCCCCGTCGAGCCCAGTCTGCGCGCCGGTTGTTGTGATGGCGGTAGAGCCCTGAAGGAACACGCCTTCATTCACGTCCTGCGAAAGCTGGAATGTAGCAGAGACGCCCACGAGTTCGCCTCGTCCATGAGCCCGATCGTGCGCGTTGAAGATAGAGTCGTTGACAACAACCGCCTCTTCGCCTGCCGTGTCAAGGTTAGGGCCATAGATGATCTGCTTGATGTTCGCTACCTGGCCGCCCAGGTATTGCGACTTGTTGGCCGCGTTGTTCCATAGCAGTTCAACGGCGATCTGTCCGCCGTCCTTGACGGTGGCCGCGAACTGTTTCGACGTATCGTCGAGGCCGCTTGTCTCCTGAACGTCCGTTGATCGAGGGAACGCGATGCTCTGCGCGTCGCCCGACAGGTCGCGTCCGTCAACGAATAGCTTGCTTCTAACTGAATTTGCCATACTTATGTCCTGAACCTCAGCGTTGCCTCTGTTTGCCACACCACCGCGCCAGAGGGCAAGGTCTCAACCTCCGGCTCTTCGATTTCGGTTAGCCAGCCAATGCTCACATTGCCGCCCCAGGTGTAATCATCGTCGATGGCCTCCTTGAAACTGCCCGAGCCGTTGGGAGAGAGGATACGGTATAACTCCTCCGTGCCTTCCTCGGAGAAAGGATTCGCCACGAATATCATGGCCTGTATCTCCCCCTCGATATTCTGGCCACCCACTGAGCCATCTTCGCTGCCAGTGAATTTCAGTACCACAGCGGGGTACTCTGTAGGCTCTATCGGATGATGGTAAACACTCAGGTCGGCCTTCTTGAGCATGCCCGTGAGTCCGACCACAGCCTTTCCTATCTCGTTTGCCATTCCTAAAATACCTTCCTGGCCCAGCGGCGCTTAATCTCGCGCATGGCATCATTGAATATCTTGTCTACTCTATCCTGTGAGGCATCCCACGCCCTTTTGAAGAACGGCTTCGCCCTCATGCCTCGCTGTCGTGGGCGAAAGATAAAGCCGTCGCTTGTAGGTATCCTCATCACACGTCTGCGCTTCGGCACAACCATTCGATTCTTCGGACCGAATACGCCGGTCCCTACCTCTAGCAGGATACCGAGCGGATTCTTGACGAACACCCTGGCATTCTGGATAATCTTTCGGCGCTTGCTTGTCTTGAGACTCACACTCTTCGCCACGTCCTTAGATATGGGTTTCGCGTGGTTCTTGACTTCCTTCTTAATGATCTTGGCGGATTCTCGGAAGGCGTTGTTTACTGGCTCTTGGACGAACTTCGCGCTCTTGGTGTCGCGGATGAGTTCGTCTAGCCCTTGCATCTTGAAGTTGATGTCACTCTTTGCCATCAACCAACCTCGACCAGCCGGTACTCGTCCATCATTCTGAGCACGTCAGAATCCATGCCCCGAAATATCTGCATCGAGCCGTCGGGTAGGCCTATCTGGCTGGCGAACTGCGAATGCCGCCTGTGGAACATCTTAGCTACCGTGATGCTCACCGCCTGCACCAGGGACGGCGGGTACTCGTAAATGTCGATGACGTCAGTGCTGCTGTGCGTGGCCGCCGTCGTGCCGTTGGCGCCACGTATCACCGTGAGGACAAGGCCCTCATAGCTCTCGACAAACATCTGTTCAGAGTTCACGAGGATGGTGTGCCCTGCCTGAATGTCGGTTCTCGTTGTGATCGTAATATCCGTCGTCGTAGCATTGGTGGATGCGTTGATAGTCTCTGTTGCCCGACGCAAGTGCCGCCAGTATCCCCACTCGCCATTGATCTCCACAGACCTTATGCGCGTTGGAAAGGAGTTCTGGTTGCCGTTGCCGTCGACAATGATCTCGTAGTAGGGCGTAGAGCGCGGGTTAGTGCGAGTAGTCGGGTCCGCGTTGAACGGCGAGAGAATGTAGTCGCTCGTCGCCCAGGTCGTCTCGAAGGTGCCGTCGCCATCGTCGTCTGTCTTGAGCGTCGTTATGGCTATCAGGTCTGGAACGGTCAGCACGTTTCTGCCGGGGCCGTTTTGATACCTGGTCTCCTGATACGAGTAGAAGTGCCGCCCGAGATGGTGGTCAAAGTCGCGGCTCGAAGAGATGCCCCACGTTAGCAGCTCCTGATCGTTCACGCTCTTTTCCTGGTCGAGCATTCCCTTGCTCTTGAGGGTGTCGACTGTGATGTAGCTATTCATCGCGCCTCAAACACTTGACTACCATCACGGCTTCCTTCTTTTCGCTGCCGTCCGTCCATAGCACGAAAACGTTGTAGCTTCGCCCGGCTGTTAATGACTTCAGTATCGGCAGGGTTATATTATTGCCCGATACTGAAGTAGAGCCAGTTGGCATGACTTTCGATTTGACATCCTTGCCTGTTGATCTGTCGATCACTTCGGGCACTGACGTACTGGTCGGTGCGGATGTCCAGTTGACGACATTAAATATCCAGGCAATCTCCTCGCCGGAATTCTGTTCCTGAACGCCCTCTTTTACTGCCAGAATCGACATTACAAAACCATCGCTTTCCAGGCCAAATCTAGGTTGGATGCACCAGGGTCAGCAGACACGTTGATATTGAACTGAGTCGATGTAATCGTGTCTATCCACCAGCGCCCATAGTCGTTGGTCCCTTGTTCTCCAAAGGTCACGCTCAGGTCGTCTAACGTTGGAGTAACATCGAGGCTGTGAGTGATCGTCACCGACGTATTGCCGCTGGTAATAGTGGCGGTGCCTGAGTTCTCGGTGACGTAGCCGTCGTTACCTCGAACTAATACTGTAGCAGCGATTGTACCTGCGCCTCCCGCATTATAGGCAGATGTGAGATTGTCATATAGCCTATTGCTAGTAATAAGGCAGTTTGCTAATGTGCGCGTTGCCTGTGCATTCACATTAATGCCGTAAGTACCGTTACCCCCACACTGATTATTTGAAATCAGAACGTGATTTATGTTCTCTGCATCGGCATTAACTGTAATTCCAGGGAAATCTGCCGCACTGCCTGGGTCGCCATTATCTTCGACATGATTCCCGACAACTTCAATTTGTGACGAATCATGGATACTTATACCAATACCATTGTTTGCAAAACTGTTATTCCCATTAACGTCTACGCGGTCACTCTGATAAACGGTAATGCCTTCTGCGGTATCTGAGTCTGTGCAGATATTCCCTGTAATAGACCCCGAAGCAACGCGACGAAAGTTAATCCCTTCAAGCGTATTGCTCGAAGAAGTACATGCAGAAATCACAGCCCTATTCATAGTTCCTGCTGTTGCGGATTGAGCAAGCCCAAAGCCCGTGTTATTAAATGCAGTGCAGTGAGAAATGATGACATCATCTGCGTTTCTTGTCGAACCAGACGCCACTCTAATGCCGTCTGTGCCATTACCTTCGGCGTAGCAGCCTTCAATACGTACATCATCGCTCTGGTCTACAAATATGCCGTGCTCGTCATTATCAATTACTGTCACATTGCGGATAACACTTCGACTGGCGTCATTGAAAAGCGTCAAGCCGTCATTGTCGCAGTCGTGAATATAGAGATTTTCAATAATACATCGCTCTACGCCTTGAAAAAGTATCCCATGTCCTGCTGTACGGTTTGCTCTATCACCGTCAATGGTAAAAGATGACAGGTGGTAGTCTGTGTGCGTTGTCGCACCTTGTATTAATACATCAACATCAGCCGATGGTTTCAGTATTGTGGACGTTCCTTGCGCCATAAGAAATATATTGGACACTAAGGCGACACTAGCAGCTATGTTGAACGTGCCTTCACTCAGCACGACCTTCCCGCCACCCGAAGGCAGAGCGTCTATCGCCGCTTGTATCTCCACATCATCGGCAGTGCCATTACATTCATAGTCGGCCTGACGTTTGACGTGCGCAGGCGCATCGTTGCTGGCTACCACGTAAGTTGCCGAGCGTCCGGTGCCGCCATCGTGGTTAGTCGTGGACTCCCAGTCAGACCGGGCAAGCCCTGCTCCCACGCTCTTATGTGCAAATGTCTTTAGTGTCATCGTTCCTCTACGTTCAACGTCTGTGAGCGAGCCGGTAGATTAACCAGAGGCTGGTCGATAAACCCCTCCTCGAACTCCATCACGAAGCCGTCACCTGCCCAGCGAAAGCCCGGCGCCACCGTCTGGCTCCGGCTGTTCAACGTCAGCGTGAACGAGCCGGTAATTTGGCTTTCAGTAGATACCCACGCGAGTGCAAAGTCATTCGTGAAATACCTCTGCCCTTGGTCGATTGCTCCTATGGATTGTTCTAAAATCATGCATCAGTCTTCAGGACTATGGTTCGCTGCGCTGCTAAAGTTGCTGTGAATTTAAGAACAATTACATCTGCGTTCATTTCGGCCTGAGTAATACTGACCTTATAAATACCGTTCCCAATCTCTGCGGCTGAGTTTGTCATTGCGCCGAAGCCACCGCCATCTTGTGAAATCTGGGCAGTCACCGTCAGTCCCGTCTCGGGCGTGGCGAAGTCGGTTTCATCCACCATAAGGAAGGCGAAGTTAGCCAGCGCGACATTCTTAGGTACAGACCCCGGCAGGTTGTCCGTCTTGGCTTTGATTGCTGCGGTCTCAGTCTTAACCTCGATAATGTCTGCGGCCACGTCAGTACCCGCAGCATTCGTGATTACAGCAGTTTCAATGTCATCTACATTAGTATCAATGATGTCTTGCTTAGCCTCAGTCGCTAGCAGACCGTGGCCGGTGTCCATCTCAGCCTTGGTTGGCGCATCATAAGTTCCTAGTTCAGTTGCTACCTGCGCGGGCGTAGCCAGAAGAGCATGAGCGGTGTCCATCTCAGTCTTGGTTGGCCCTGCGTAATCCGTGAGCGCTGTGTCCGCCTGTGTATTTACCTCGTCCTGTGAAAGCTGCGCATTCCTGTTGATCGTCAGTCCGGAGGCGTTGTTCGTAATGTCCCAGTTGCCCGCGATGTTGATCGTAGAGGTGGCCGAACAGTTGGCATTGAAGGTCAGGATGCCGTCGCCGTTAAGATGCAAGAGGTACGTCCCCGTGCCCGCGCCCATGTTCTGGATCTCCAGGCCGCCGTGGTAGGGGTGCATGTGCAACGTGCTAGAGTTGAGTCCTGAGCCAAAGTCTATGATCGCGGCGCCTGATACAGTACCGTGCTTGCAGTCTTCAAAGAAGAAGATGCCAGCCTCGCCCAAGGTGAACGTGCCTTCCAATTCACACTCACGGCAATGGGTTCCGGTCGGCAGAGTCACATCGCCCATTTCACAGTGAACGAAAATCTGTTCGCCAGTAGTATTCGTGCCTGTCCCAGAAACAATCGCACCTTCAAAGTGCGAGTCACTGATGTTTTGACCGTTCAGGTCGAGTGTCCAGTTATCCCCGAACAGGGAATAGTTAGTGCTCGCAGCGCTCAACTGAATGGTGGAGCCGTTGATGATGTGGAAGTCGGTAAGCCCCAACGACGCCGACAACGTTAGCGCGTCGGCCCAAGTCAAGACGGCGTTGTCCGCCGTGCCGTTTACGAAGTTCTCCGTGCCAGCCGTGCCGTTAACGGTGTCCACCCATATCTGGCCGTTCGCGTACCCCACTGACTGCCCAATAGCCACGGCCTCGACAATCAACTGGTCTGTCTCCAGGGTTTGGTTGCTTCCACTGGCAACGACGAACCGCAGGTAGACGATCCCAATGTTCACCCCCGTGCCCGTGTGCTTGGAGAGAATGGGGAAGTCTATCGTTTCATTCACCGACTGGTTCTTGCCCGCGATGACGGCTTGAGTCTCCCAGTCCGTGCCAACAAAGTCGTACACCTGGATATTGACCGAGTCGCCCGCACCCGCTAAGAATCCCTTCCAGATCACCTCCGTGGCCGTGCGGCCGCCACCGATGTTGAATTGGTAGACGATATCAATGTTGTTGGTGGTGTCATCAATAACATGGTTGGTGCCTTCTTCCGCCTCTGTCGAAACGAAAGTTCCAGAGGTCTGTACACCAACGAACGTCACGCCGTTTAATGCGCCATCTACATTGTCATCCGCTGCCGCGAAGTTGAGAGCCGCACCGCCAGACGTTCCGATAGAGGCGACCTGATCAACTAGGCCGTTGAGAATTTCGAAGATGTTCACACCATCAGCAGGGGTGGTCCCGGACGGATTGGTCCCGATGCCCGCTGCACCTGCCAACAGATTAACGAGTTGCTTGACGTACTGCATAGCCGTGTCATTCGTCGTAGGATCACCCGCTGCTGCTGCATCATTCAATGCGCCAAGCACGGATGCCAAGGCCGCGTTGTCTGTGCCGCGCATGGCGGAACCAGCGATTCCAGTGACATCGGCAAGGATATCTCCTATAGAAGGTGCCTGTCCTATTCCTAAAGTGGTTTGGGCAACGGCCCTCAGCACAAACTCATCATTGTCCGCCGGGGCCGCAAGCAAAGCTGGTGAAACCGTGATTACCGTTGAGGTATAGTCAGTCACCGTCCGCGACTGCCCAGCGTTCGCTCCGCTTGTGAAGGTGAGCTCACTGCCAATTACATGGTCGGCAGTGGCTTCAGTAAAGCCGTCAAATGTCCATACCGTCGAGGACGCGCTACCATCATTAACCGCGCCGTTTGTCCAGTACGGGCTCAGAAACGGGTGAGCGCTGGACAGGTGACCGAAGGTCTCAATCTGGATGGTTTTGTCAAGCCATGCCTTCGTAGCTGAATCTATGACGTACACCGTGATACGCGCCCCCGCCATCTCAGCGGCGGTCAGCAATAAAGAATAACCAGAGCCACGGTCAACGAAGTCATTGGTGGCGGTGCCCTCTGCCGCTTCATCTGTCATTACGATGCAGTCGGAGCCGCCGTCGGCAGCATCTACACGCAGGTCTACCCCATCCACTTCGACTAGATCAAAGTGAATGGTTTTGGCGCGACCATATTCAGCTAAATATACTTCGCCGCCCATCTAATACCCCTCGTATCTGCGTCGTAACACAGCAACACTTGTAGCTGCCGTATGTGTCACCACTAGTTTTGGGTCAGAACTTGTGCCTGCGAAGTCAGCCATACGAGCAATTACATCACTATCTACTGTGTCTGCCCATGTAGGTTCAGAGTTGTCAGCATCAGCAGACTGTTTAGTTCCTAGCTTCGTGATACTGGTTTTACTGACATTGGAACGACCCGTGGCGTTCATAGTCATATCGGTATAGGTTGCACCAGCGGTAGTAATAGAGGCAATAGTGACATCAGTTGCAAACTTGGTGGTATTCCCTACTGTTCCCTGATAGTCTCCATTGACTATGTCTGTGTTACTAGCCAGCGTTCCTGCAACAAGAGAGATGGAGAGAGAGAACGCATCTTGTTTCGCCGTAGCGTCAAAGGAAAATATACCGGCGTCGATAGTATCTCCGTCATCTATGCTAGACGTGTCAAAGAAAAAGAACCCACGAATCATCCTTTGATACTGGTCAGTCGTACCGCTGGATGTCAATCTCGCCAGTGTTTTTGGGTTAGCGTTGCTGCTATTGGTATTACCATTCCCCGCACGTATATCAGCAAAGGTTTGATCTGTGCTTGTTCTTCCAGCCATGCCGTCAACTGAGGTTGTCTCAGGGTCAGGGTCGGGGAAAAAGGTTGTCTCGGTTGCCCACATAAGCAAGCCGCCCGCTACTCCAATGCCATACTGCTTGCGCCAGAGTGCGTGTCTGATTGCCTCTTCATCACGTATTCGTTTCGCGCAGAACCTAGCAAGGTCTGTGAACTCCTTCCCCTTGTACCTAATGGATTTGGCATGTTTCTGATGCGTCCGAAACTCACTTATGGACTGGACATCAGTAATCTTGCCCCGAACGAAACTTGGCCCTATCAGCGTTATCTCAGGTAGATTCTGACTAATGCCAATTAGGTCACGGCCGTAGCTAGTCTTAGCCATTTCTAGTAAGACTGGCTGATATGCACCGAACCATGCTGTTGCTCTCATCTACTGGTTATTACCCCTGTCTCCAGTTCGACGGCTGGTGAAAGTTGGTCAGGTATTACTATGTTAGGGCCACGTATGCTGTCGATGTGAAAGTTGAGTGCTGAACGTATCCGGTCATCTGTCGTGGGAGAAGGAATAGACAACCTGCCTCTACTTGCCACCGCGCTTCTACGGTATCTATCAATACGTACCTGATTACCGTCATCATCGTCCTCAAACAGTTCCGATGTTAGGCCTGTATAAATAGTGAAATCGACGACTACTGAGCCATCGTCGTTACGCTTAATTTGATTAAATTTGTAGTCTATCTCAGCCATTTCTACTTCTTCGCGTGCATGAGAATCTACGCCACCAGGCTCGCGCTGTCGTCTACCGTTCCCCGAGCCCGACCTCGTCTACCATAAGGCCAGCGCAACCGTCCTATGAACAGCAGCGCTGGCCTCGGTGTTCCCAGGGTATTTACTTAACTGCCTCGAGTTGTGTCCTCCACCAGGAAGCGCCCGACGTGAACGTGTCGCCAACTACGCCCGACACAACCTGGAGGCTCATGCCTGCGCCAGGAGGTACGATAAGCCGACCCTGTACTTCCCACTCCGCGATGCTGCCAGGAAGCACGCCGACTTCCTCAGCCTCGCCAGCGATACCCGCAGGGAACCAGCCGTCATTCTTAACGGTTGCGGCAACATCCACAAACACCGTGTTGACATTCGGGCCGACGCCGTCACCAGTCCCCCGAAGGGTCGTGATGTCGTTGGTCGGTTCCGCCATTTGCCGATGGATGCAGTACCACAAACCAAAGAATGCCTGGGCCGTGGTGCTCACGAGGTTATGTGTAAAGATGCGGTCCATGACGAGGGACTTCCCGCCTGGCGATTCACCGTTCCAGAACGTAATAGCAGCCGTTGTGGTTGGCCGAACTACCAGTCCAGCTACAGCAACAGCCGCTAAAGCACTCTCGTATTCACCAGCCAGCCTCGCCTTGGCAAGCGGGCCGGATACTTCAATGAGTTCTCTCAGCAGTTCGTCAGTTTTTGCGCTCACGTTTCTACTCCTATGCCCCTAGTTGTCGGGGTGATTAGAGGTCGTCTTCAATTTCGACTGTTTCTTCCCATGTGTACTCTTCGTGCCCCTGGTGTGTCGCCCTGAGCACCGCGAGCATTTCCCGGTTGATGTCCATCAGATCGGCGAACATCGTATCGATGGTTTGCTCTTGCCGAACCCACGGCCATGAGCCACTCCACTCATATCGGTGGCCGGTGTCTCTCTCTTTGAATTCAGAGCCGACGGGTAGAGGGCCGCTCGGTTTTGTGTCCGTGCTGAACCCCCGGAATCGCTTTATGGTTGCTACTAGTGTGACTGCCATTAGGCTGATACAACGGCTGCGCCATCGTCAATGGGGATATACCAGAGCGTCCATTTGACGCTGCCTGAATTGTTTGCCGCACTGTCCAACTCAATACTGCCCTCGGACAATATCAGCGGCGCACCCTGAAGCGTTCCCGCCCCAATCAGGAGGTCTGAACGCATGGCATCACCTACGACACCGGACAGGGTGTAAAGTTCTCCCACGGCGTCGTTGTCGATGTCCAGTGTCGCGCACAGGTCCTGGTCAACCCCTGTGGCATCCGGGTTGAACTTGACCTTGGTAGCGTTCGCCTGGTTCTGAATAGCGGTAGTTACCTCGCCCACAAGCATCGTGAGCATGACGCGCCCACCGCTGATCGTGAAAAGAGCGCCATCACCAGTTTGCGGCAGCGTGGCAGTAGCCTTTTCCACACGGAAGCCAAGATACTGCGCCTCAAAATACTGAGCGTCTTGATTGCCTGGATTAATAGGCATCGCGTTTCTCCTGTTCGATCTCGATCATGTATCCAAGAAACCTATGTGATCATCTCGATTGGTACATCCTGCTCGTAGCGAGGATAGAGGCCAATCGCAATAATCGCGCCGTCCACGGGGCTGTCTGTGCTCTCTGTTGCAAGGAGCCTAACGAACTTGTCGTCGCCGCTCAGCTCGTCGGACTTTATGGAAATGGCGTATATCTGGTCTGCTCCGCCTGTCGTGGTAAAGCCCGCCGCGAGCGCTTTAAGCACCGCACCGATGGTGTTGCCTGACGTGGTGACCTGATACCGGAAGGCTACCGCCGTCTTAGTGGTCGGCACTACGTCGTCGCAAGACTCGACTGTGATTACCGCTGCGCCTGTAGCCCCTGAGTTTTTCGTTATGATGAATACGATTTCCTCGTAATTCTCCATCGACAGGACGTCAGTGGCTGGGCTCCCGTTGAAGATGTCCTCGTTCGCCGCAATGAATGACGAGTTGGCGGCGTTGAAAACGTTCATGCGTTGAAGCATGCTTGGCTGTGCCATGTCTGTTTTCTCCTGTTCCTAGATTCTCAGATGGCCTATCCTCTTGTCGCCAGGGCTACGAACGGGCTTACGGTGTCCGTGCCTTTAAACGGTGTGAGGTCACTTTCCCATAGCGACTGTCCGTCAACGCGATAGATGGCCCTAAATGCCATCTCATCCGTGGTGAATCGGACGTGCATCGAAGAGTCCTGGCGGATGCCGTTCTTGTCGATCAACAGATACTGGTCAAGGTCTGCGAGGATGATGTCGCCTACTGTACCCAGGGCGGCACAGTACTCGATTGCCGCTATGGGCTTACCCTTGATTCGGAGAGCACCTTCTGGGCCGTAGGTGACGATGCGAGGGTCTGTGCCACCTGTGCCAATAGCAATGCTCAACTCGTCAAGTTGAGGCTCTAGTTCCTGGTTTATGAACCAGACCGCGTTTGCCCTGCTCCGTACATGGAGGCGAGCCCACATCTTCGACAAATTGGTGCTCACGATGGTTGCTGCTGTCTGTCCGCCCTGCTTGTCCACAGTGACCAATGCTGCGGCTCCCAGGATGCCTGCGGGCCGTCCAGCGCCAGTGCCGTTGATGATCGCGTCTTCTACGCGGAACAACAATTCCTCGGAAAAGGCCTGCGTTAGGATGCCGCTCAGGGCTTCTGCGTCTTCCAGTAGTTCGTCGGTTGCATAGCTAAGGGCGGCTACTTTCTTGAGGCTCCATTCGAGTCGCCCGTACTCCACTTGGCCTGCGGTAGGCGCTGTTCCCTCGTCTAACCAGTCGCTCGTAACGCCGCCCCAGCGAGAGCCGTTTGCTCTGGATGATTCCTTGATAGTGCGGAGTTTAAGACCGTTGCCGGATACCGCCTGCTTACGAACCCTCCCGATTACATCCGACTGAAAGGTCATCTTGCGATAGATTTCGGCGGCGAAGTCTGTCTGCACTAGGAACCCGCCGTCTGCGCCTATCGCTTCTCCGGCACCGATGGCGGCTGCGTTAAGGTCCAAGAGCCTTTGGTCTGTGCCTAGATTCATTCCGGCGCGGTAGATGGCCTGAAGCTGTTCACCGAAGGAGGAAAACAACTTTGGGGGCTCGTTGTCCACCTGTGGCGGCGGTGTGTCAATCTGGTCGCTGCCCACTCGGGTGGATGGCAAGGCTATCTCTGCCGCCTTCATGCGCTCCCATTTGGCCTTGTCTTCGGCGACTTGAGCCAAGGTCCCGTTGATTTTATCGACTCTTTCCTCAACAGCGGCGTAGCGCTCTTCATCGCGCTCGTCTCTATCGACGGCGAGTATCTCGCGCCCTTCTTTGGTGAGGGCGTTCTTTTCTTTTAACAGGTCGGCTTCCTCTTGTCTGAGAGCCTTGATGTCCATGTTGCTTGTCTCCTGTCCTGAGTTTCAGACAATAAAAAAACGCGCTAACTATGCGCCCCTATTCTTCGGGGCATACAGTTGCGCGTACTCTACGGATTACGCCTGGCTGTCTAACCAGTGACGTTGTGGACTCGACGGAGCCACGCCGCCAGTGGCGTGAGCCTATTCAGTTGTGTAGCCGTAAGGGGGAGTTACACCCCCTCTTCTAGGGACACGCCCTAGCGTGCACTCTACACCAGGCCGGCATGGTGGCGGGTCTAGGAGTTGCACCCAGTTCTCCAGGTTCCGGGTTATGAGCCTGGCGGACTGCTGTCTTCCTCACCCACTCTCTACATATAGCACGGATGGCCGAATGGTGTCAAGGCAGCGAGTCTTGAGCAATCCTGATATTGCCCCCTAATTGCGCCACTATGGTGTTGACATTAGTGCGCCACCGTGGTAACATAAATATGCAGAAAGTAAATAACAAAAGGGGCAGCAAATGAAGAACACAACGACGATTATTAGAAAGCAATACGGGGTACTTATAACTTCGTATCACGCTCAACTCAGACGACGGTTGCGTATTGAGTCAAACATACGCAATGGCTCAGGTGATGTCATAGACAACCTCCAAACACAATGCGAAGCCCTTGAAGCAGAGCACAACGCATGGAAAAGGGTTGAAGAGATTCAACCCTCATTCCTATATCTCACAAATTAGTGCAAACGAAAAGGAGATTGACGACGATGACGGTACAGCTACAATTTCAAATACACGCAAGGAATGAAAAGGGAAAGCGATACTTTCCATATCGCAACGAGGTAGAGACCAGGGAGTACGATCTTAATACTCGTACCGGGAGGTTTATGTTCGGGTGCGTAATGGGGCGCATCGAGGTTATTGAGGGTAATAGAGAAACGCACGACGGCAAAATCTTAACTATTGTACGAGAATCTGTATCAACCCCAGGATTGGAACAGCCCTTCATGATGGGCGGTAATCTCTACCAGACGATGCAAAACAGAATTACCGTCCTCGACCAATCAGCAGGGGAAGAGGTTGTCTGGTTCGATAACCGGGGGAACGACTACGTATCCACACCCCCTAACCCTGTTGGGCGTGCTTTTGCGTCTTTCGGGGCCAGGGTGGCAATAGACGACAAACCAATAATCTAGGCAGCGCCCCGGCCACTCCGGGGCCAAAGGAGACTCATGGACTACATAACCACAGCCGAGGCCGCGCAAGTCCTCGGCCTGGACGTCAAAAGAATCGCCCGGCTCTGCAAGAGCGGGGCGATTGAGGGGGCTCGGAAGTTCGGGCGCGACTGGATGATACCGACGCCCATCAAACGCAAGCCAGTCAAGCGGGCTGGCAGGCGGAAGTCGCCGTCATGATCTCACCAACTCAGCATCCGCGCTCGCTGTTCGTCAGTCGATGCACGCTGCGCTGACGGCTCAGTACGAACGCCCAGCCTTGCCAACGTCGCATCTAGCGTTGCTATGCGGTCGGCCATGCCGAGGCTGACGGCTTCCTTTGCGCCGACTACGCGGCCCTGGCCGAAGCCGTTGCGGACGTCGCTTACGCTGACTTCGCGGCCCTTGGCCACCGAACTCACGAACATCCCGAAGGCTTCGTCTGCACGCGCTTGAATTGCCTCTCTCGCCTCGTCGGTCAGCGGCTCGAAGGGGTTGCCCTCTGCCTTGAACTTGCCCGCCTTGATGATCGTCACCTTGACGCCTGCCTTCTCCATAGCGCCGGACAGGTCTTCGTGTGCTTGGAACACTCCGATACTGCCCACTTCGCCGGAAGGTGTCACCACAATCTCAGATGCCGATGCCGCTATCCAGTAGGCCGCGCTCGCGGCCAGGGAGTTGACGACTGCCACGATGGGCTTCTGCGATCTGGCCTTCAGTATCTCGTCTGCCAGCTCCGGCACTCCGCGAACGCCGCCGCCGGGCGAGTCGATATCGAGAACGATATTGCCGACGTTGGGGTCGTTTACGGCCTCTCTGATCTGGGCGGTAAGCTGCTCGGTACTCGTGCCGCCGCTCATCTGCGACATGAGGTTCATTCTCTGGTGAATGACTCCAAAGACTGGAATCACGGCAACAGAGCCGGACGCTCGCGGCTTTGGCCTAATTGGGGCCGCGCCGATGCTCGCCTGTATCTCTTCAATGGTGAAGCGCTTGCCGGACGCCCGCAGGGTCAGTAGTTCACGAATGGCGGCGAACTTTGATTCAAGGATGGCCCACGGTTCATCGCGCACCGCGCTAATGATCAAAGGATACTGAAGTTCTTCTCTAACCTGTGCCTGTTCCATCTTCGATAACCTCCCCAAGGGCTAGCGCGGCCAGCTTCGGCGCGCGCTCGTCTAGCCAGGTTTCTATTACTTCGGTGCCGTTCATCATGACGCTGTACCTTTGCATCTCGGCATAGTCCGCCGCTGCGTCTGCGTCCACATGGAGCACGTCAGCGACGAATCCGGCGTGCTTGTTATAGAAGTCCAGCAGCCACGTCTCGAAGCCCTCGTCATCGCCTTCGTAGCGAGCGGACGCCTTCTTGATGGCTGTGGTCTCCTTGCGAATGACGCGGGCTGCTGCTTCCAGTGCAAGCATCTGGGCGCGGGAACCTGTCAATCCCATTGGCGCAGACTGTCCTGCGCTACTGCCCCCACCGCTGATTGGTAGGATGTTGCCGTCTTCGTCCACGGTCGCCATGTTCAGCGGCACGAGAGGCTCATCGAGGCCCGGTAAGGGGTTCTGATTCTCCTGCTCCCTCGCCTCGTTCCTTGTCTTGTAGCCCGTCATAATGGAGATGCGGTGGGATTCGGCCCTTGTCTTAGAGTCACCGCGAAGGAGGCCGTCAATCAAGAACTCAGCGAAGAATGTCTCCTTCGCGAGTATAAGGTCCCGCCTGATCGCCTGCTCGATTCGCACTAGCCACGGCTGAAGTGTATAGACGATGTAGCCGATGTTGAACTGCTCGATGCCCGTGCCCCAGCTTGTCGCTTTCTCGGTGTGCCCTATCCTGTGCAAGGGTACGCCGAACCAGCGGGCTACCTCCTCAATTTGAAAATTGCGGGTTTCCAGGAATTGGCTATCTTCGTTGCTGAGGCCTACCTGCTGCCAGGTCAGGCCCTCTTCAAGCACGGCGATATTATGGGAGCGGTCGACGCCGCCATAGAGCTTCTGCCAGGAATCGCGGAGTCGTGCCTGTGCCACAGGGCTCAGTTTACCTTGCGACTGGAGCACGCCGCCGGGCATGGCGTTGTTGCCGAAGAAGCGAGCGCCGTACCTCTCTGTTGCTATCCCAAGCCCGAAGGAGTCACGGGCCAGGGCGACGACGGACAACCCCACTATGCCGTCGCTGGAGAGGCCGCGCAGGTGGAATATCTCGTCCTGGGTGAATATCTCCTGCCTACCGTTTTCCCAATTGTAGGTGTAGCGCAGCCGCCTGTTTTCAAGCTGCTCTACTTTCATCCGTCCAGGGTGCAGGGGGATGAGCTGGTCGGCAAAACCGCGAGCGCCGGGAACGATGAGGTTGTAGGCGTTCCCCCGAAGAAGCAGGTGCCCTAGCATCATCTCGCGCCACTCGAACGCCGTCTGCCAGGTATTCGGCTGGTCGTGGAGAAGCTCGTACAGCGGGTGGTTGCGCGCCTCTTCTTTGCCGCGCTCCAACCGTCGGTACATCTTCAGCGGCATTCCGGCGACGTCCTGGCCAATGGCGCTGACGCATCGAAAGACCGTCGATATGGTCATCGCGGTCTCAGGCGAAACCTTAACGCCCGCCTGCGACGTCTGGCCAACTGCTCCGTACCAGAAGTCGTCGTCAGGTGGAGGCGTATTCGCCTGTATGTTACCGCCCAGTAGGGTTGTCAGAAAGCCCATGTTTTACTGCCCCCCAGGTTGCAAATGCCAGTAGGATAGCGCCATCAACGACGCACGCCGCTGGCCATGAGAACAAGAAGCCGACGCCAATAGATAGAAGCGCGAAGCCCCCCACGCCGAAGATTTCGATAAGTCCGAACGATGTGACGATGCGCTGTCTCATATCGTCAGTCCGGCCTTAAGTCCGTGCGCCATCCCAACTCTGTTGCCTTATCCTATCAAAACCAAGCCTGATCGCGTCCCTCAAGGAGTTAGGAGATGCAGAACTCTTATTAAAATCGCAGGCGTTACCTATTGCCTTAAAAATCATTACTGTTGCAGCCCACAGGCTGCTAGCCTCTTCAATTTCCTTCCTCGCATGTTCATAACCAAAATCTCCGAGCCATATATCCCTTGCAGGGAGTATGCCTTCAATTTCCTTGTAAGTGAAGTCTGCCGATACCATCAATTTGAAAGTTTCCCACGATGGTGGCCGCGTCCAGCCACCACCATCGTATTGTTCCTGATATTCATCTTGTAAAGCCCTACAGATCCTAGCTATTGTTGTTACCAAATGCCAATCGCGGTCAGCGTCTATGTTGAGGATGTGGATAGTTGCAACCCCAATTGATGCGAGCCGCTCATCTCTTATCCGTTGTAACTGGCTGTCCTTCTTTCCATTGTGGTGCCATTCCAACTCATCCTCAAATTCCAAGGCAAAGGCAGGCCATGATATTGGTTCGTCGGCGTAACATCCTACCAGGATGTCGGGCCTATACACTTTTCCTTCAACGAGGAGGGGCAATTGCCTTCGGAAGTCAATGCCCCATATCTTTAGCGTTGAATCTGCTATCATTTCGAACACTGATATAGGTGGATGCCATAATGTTGGTAATGGTGTCATATCGTCAGTATGCCCCGCTCTTCGTAGACAGACTCTCCGCCGTGCCGGACTGCCCTGTCCAGCGCCATCACCAGCGCAACCATGCCGTCAATCTTCTCTATGCTCTTCGACTTGTCCGGCTTCAGGTTGCCCGCAGGGTCTTGCTTGACGATGAGGTTGTCGGCCATCCAGCGCATCACAGGGTTGCCGCCGTGCCTGAGTTTCTTGGATAGGATCAGGTTAGTGAGTTCCTTGGTCGGTGCGCTCATGGACGCGAAGCCTTGACCGAACTCGACCATCTTGAAGCCGTCGTCTTGCAAGTCAAGGGACAGCTTCGTAGCGCCCCAGCGGTCAAAGGCCACCTCTGCGATGCTGAAGTCGGTAGACAGCTTGTTGAGTGTGTCCCGAATGAAGGCGTAGTCAATGACGTTGCCCGGCGTAGCCTGGATGTATCCTTGATTCACCCATACATCGTATGGCACCCTGTCACGGCGCACGCGCTCGATAAGGTTGTCCTCGGGTATCCAGAACTCGGCTACCATCTCGTACTCACCATCTGGCCGAGGGAAGACGAGCACGAGCGCCGCAATGTCTGTCGTTGACGCAAGGTCCAGGCCCGCATAGCACGTCTCTCCTGTGAGCGCATCCCGGTCAACATCTCCTCCGCATTCGTTCCACTTGGCGAGGTCGATGTATCGCGTTTCTTGCTGGGTCCATTGTGAGAGATGCAGTCGGCGGAAGGCGTTCTGAGCAGCTGGCATAGCCTCGGCGCGTTCGGCCTTCAACTTGAGGTCGTCAGGCTTGACAGAAACTCCAAGGTTCGGGTTCGCCTTGTGCCAGACCGTCTCGTCAGCCCAGTCGTCTCCATCGTCAACAGTGGCGATGTAAGCAAAGTACGAGTCGTCTTCGATCACGCCATCGAGTACCTGAGATGCGTACTGGTGCTGTTGCCAGCAGATGGAATGGCGGTCGTATCCGGCTGTCGTGATAACAAACATAAGAGGCTGTCGGCGGGAGCCCGTGGCGGTCTCCAGGACGTCCCACATATCGCGGTTCTTGTGGGCGTGCAGTTCGTCGATGATAACGCCGTGAACGTTCAGGCCGTCCATGCTGTCGGAGTCTGCGCCAAGTGGCTCGAACTTGGATGCCTTTGCCTCGACAGAAAGGTTCGCGGTGAGGACCCGGATGCGCTGCTTCATCGCAGCGGTAGCATTTACCATCCGCTTGGCCTCGCCCCAGACGATCTTGGCCTGGTCTCTCTTCGTCGCCGCCGCGTAGACTTCCGCCCCCGGTTCGTTGTCGAAGAATGCTAATAGGAGGCCGACGCCAGCGGCGAGGGTAGACTTGCCGTTCTTGCGCCCCATCTCGTTGTAAGCTGTTCGGAATCTCCGTGTGCCGTCCATCCGCATCCAGCCGAACAGTGAGCCGACGATGAACTGCTGCCAGGGCGCGAGCAGGAACGACTGGCCCGCCCACTCGCCCTTTGAGTGCTTGAGGAACGTGAAGAATACAATGGCAGTCTCGGCGGCATCTTCGTCAAACTGGATGCCGCGTTCGTGGCCGGTCTCAAGGTCTCGAAGGTGGCGGTCGCAAGCCAGCCGCACGAGTTTGCCGACAAGCACGTCGCCGCTGACGACGGAGTCTGCGTACTCGGTGACGGTGGACTTAGTGGCTACGACCATCTATTCCTCTCGATCTCCAATCAACTCCGCCTTTTCGCCTGTGAAGTCCTCCCAACGACGGATGGCCACGTCCACGTATCGCGGCTCTATCTCCATCGCATAGCAGCGGCGGGAGAGCTTTTCGGCGGCGATTATGGTGGGACAAATCCCTGCGTAATAATCGGTTACGGCATCCCCTTCACTTGTGAATTGCTCAATGCACCATTCAAATAATGCAACGGGCTTCTCTGTCGGATGCTCCCGCCTTTGATTATGCTGGCTACCCTTGTGTAATCCATTCCAGAGGTGGTGAAATATCCGCGCTGGTCGACCGCTAGACGTCCATGCCAGTTCACAGTCTGCGAATGAGTTTCGTGTGATGTTCTCTCGCTTATCCCAGCAGAACCAGCCAGACGAAGCGGGTAACTTCTCAGCGAAATAATTAGCGCCCCAGATAACCGTATGTGCTGCCACATTGAGCAAATGGCTAGGGTCGAACGGCTTATCATCACCTTCAATAACAGGATAGCGATTCGCCTGAATGATTTGGTTTTTCGATTTGGGGCCGCGCTGCGTCGAGCCAAACGGCTTGGAGCCACCGACGGTGGCTCCGTCTACATGAACAATTCCGATTCCATACGGAGGGTCTGTCACCATCAATTCAGGTGTGGCCCCATCCATCAACGACTCAACATCCTCCGCGTTCGTACTATCCCCACACATCAGCCTATGCTCGCCCAGCCGCCAAATCTGCCCGCGCTTGCTGAACGGCACGTACTCTTCGGCCTCTGCTTGGTTCAGCGCATCGCCCGTATCAAACGTCTCTTCGCGCTCAATCTTCGGCGTGAGCAGCGGCATATTCTCCCCGTTCGCCACGGCCTCAAGCAGCGCCTTGATTGAATCGCTGCCCGTTTCAATCCTCCCGGCGATGCTGAGAAACTTGTCCATGTCCGTCTGCGCCATAGCTGCCAGGGGGTCTAGCGTTGCGAGAATCTTGTCCGCCTCCGCTTCGTCAACGTCGAGGACTAGAACGGGGATTTCGGTGTCAGGCAGAATGTCGCGGCGCAGGTGTCCATCAATGAGGACAAGCCCGTCTGGCGTCTCGCGGGCAATTACGGCATCGGCGATCCCCACTTCTTCAAGCACGGCCTGGAGTGTGTCCCTCTGATACGTTGGGTGCTTGCGCCAGTTCGAAGGGTTGGGCGCGAGATCCGACGCCTTGACACGCCGAAATTCCTTTATGCGGTCTCGAATAGCCATCTACCCAGCCCTGCCTTTCTCCCATCTTTCAAACGGGTCTTCGTTCCCCTCCGGCATGTTGACACTGATGCGGGTGCGGTCGGCTGGCGTCATGCCAAAGGCGGACCAGAAGTGACGCATCTGCTCGGACTGCTTATTGATGATGCCAAGCAAGGGGTTCTGAACAGGGTAGCCGCTGGGCGTAAGTATAAGCAGTTGCGTTTTCTTCAACGCTTCCGTTGCCTCGTACCATCGCTCGTAAGTGAGGCAGTGAGATTCCAAAGCCTCGATGTCGAGTTGTGTTAGCAAGCCGCATCGTAGCAGCAAGCCGCCGGTTCTGCGCCATTCCTTGCGACCCACTTCACCCAACATTGCGGGAGCCCTCGGTAGCTTAAAGAGGCCGGGCCCTTGAGGTTCATTCTTGGGCAGCGGTCTCTTGCCAGGGTTGCCCTGCAGCAACCGGAGTTTGGTCGGTTTTGGCGGGTTCGGCATTCAAT
>SDBT01001332.1_pt1 | contig 43175 bp, 33 predicted proteins | sample 2277101 | NCBI WGS metagenome assembly SDBT01 (sample SAMN10404973, study PRJNA504765) | marine sediment metagenome | isolation source: marine sediment core GS10_PC15, 103 cmbsf | place: Arctic Ocean: Southern Knipovich Ridge | collected 2010
ACCGGGCGCAGGCTGTTGAAGCGGACGTCGTCGATTCCCAGATCCGAAAAGAAGCTCAGCAGGCGGGGAATCCGGCGCAGGATCTTCTTGTGCAGCAAGGGGTTTATTGAGACGTTGTCGGGGATGAGGCCCGCCTCGCGCAAGGCGACCAGGTGCTCGAGGCCCGCGAGTTTGCGATCAAAGGCCCGCTTGACCCTGGTCAGCTCATCCTCGATCGCGGCCGAGTCGCTGTGGATCGAGATGCCGAACCTCGTCACCCCGGCCTCTATCAGCCGCTCCACCAGCGGACGCCGGGACAGGCGAAGTCCGTTGGTGGCCAGGGCCACGCGACGGTACCCCAGCTCGCGACCGAACCTGACCACCTCCTCCAGGTGGGGGTAGACCGTCGGCTCGCCGCCGAGAAATCCCAGGGAGCGACAGCCCTGCTCGTAGGCCAGCTTGATTTCCTGCCGGGCCCTGTCCAGGGGAAGCCAGGCCTTCTCCTTTCGGCTGGCCAGCCGGCTGACGCAGAAGACGCACCGCGAGTTGCAGGCGCGGCCGATGTTCAGCTCGAAGTTCTTCATTCCACTCTCATTCGTCCCACCCGATGGTGATGCCCCGGGCCCGGTCTTCGGCGAGTTTCCTACATGAATCGCCCCCTTGTCCAGCCGGGCTTGCGGCGCAGCACTGGATCTGCGTCCGCCGCTGTGCTAGAGCAGGAAAAGAGGAAGAGGGCACCGATGAGAACCCGAATGCGAATCCAGGCCGGAGCAACCCTGCTGGTTGCCGGATGGCTGTTCGCGGCAGGGCCGACCCTGCTGCATCCGGCCGCTGCCAGTGCGGGCTACTGCGGCTCGTACGAGGACTCGATGCGCAAGCTCCTCGATCGTGTGGAGTACAAGGCCCGGATGTTCATCAGCAACGGTCTCAACTGGCTTCAGAACTTGCTGCATATGGGTTTTTTCCGGGCGCCACGACTGGCGCTCTGGCAGTTGCACTGGCAGTCACGCGAGGCACTTGCCGAGGGACTGCGGCGGAATGCCAAGGATCTCGAGCGGCTTGGCGATGCGGTGAGGCCTTTCTGGGAGCGCTCGCAGGACGTCAGACGTTTCTACAACCAGGAGGAGCTGGATGTCGACGGCTCCTTACGGGAGACGATGGACTCGGCCATGGTGGTCTGGTCGGTGTGCCGGGCGGTCTCCGAGGCGCGGATGGAGTACTGTCGGTTGCCGGGCTCTTCCGACCGGGATGCGAAGCGGTTGTGCCCCAGCCTGGTCCTGCGCCTCGGGCTCCTCTACCGCGGTCGCTGCTCGGATGGCCGGGCCACGGCCGAGGCTGCGAGAATGCTGGGTGTGGAACCGGATGTTTTCCGGCGGTTGTGCCGCGTTCTGGCCGAGGGACGGGCTGAGCACTGCACGTCCTTCGGCTTCATGGGGAAAAAGATCGTGACGATCTGTCAGGCGATTGCCGGCCGGCAAGCGTCGGCTTGCTCTGGCTGGCCGAAGGACGAGAAGGATTCCAGCGGGTGTCTGAGGGAGTTCGAGACATACGAGGTGGTCGTCGGTCGACGCCCGCTGGGTAGCTGGGCACGGTCTTACGACCCGTTCAGAGCAGAAATGATCGCATTGAGATCCGTTAGCGGTCAGACCAGCTGCATGAACATGGCCTTGAAGGCCTATGACGAGAAGAGCTTTTCGTTCTTCGGTCTCGTCTACCGGAGCTGGTATCCGCTGCCCGACCTGCGATGACCGAAATGGCTGGCCAACCGCGCAGAGTCCTGGTCAAGGTCGGATACACCTGCAACAACCGGTGCGTCTTCTGCCACTCTTCCCCGCACCGGGGAATCGATCTGGATCTCGCCGGCCTGATCATACGGATACGGCAGGCAAGAGCCCTGGGAGCGGAGATGCTGGTGCTGTCCGGGGGCGAGCCGACCATCCGCCGCGATCTGCTGGCGGTCGCAGAACGGATCTGCCGGGCCGGGATGTCGCTCGGCCTGGTGACCAACGCCCGCATGCTCGCCTACGGCGACCTGCTCGAGCGCCTGCTGGCCCATCGCCTCGAATACGTCTACCTGACGTTGTGCGGGCCCACGGCCGAGCTGCACGATCGCCACACCCGCGCCCAAGCCTTCGACCAGACCTTGAAGGGCGTCCAGCAACTATCGGGAAAAGTGTCGGATCTGACGGTGAATGTCGTGGTGACCGCCTGGAACGTCGACCTTCTCGTGGACCTGGCGGACCTGGTGGCCGGTTTCGCTCCCGCAAGGCTCAAGTTTTCGATGATCGAGCCGGAGGGCAACGCCCTGGAGGACTTCGAGGGCCTGGTTCCCCGGGTTCGCCGGGCCGCAGCCGCGGTACGTTCGGCCGTCGAGCACGTCCGGAACCACCACCCGGATCTGCGGCCGGCGGTGGACGGGTTCCCGCTGTGCGTGATCGAGGGGCTGGAAGAGATGGAATCCGGGCTTCGGGAAGACGGCTTCTTCGCCATGTCCGAGGCCTTCGAACCGGACTTCTTCCCCATCGATGACAGGCACAGGACCTTTGGCGAGCGCTGTCTTTCGTGCAGCCTCCGGCGGCGTTGCAGGGGCCTGTACACGCAGTACCTGATCCGCCGCGGCGAGGAGGAGTTGACGCCGCTGTCGCGGCCGGTGCCAAACTCGTTCAACATCTTGCCCGTAGCAGAACCCGAGCCGTTTTCATTGCGGCTCTGCCCGATCCTGTCCGGCCGGGTTCCACCTCCGGATCCGATCCGCGGCCTGCTGGTCGGCGGGCCGGGCCGCGGCCGGGCGCAGCGCCATCGGATCGACACGCGCGACTTCTCGGACGAGACGCTGCGGCGCTCGATCCGTAAATTGGAGCAGGTCTACTTCGACCGGGCCGACGACCTGCTGCTGTCCGACCTATCCGGACAGCTCGAGCGTCTCGGTCTGGCGGCGACGTGCCGCAGATGTCCCTTGCTTCGGAACTGCGGCGGGTTCTGGCGGCCGGATCGACGACCGGCTTTCCTTCAGGTAGGGGCCTACCTGGACGACGTTCTGGCCGGCCTGACCGGAGGTCTGCTGGACGTGGGGTGCGGTCTGACTCCGTACACCGAAGCGCTTCTACCCGCCGTCAGGGCCGGGAAGTTGAATTATCTGGGAATAGATCCGGCGGGGTCTGAAGCGCCCGGCCCGGACGGCCTGAAGCGCGTCCGGACGAGCCTGGAGGAGTTCTCCTGGCCCGGCGAGCCGTTCGACACGGTCATGGCCCTGCGCAGCCTGAATCACCTTTCCGAGCCGATCGAGAGCCTGCGCAAGATGGCGGCCCTGGCCCGCAGGGGCGGCCGGCTGATCTTGGCCGAGGACGTGGTCTTCGGAACGGTACGCCAGACCGAGAAATGCCGCACCATCGAGTCCAGGACGGATCTGCCGTTCGAGCACCTGGCCAACCTGGAGTTGGAAGAAGCCGCTACACTGGCCCGGCGCCTGGGTCTACGGGTGATCGAGCAGCGGTCTCCAAGGGAGACCAACAGCACGCTCTGGATACTGATCCTTCAAAAGCCGGGGATCAGCTCATCTGCGCACAGCGCGGATGGCTCTGTACTGGCTTGATTTGATCCTCACCGTATGGTTCACTTTTTATATGGCGTACTGGACAACCACCAAAGTCGGCTACTCGGGGCGAGTCCACCGTGGGCTTCTGATCGGCTTGGTCTGCGCGCTGGCGCTCTCCTGGAGCAGTTGTGCGTATGCCGGTCCGAGCCCGTGCGAGCGGCTCACGCACCGCCGGGTGCTGCCTGGAGGCAAAGAGCAGCAGATCCTCGGGCTGCTCGGACCCCACGCGCGGAGGGAGCCGCTGCCAGGGGGCTGGCGGCTCGACTCCACGAGCATCCAGCCGAAGACCGTCAAGTATCGCTTCACCAAGGGGGAACACCACTTCTTCCTGGTGTTGGGATGGCCGAGCAGTCAGATCACGGCGCGGTCAAAGAACTTCAGCATCTGCATCTCGGACCCGAGAAACCACCTGGGGCGCGGTGAGCGGCAGCGGCTGGCTCCCTATCTGATCGAGCTGGTGAAGGAGAACGACCGGGGACTGGACCCGTGGCTTTTGCTGTCCAGTACGGACTGGCGGGGCCAGCCCTCGACGTTGCCGGTAAAGGCCGGGACGGACGAGCAGCCCTGGCCATTGAAACGGCCGCTGGAGATGTACTTCACGCCCACCTACGCGCTGCAGCTGCTTTTAGGAATCGGGTTGCTTCTCGTGCTGCTGAGCTGGCGATCCGTCGTCCAACTGGCCCGACGCGTTCCGGCCCGGGACGGAGGGCTACTGCTCGGGATGATGGCAGTCGGAGCGGGCCTGCGCCTCCTGGGCGGGATCCGGGTGCCGGGCTGGATCAACTACCACGGCTTCGACATGCTCTCAACCATGCTGCTCTCCCCTCGCCGGATGGTGGAGGACATCGACCAGCACGGCAACGGCTACTACGCCATCCACGATCTGTTCTTTCACGTCCTTCCGCTGAGTGAGGGGACACTGGTGGGAGTCCAGCTCGCACTCTCTGTGGCCACGATCCCGCTGGTGTACGCGGTGTCCCGGCTTTGGCTCGGGGATCGGGCCGCGGCCCTGTGGGCGGGGCTGGTGTTCGCCGTGCTGCCCCCGGTGGTGTTCTACGGCCTGACCGAGGCGCGGATGGTCCCGGGCACCTTCTTTCTGTTGGTGGCGTTTGTGGTGCTGGGCATGGCGATCCGCCTGGCCCGTCCCCTGCTGCTGTTCGCCGCGGCCTGCTGGGCGGTGTTTGCGAGTCAGTGCTACCCTACCATGATGATCATCCCGTTGCTGCTCTTCCTGTTTCTGATGACCCAGGCCGGCGGGCGACGCCTCTTGCGAAACCCCTGGACCTGGGCGGCGGCGGCGGTGGGCCTGGCGATGTATTTCTATCCCGCGATTCACTACTTGCAGATGTTGATCTACGGGTCCTCGGAAGGGGTCTACGGCACGGGCTACTTCCGTAGTATGAGATTGGAGGCGGTCTTTTTACCCAGTGGGGAATTCTCCTTCAACGCCCTGGGAAACGTGTTCCTCAACTATTCCTTTACGCCGCCGCTGTTCGCCCTGGCAGCCGCGGTACCTTTTCTGTTCCGTGGGGCACGACGGGGACGCCTCTGGCCTTTGTTGAGCATCCTGGCCTGCGGCGTATTGCTCACCCTGGTGAACCTGCTGAACGGCCGAATGAACGCCCCGCGGTTACAGCAGGCGGCACTGCCGTTCTACTGTCTCCTGACCGGGGTTGGCCTGGCCTGGCTGACGGACCGGTTCGTTGTGCTGCTGCGGGGCCGGACGATCATCGCCGTTGGCGTGACCGCGGCGATTGTGGGCGCTGCGGTGGCGATCTGGCCCGGGCAAATCGGCGCGATCTTCACCCCACAGTTGGAGCGGCGGGTATTCCAAAGCGGCGTGTCGCGCATTCCGGCCGGCTGTACCGTGATCGGGTCCCGTCAGGTGGGCAACTACTTTGCGAGGTTGCCGGCCTATCTGTTGACAGCGGGCAGGAATCTCCGCTTCATGGAGCTTGTAGGCAAGGGGATTCCACCTGATCTGCGTCAGCGTAGCTGCCTGGTCTACTTCCGGCCGGCGGCCTGCTTCGACCGGAGTCACGCCATCGATCCCGCCGCCCTGGAACCTTCCTTCCGCGGTCCATTGAAGTCCTGCGTGGCCTTCGAGCAGCAGTTCGATCTTGAGCCGCTCTACGTGCGTCAGGTCGACGCACGATCCGACTGCCGACAGGAATTCCTCCGCCGGCGGTTTCCCATCGGGTTCTTCCGGATAACGAAGATCCGCACCGCCTCGCCCGAGCAGAACGGACAGACTAGCGCCGGGCCGTAAGCTCGGCGAAGAGCTGGCGCAGTTCGTCGTAGTGTCCAAACACCAGGTCGGCCGATTCCGCGACTTCGACCCCTTGGTGGCGCTTCTGCAGGGTGATCGCGGAGATGGTCTCGCGAGCGCCCCGGATGTCGTCTATCGGTTGGTCTCCGATCATCCAGAGCGTCCCCCGGGTGATATTCAGCTTCTCCAGCGCCAGCTCGAAGGGGGCCGGATCGGGCTTGTCGCGGCCGGCCTCTTCGCTGGTGATCACGTAGTCGAACTCGCTATCCAGCCCGAGGTAGACGAGCTTGCGGAACTGTATCACCGCGGTCAGGTCGGTGACCACGGCGGTGGGGATGCCGGCGTAGCGCAGCTCGCCTAGAAATGCCCGCGTCCCGGGGAACAGCTCGACGCTGGACAGGAAGCTGCGCCAGTAGGTCTGCTGCAGATCCAGCGTCAGGAGAACCTGGGTTTTCAGCCCCAGAAGCTCGAAGATGCGCTGGAAGTAGAGCAGCCGGCTGTGGGCGCTCGCTGTTCCCTGCAGCCGGGCCTTCACATCCCGGCGGGCCCGCGCGTAGAGATCATCGAACTGCCGCGGCTCGAGGGAGAGGAGTTCCTTGGCCTTCTTCCGGCTCGCCTCGATGCCGGCGCGGTGCGCCGGAGGGTAGGGATAGAGCGTGTTGTCCGTGTCGAAGAGCACGGCGTCGGGAAGCGTGCGAAAACGTTCCCGGGATCGGATATCGAGGGTCATGCGATCCGTCCTCGTAGGGCGTCCACCGCCTGAGCCAGGGTGACGAGTTGCATCAGCCCGGCCATGTCGCCCTGCCACCCGGGCCGCAGATCGACCAACTCTTCCACTTCGGGGAGCAGCTTTCCAGCGGCAAGAGCGACGTCCTCCGCGGTCACCTCCCCCTCTATGGTGATTACAACGTCGTCGCTCTCCGGGCTAAGCGCCACGTCCACCTGCAGTCCACAGATGCCAATCAACACGCGCACCAGAGGCTCGTAGAAAATACCGCGACGGAGGAGCACCTGAAGCTTGAGGGGCGGCGTCTCCGGGGTGGCGGTCTCAGAGAGCAGGTCGTCCTGAATCGGCTGCAGTGTGAACACCAGATCGGCACAGGCCTGCTGCGGGTGGATGAACCGCGCAGCGTCCACCTCCCGACGCCGCATCGTCTTCGCCAGCGCCTCGGGGGAGTAGTTCCTTTCCTTCACGTCGCGCGCGACCTTGAAGTGGCGCCGGAGCCCCTCGTGCATGTCGAGGTAGATCCGGAGATCGTAGCGGTTGCGCAACATCGGCACGTAGAGGGCGTGTAGCCCGCTGACCACGAGCACGTGGTTGGGCGCGATGGTCTGCGGTGCGGTTAAACGACCGCTCTCGTGGTCATAGCGCGGCGTAACGACGGGCTTCCCGTCCGCCAGCGCCATCACGTCCTGGGTGAACCGGTAGAGGTCGTTGGCCCGTGGGTTGAGGTGCGTCATGACCTGCCACATGGGCTTCTGCCGATCCCAGCTATGGTAGTCGTCTCCCGAGATCCGCGCCACCGAGTGGCTCCCGAACAAGCGCTCGATATTCTCGGACAGCATGTCCTTGCCGCTGCCGGAATCCCCGGCAATGCCGACGATGAGTGGCTTGCGGCTGAGCCGGAAGTAGTCGTTCCGCTCGATCCCCTCGCGTGCCATCCCCAGCGCCATGGCGCAGCCTGACGCGATCAGCGTGGAGAACAGGAGGGACCGGACGTGCAGTTGCAATCCGTCGCCCAGTGCCTGCAGCTCGGCACCGGGATCCAGACTGGCCAGCGACAGCGCGGAACCGGACGAATGGATCAGGTGGAAGGCCAGATAGAACAAAGAGAACGCCCAGATGAGAACGCGCATCGTCTGGTGGTCCCAGCGGACCAGCGCGAGGAAGGGCACCACCCAGAGGAACCAGCCCGGGGAGGCCGGGGTCATCAGCAGCAACAGGAAGAATCCGATGCCGAGCAGGGCGGTCAGCAGCTCGAAGCTCATGCGCCGAACCTGCCAGACGGCGAAGACCACCACCGCATAGACGACGGGCAGCAGATAGAAACGCAGGCCGTCGCCGAGGTTCAGCGCCATCATGTAGATCTTGTCGAACTCCGGACTGCTAAACACAGCGGTGCGCACGCCCGGGGAGGCCAGGTAGGGTCCCTGGAGCCCGATCGCCGTCAGCAGCAACGCGGCGCAGAAAGGCAAGAGCAGGGGGCGCAAGCGTTTGTTGCCGTAGAGGTAGATGACCAGAAAGGGCACCGCCAGGATGATGGTCAACTTGGCAGCCACCGCCGCACCCATCACCGCGCCCGCAAGGATCGGGCGCAGATTTCGGGTGAGGAGCAGGGACCAGAGGAGGAGCAGCACCGGCACGACGTCGGTCTGTCCGTGCCAGTAGCAGACGTAGAGGGTGATCGGGGACAGCCAGTAGAACAGAAGCGCCTGCCGGTGTCGGCTGGGCAGCAGCCGCAGGAGCACTTCGAGCACCAGCACGTCACAGACCAGGATGCTCAACCCGAATCCGAAGTGGGCGAAGCCGGCCACCCCGAAGAGGTGATCGAGGCCGGTGCCCAGCCAGGTCAGCGGGGCGAGCAAAAGGTACATCACCGGCCCGTAGGGGAAGCAAAGGGGCGATCCTCCCGCCGCCAGGTGGGCGGTCCAGGGATCCAGGGGATGGCCGAGCGCGGTCTGCAGAAACGGTATGAAGTACACCGATCGGATGGCGGGCTGCAGCAAGGACACCAGGGCGAGTCGAATCAGGAGGCCCGCCAGGAACTGCGGATCGCGCAGGTGTTGTCTCAGCTTCAGGGCCATAGTTCTAGCCTCTTGGTGCACACGGCATCCACCGTGATCCCCCCCTGATGCAGCTCGAGCCGCAACGCATCGACGGCGGAAGGGGCGGCCCGGCCCTGCAACTCGGGAGAGACGAGGCAGATCCTGAAACCGGCGTCATGGAGCATCTCCTCGATCTGGCGGGTCAGGGCCAGCCGAGTGAAGCAGTCGACCCAGACCCACTCGACCCGGCCGGCCAGGGCCATCACCGTCTCCACGCTCTCGTACTCCGAGAATCTCACGGCGCACCGGCGCTCCCCGGCGTTTGCGATCTTTACCAGAAATGGAAACGACTGGTCCAGGAAGAAGAAGCGTTCGATCCCGCGTTCGGCCATCCGATGGAGCAGCCGCTCCTCGAGCCCCTCCTCCTTCACGTTCAGGATCAGCAGCCGGTGATCGTAGGCTTCGAGCCAGTCCTGCAGATCTTCGCCTGGGGTGAATGGGTCGTGGTGCAGGTAGAGGGCGTCGCGGCTGCTGCGAATGTCGATCTCGACTCCCATATGGCGCGGAGTGCGCAGAAGCTCGGCCTTCGTGTTTCGTCGGTGGGCAATGATAATCATTGGTTTCGTCGCAGCCGGACGCTGTACTCCACTGTGCGGCGGATAAACCTCAGCTTGCTTCGCCAGTCCACGTTCCAGTGGGACCGTCCATGGGCCCGTTCGCAGAAGTATACCGGAAAGCGTCGGATTTCGATCGCCTCCCGTCGGGCCCGGAAGTAGGCGTACAGGTCCAGCGAGAAGTCATGCGGAGGGCGGTGCCAGGTCTCGAAGAAGTGGCGATGCAGCAGCGTGGGCTGGGCGTTGATGTCCCACATGGACACGCCCATCAGCACGGTCTCGAAGACCGACATCCCCACCGCGAACAACACGTCCGCCGCGGGACGACCGTAGCGCCGGCCCTTTACGAACAGCCGCTCGGGATCGGCCACTTGCTCGAAGAGGGCAAATCCGGTGACCGCATCGGCCGGGTCGGTCTGCAGGTCGGCGTGGGTCCACCCCAGCAGATCGCCGTCGGCCGCACGCAGTCCGGCCAGGATTCCATGGCCGTATCCCTGGTTCTCCTCCACGCGGACGGCCCGGCATCCCGGATGGTCGGGAAGCAGGTCTGCGAGGATGCGGGGCGTCTCATCCCGCGAGCCGTTGTCCACCAGCACGACCTGGCCCCCGGCGGCGGTGAACGCCCGGCAGCGGGAGAGTAGCTCCGGGAGGTTGGCCGCTTCGTTGTAGCAGGGAATGACAAGGGAACGTTTCACCATCGTGTCCCGTGTTCAGCGGCCTTCCGGCACGCTGCGAAAGACCAGGAACCGTTGTATCTCGGACCGCGTGCGGCTCATGGCATGTCCTGCGCACCGGACGGACGGGCGGGGCGCGTGAGGGCGTACCGGATTTCGAGCTCGTTGCGCCGGGCGGGTGGGACCCGGGGGTCCTTCTCCAGGCGGTAGGGGTGGGACACCCACTTGTGGAAGCATGATTGCCAGTACTCGAAGGTGCGCAGATCGTCGGGCGTTCCCCAGCACAGGTACCGGTCCACCTCGAACACGGCGCAGCGCAGCCCCAGGGCCAACGCATCATTGATACAGGTGTCCACGTAGAACTCGCCGTTGACCCGGGCGTTGCGGTGGATCATGCGGCGAGCGGCCGTCTCGAAGTCTCGGGCCCGTTTGAAGGTGAAGGTGCCGAGGATCACGGGATCGCGTTCGGGCGACGCGAGCGGCTTCTTCACCGACACCCGTGTTATTCGGTCCCCCGCCAGTTCCACCCAGCCGTACGTCTCCGGCCGCCGCAGCGCACCGGGATAGCCCCGTGCGACCCAGACGATCACATCGATCTCCGGGTCATCCAGCAGCCGCTGGAGAGCCGCGGGATCGTAGAGTGCACCGCAGTCGCAGGCGCCAAGGGTGAGCGGCGCGTCCGGATCGAGACCGTCGAGCCCGAGCAGGCAGGTTCGGGCCTGTCCGTCGGTTGGACCCTCCAGCACCCTGATCTCGGCCCGGGGGTGGGCCTCGCGCAGCCGCGCGACGAGCGGACCCAAGCCAGGCTGGTCGCGGCGGAGAACGAATCGCTGACGCTCGGTCTCGGGCATGTCGCTCTGCGCCTGCAGCACCATGGGTCGTCCCGACACCTCGATCATCGGCTTTACGTTCAAGTACCCCGCGTCGGCAAACCGGGCGCCGAGCCCCGCCGCCGGGATCAGCCATGCCCCCGCGTGTCGCGCGCGCGTCGAAGCTGGCTTGATGACCTCGCGGAAGGTGTCGGACCAGTAGCGATACTCCGCGAAATCCTCTGGAGTGCCCCATTGCATGAAGTGCTGCAACCCGTATACCGCCACCCGCAGCCCCGCCTCCATCATGGGCCGGTACACCAGGCTGACATAGTACTCCCCGCCGGTGGTCAGGCCCCGGCGCATCGCCTTTTCGGCATACTGGCGCAACAGCATCCCCGACGCAAAGTAGTACGTTCCGCTGGAGGCCCACTCCGCGGTGGGCGTGCGGGTGAAGGGCTGCTTCTCCTGGATGGCGACCGCCCAACCGCCGCGCTCGCGGACGTAGGCATAGCCGGTTGAGCCGAGCATGTGGGGGTGGAAGCCGCGGTAGCAGGGGATACAGCCGTCGCAGGCCGTCTCCTCCACGAACCGTTGGAAGTCGTCCCAGTCCCAGCAGCAGGTGAAGTCACAGTAGTTCACCACTACCGGGCGGTTGGGATCGATCGCCTCCCAGGCCTGGGAAAGGGCATGAACGGGTCCCAGCTTGTGCGGCGCGATGCCCAGGATCCGGCCCCGGGGGCAGTAGAACTCGAGCACCTCCCGCATCTGAAATCCGGGGTTCTCAATATGCTCCCGGTTGCAGATGAAGAGCACCTCCTCCGCGCCGGGAAACAGATCCAACACGTGGGCGACGATCGGCTTGCCCTCCACCGGGATAAGCGACTTCGGCAGCCGATAGCCGGCCCGGAGGAACCGCTCGCCGAACCCGGACATGGGAATCACGATCTGCATTCGGTCCGTGTCACCTCCGCGACGGCGTTGCGTCCAGGGCCTTCCGGAAGCGCTCCGCGTCCCAGCTCAGCAACTCCGCCACCTCCCCGTCGTCCAGGAAGCGCAACGGGATCGAGGGCGGCAACCGTCGGGCCACCCGTGAAAGGCACCCGAGCATGGCCTCGGAGCCGTCCGGGATCTCCCGGTGAACAACCACGCCGCGGTCGGGAACCACCAGGTACTGCGGCGGCGAGCCAAACTGTTGACCAAAACGCGTTGCGGCTGTTTCCGGCGTCTCTCCGGCCCGCGCCTCGGGCAGGACTGGTCCGAGGAACACCGCATGATCGGGGTACAGGACTCCCTGCCGCGTGATCTCCAGCGCCCTCGCGTCAGTGGCGATGGAGTGAACGACGGCTTCCGTGGGAAGGCGCCACACGCCCGCGCCGCACCAGGCCTCCAAGCAGGTCCGGTCATGACCGCCGACGGCCCGTTCGGAAAGAGCGAAACGCGAGTCGACCTCGGTGAGCAGCTTCTCGGCTGAGTCGCAGTCGTCCCCGGCCACCAGCAGGCCATGATTCTGAAGGACCAGAATCGACGGGGGTGACCGCATGCCACTGATCACCTCTTCCACCGCGCGGGTGAGTCGATGACCGGGGCGGCGGTAAGGAACCCAGGCCCAGGGCAACCCGCTCAGCAGCGTCCGCATCTGGGACCTGCCGTCCAGCCGCACCGCCCAGGCGATGGCATTCACCGAGTGGACGTGCAGCACCACGGACTGGGGCATCAACACGTGGAGGGGGGTCTCGATGGAGGGCCGCAGCCCTCCCGACGCGTCGTCACCCACCGCCGAATGGACATCGCTAGACCGCAGGCGTTTCTGCAGCTTCCCGAGGTCCAAGGCCAAGAAGATCGACCGGAAGGCGGCCTCGGCAAGCCAGGTTCCCGACGCCTTGATCCAGAGCGTGCCGTCACGCTTGAGCGACGTGTTTCCGCCGGCCCCCTGGACCAGCATGGGGTCCGAACCCAGGCGAACCGAAAGCCTCTTGAACTCGACCAAGGCCTGGGGTGGACCTGTTCTCGGCACTTTGTCCTGCGTCCGTCTGTTATTAATAATGTGAAGTACCCCGTCGATGTCGGGCTCGCGCTACGGCACCCTTGTTTCAGTATCGGTGGATCCCAGAGGAGAGTCAACCCTGAGTTATCGCCGACTACCCTACCGGCAGTGGGTTTTCATCTTGCCCAAGGCCCTGATGATTTACTTCCGATTCGACCCGAAAATGTTGTATGGTTCGCGCATGAGCGAGAGAAAGCAGGTCGTTCTCGTCCAGCCGAAGCACGGCGTGTGGGACCAGCTCTTTGTCCGCCTCCCGGAATCGGTGCTGTCCGTGGCGGCCCTGCCCCACAGCCAGGGCTACGATGTCACCATCCTGGACCAACGCGTCCAGCCCGATTGGCAGGAGCGCCTCGTCGCCGCGGTGGCGGACAAACCCATCTGCGTGGGCGTCACTTCGCTCACCGGCCCCTCCCTCGACTTCGCGCTGCAGGCCATGGCCTTGATCCGGCAGACGGATCCCACGATCCCCATCGTGTTCGGCGGCGTGCACGCCACGCTGCTGCCCGAGCAGTGCATGGAGCACCCGGCCATCGACATCCTGGTCAAAGGAGAGGGAGACTTCTCCTTCTTCGAAGTGATCCGGGCGCTGGAAGAGCAGCGGCCCCTCGACTCGGTCAAAGGCATCTTCTACCGGCGGGATGATCAGGTGGTGTTCACCGGCGAGCCTCACCGCGTCATGGATCTGGATGCCCTGCCGGACACCCCATACGATCTGGTGGACATGTCCAAGTACTCCGCCGCGGAGATCACTGGCGAGAAGTCCGTCTCCCTGCCCACCGCGAGGGGCTGTACGGCCTCCTGCCGGTTCTGCGGCAACAGGGTGCTGCACCACAACAAGTACCGGACGATCTCCGTGGAGAACCTGATTCGCAAGGTCACGTTCCTCCGCGACACCTACGGCTATCGCACCTTTGTCTTTCTCGACGACTGCCTCTCGGTCAGCCTCGCGCATTTCAGGCGACTGATCCGAGCCCTGAGTGAGCTCGAGCCGCGGATCACCTGGTCCACCACCGGCATCCGGGCCGACATCATCGCCAAGCTGACCGACGACGATGTGGACCTGCTCTGGGATAGCGGCTGCGGCGCCCTGGACCTGGGCGTCGAATCGGGCAGCGAGCGCGTCTTGCAGTACATCAGGAAGGGCGAGACCAAAGACGAGATTCGGCGCGCCAACGAGAAGCTGGCGCGCCACCCCATCCTGATCAAGTACACCTTCGTCGTGGGCTTCCCCACCGAGACCGACGAGGAGGTAGACGAGACCCTGGAGTTCTACGAGGAGCTGTCCACGGCCAATCCCCACGCCTATCCCATGTTCTTCGTCTACTGCCCCATCGCGGGCACCTCGCTCTTCGACGAGATCGTACGCAACGGGTTTACCCCGCCCCGCCGCATCCAGGAGTGGAGTCACATCGATTCCAGGCAGTGGTATCACCACGTGGAGAGCTGGATCCCCAAGCGCAACCGTCGGAGGTTCGAGACCATCATGATCTCGGCCATCTTCTGCAACCGGAACGCCAAGCTCAAGTTTACCACGCCCTTTTCGCGGCTGGCTTTTTTCCTCTATCACCCCTTCGCCAAGCTCCGCTTTCGCCACAAGTTCTTCGGCCTGCCCCTGGAGCCGTACCTGGCTGGCCTGCTACGCTAGCCCGGTATGCTCTGCATGAAGGGACTACTCGAAGGCCGGCTGATACAGGGCGCGCTGCAGCGCGCGCGCGGGCTCTCCGCGGTCAGGCAGTTCGTCCAGTTCTGCCTGGTGGGAGTGTTGGGCGTGTCGATCCAGTACGGCACCTTCTTCGCCCTGCACCGCTGGGGACGCCTGCACTACCTGGTGGCCTCGACTGCGGGTGCCGTGGTCGGCACCATCGTCATCTACTTCATCAACCGGAGCTGGACGTTCCGGGTCCAAAGCGGTGGGGTCCTGGACCAATCCCTGCGGTACCTGGGGATGATCGCGTCCTTCTATGCCGTCAATGCGCTTTGCATGTTCGTGCTCACCGACGTCGCCGGCCTCCGTCCCGAGCTCTCCCAGGTCATTACCCTGGGCGTCACCACCTTGCACAACTTCCTGCTGAGCAAGCTCTGGGTGTTCCGGTAAGACGCGACCGCAGTTTCAGCCGGGGATCAGCTCATCGTCGCCGAACAACTCGAGGTAGATCGGGAAGGTGCCGCAGCAGACGTCAGAAAGCCTGCACCGCGACGATTTCGGACATGCGACGCGCTGCTTGAAGTCGTAGCCGCAGGTGTCTCTTCCCCCGTCTCCGAGCTCGGAGTAGAAGCGGATGCGGATCTCGTTGTGCTGCATGGTCGAGCCTGGCTTGCCGTCGGCCAGCCAGGACTGGTCGGGGAATCGGTTCGACAGTACGCACTGGGGCACCACGCTGACCAGCCGCTCGAGCGCCTGGGAGAAGAACTGCTCGGACACCTGGTCGCGGTATTCGGCGAGGCCCTCCGCCATCTCGGCCAGCGACGGCGCCACCGGTCGGTATCGTTCCGGATCCGCCGACGACGGTGCCGCGATCACGATGGAGGCGACCGGCCCGAAGGCGTTGGCGCTGCATGTCTTCAAGGTCTGCAGGATCAGCCGGTGGTTGCCCCGGGCCACCACCATGTGGCTGGAGATGCGCTCGAAACCCAGGCGGCGCAGGTTGGCAAGGCCTTCCCGGGTCTCATGGAAGGCCCCTTCCCTCCCGGCGATCCGGTCGTGGGTTTCGGGCCCGGGGCCGAAGACCGGCACGTCGAGGCCGGTCATGCCCGCCTCCAGCGCCGCCCGGGCGAATCTCCCGTCGGCCAGCGGCCCGCCGTGTGACCACACCTCGGTGGACTCGAAACCCAGGTCCGTGGACCGCCGGAGCACCTCGAGGATGTCGGGATGTTCGAGCGGCTCGATGGCCACCAGCCTCAGGCTTCGGCCCCCGCGGAGGCGAACCTGCTCGAGCGTCCTGAGGATCCGATCCTTTCCGTCGACTTCCCAGCCGGCGTTGTTCTCGAGGGAGATGATCCGGGTCGTGCAGAAGGTGCAGGCATTGCTGCAGCCGGTGCGGATCACCACCGAGGCCTGACCGTCCTCGGCCACGTGCAGGCCGCACAGATCCTCGCCCTCGTCTATGGATCCGTCGCGCCGGCCGTGCGGCCGGAGAAGACCGAGGCCGAAGCGGCGGGCGTAGTTGACGGGCAGTCCGGGACAGCCTTCCCGCACGGCGCAGTCGGCGCAATCCAACGCGTACACGCTGTAGTCGTTGCGTATGTAGTGCTCGGTAAAGCCCTCCAGGTTGATGGTCTTCCGGCCGAGGGCGCACCAGTCCAGCCCGTCCTGCTCGAGAACCGGCCGGCCGCTGGGCAGCAGGCAGACCGGCAGGTTGAGCAGGCGCGCACGCGATCCCGCCAGAGGTCTGAATGCCTCGGCCGGGTCGATTCCTTGGTCATCCAGTTGGGCCAGCGTCGCGAAGGGCTGGAGCGAGAACAGCAGCCGGCCAAGCTGACCGCGGACGGCGGCCGAGCGCTCCTCGATCCAGCCGGTCGTGGCGCGGTTCAGGATCACCTCCAGCTCACCGCCCGGCAGGTCGAGCATGGCGTCGAGCGCGGCGGGATCGGCGCTGGCCACCCGTATCAGCCGGACGCCGGGTCCGAAATCGAATGCGAACGGATCGTGCTCGCACGGTGCGGAGAGCTCGAGCTCCAGTTCCGCGGGCTGCCGTGCGCTTCCGGACAACCCGGAGAGCCATTCGGCGACCGGCTCGATCCGTCCGGTCTTGATGCGCAGGCGGTCGGCCTGGATGAGGAGTCCTGGCCGGGGCCGGCCGCCAGCGGCGTCCAGGTCGATGCGTATCGCCGGCAGTCGGCCCGACCGAAGCTGCGCGACGAGTTCCTCCAGCCGGCTGCAGAAGCCGTCCATGAAGCACTGTCTGCAGCGTTCGGGCGCCTTGCACGGCAGCGCCCGGCCTTGCTCCAGCAATAGCTGAAAGTGCTCCCGGCGCCCGCGCACCTCGTCGTGCAGCTTGTGGGGATCCTGGATGAGCGTCTCGTGGCCCTCGAGAAGCGCCGGCGGCAGGCGGTTGGTCCACACGACCGCGCCCTCACGAAGAGCCAGGTCGATGGCTTCCCTCAGCGGGCCGTTCGAAGTGCGCGGATCCACGAACAGCTCCCGGCGGTTATCCCACGCCCGGCCGAACGGCACCAGCCAGAGGAGATCGAACTCGCGCACCCCGCGCTGAATGAAGAAATCCACCATCCGTGGAAGATGGGGGATGTTGAGGGCGTTGATGACCACGTCCACGTTCACCACCACACGGCCGGTCCGCTGCAGGTTGGCCATCCCTCGCAGGCTCTGCTCGAAGGCGCCTTTAACGCCCACCAGGTGGTCGTGCAACTCGTGGGTGTGGCCGTGCATCGAGAAGGTCACCTCGCAGAGGCCTGCCGCGGCGGCCTGGCGGGCGAACTTGGAGTATGCGAACATCCGTCCGTTGCTGACCGCCTGGATCCAGCGGTAGCCGAGGCGCTTACCCTCGGACACCAGCTCGATGAAGTCCGGATGCAGGGTCGGCTCACCGCCGGACAGGACCAGCCGCTGGCATCCCTGTTCGATACCCTCCCGAAGCTCCCGGCGGAGCCCGTCGAGGGGGCGTTTCCGCCCGTCGTGTACGGGCCTGTCGAGGCAGAAGCGACAGCGGTTGTTGCAGACGTAGGTCAAGCGGACCCAGCGGCGTTTCTCGCCGGCCACCTGCTCTCTGGCGATTGGGTCGAAGTCGGACATCGCGAAGCTCACGGCGGACCGGGTTCACCGAGTTCTCTGAGTGAACCATGATCCAGCCCGGACCGCTCCACCCACCTGAAGAAGTGGAATCCGCCTCACAGTGGCCTACATTTTACCCGCGCATTTCCGGAGGGGAAGCGCTCACCACGAGCCGTGCGAGCCGTGCGAGCCGTGCGAGCCGTGGGAGCCGTGGGAGCCGTGCGACCCGTGCGATCCGTGGGAGCCGTGCGAGCCGTGTGACCCGTGCGACCCGTGGGACCCGTGAGAGCCGTGGGACCCGTGGGAGCCGTGCGACCCGTGCGAGCCGTGGGAGCCGTGCGAGCAGTGGGTCAGATCCTTGGAGCCGGCCGCCCGGACGGCCTGCTTTGTCGGACGTGTTCCTCTTGGAATTGCAGCTCTGGCTGTGCCGGATGTGACCAGGCTGGCCGCTCCTGCCGCAAGCAACAAGGCGGTGCCGGAAGAGGACAGCAGACTGCGACGCGTCAGTTTTTTCTCTTCCTCGGTCAGAAATGCAGCCGTGTCCTTCTCGAGTTTCGGGAACTTGTCTTTCGACATGGTAGTCCCTCCGGTACCAGTATGTTGTCTTATTCTAGCCGGACTCGGAACGAAATGTCAAGCTGATTGAGCTTGTTGGAAATACTGCGGTTTTTCCGATCTCACTCAATGGGCGCGACCCGGCGATAGACGCTCGAGCGGTCTCGGGATTCGGTCCACTTTTGCAGGATCGGCCCCAGGGCCGGTTCGGTCAGGCGTTCGAAGAGGTAGTCGAACATGCCCATCTGGATCCGGCAGCGGTCGTTGTCCGGGCAGCGGGCCACCAGGTCGCCTTCCTGGACGTAGTTGTAGACCGGGCAGACGCCGCAGTAAGGGGCGTAGGAGCACTCGGAGCAGCCGGGCAGGCACTCGACGCAGGAGGCCACGCACAGGGAGCGGACGCCGGGGTGGCGGATGATCTCTGCATAGGAGTTCTGGTTCACGTCGCCGATGCAGAACAGCTCGTCGCCCATGGCGCCCACCATGCGCCCCTCGTCGCAGGTGTAGACGCGGCCGTCGTTGTTGTAGGCAAGCTGGCCCAGGCCCGCGCCGCAGGGGGAGCGCAGGTCCATGTAGTTGGGGTTCTCGTCGGTCAGGATGCGGGTGAGCATCAGGGAGGCCATCTTCTCCATGATCTCCACGCCCTGCCGGTTCAGATCGATGATGTGATCCAGCGCCCTGGTCCAGAAAGATAGAAAATCCGCGGCCGAGTAGCCCTCGCGGGCCCAGACCTTCTTGCCCATGCCGAACGGGTTGAGCGGTCTGAGGTGGACGACCTTGTGGCCCAGACGCACGTACTCGTCGACCACGGCCTCGGGCTGGTCCAGGGCCGAGCGCGAGACCGTGGCCAGGGCGTTGACGTAGGCAAGCTCGGGGTCCAGGTCGCGTTTCTCGTACGCCTCGGCAAAAGCGCGGATCTTCTCGAGCGTAGCTGCATGGGCGCTTTGCTTGCCGAACCGCCGGTTGCGGTCGTGCAGGGCGGCCGGGCCGTCTATCGACGAGCAGATCATCACGCCGTTGTCCACCAGGAAGTCGATCTGCTCCCGGTCCAGGGTGCTCAGGTTGCTGACCAGGCTGAAGTACAGGGTGCGCCCGTCGAGGTCGGCCCGGCTGTAGGCGTCGGTCACGAAGAAGCGCAGCACGTCGAAGTTCAGCGCCGGCTCGCCGCCCTGGAACTCGATCGTCAGCTCCGGGCTGGGGCTTTCGAAGATCACGTCCAGCACCTTGTCGGCGGTCTCGAGGTCCATGTCGTAGCGGACGGCGCCTTCCGGCTTGCGGCTGGCGTGGCAGTAGACGCACTTCTGGTTGCAGCGCAGGGTCAGGATGACGATGTGCAGGCCGGGACCCATGAAGAGGTGATCGGAGCGGCGCCGGAGCTTGTCCATCAAGGCGCTCTCGGCTTCCGGGCTGCGCACCATCCGGCGCTCGACCAGGGCCTGCTTGGCCGGGCTGTCGTCCGGCAGGGTCCCGGCCATGAAGTCGCCGAACTCGGCGCGCTGAAGCCACGTGAACTGGCCGGCGTCGTTGGTCACCAGGACCCGGTCGCCGAGCAGGCGCCAGCGGATGGGCATCAGATGCTGGTTGTGCACCTCGGGAATTTTCTCGTTCATGGCTTTCATTGCTGTGTCACCAGGCAGCCCAGGGCGTAGTTGGCGAACTCGTCCGCGAGACGGTCGGCCACGTCCGGCTCCATGCGGCTGAACGAGACGACCTGCTGCCGGCCGTCCCGGCGAATCTCGATCCGCGCCAACTGTTCGAAGGCCTCGGCTGCCCGGTTCAGGGCCGCCTTCTCGTAGATGGCCGCGTCCAGGCGCAGGGTGGCCCGCTTACGATCCCTGGTCGTCTTCGCTTTTTTTGTCTTCGCCTTTTTCGTCTTCGCCTTGGTGGTCGCCATACTTCTCCTCCCAGGGGACCGCGATCCCCAACGGGTCGTCCAGGTAGTCCAGGTCGGCGTCGTCCGTTTCCAGAAGCGCATCCTCCTGGTCGAACGCCTCGACGGGCTCGGCTGACAGCAGGGCCCGGCCGACCAGCACCTCGCGCAGGCCGTCGGTCTGCGCGGCCACCTGGTGGCGCATGAGCTGGTGCAGCAGCTCGCTGCCGAACTCGTCGGCCAGCTCGTCAAGGCGCGCCCTGGCCATTTTCTTCTTGCCCTTGAGCGAGACGGCCAGCTTGCCCCTGCCCGCCCTCTCGAGCAGCACGTAGCAGCGGTCGAGGAACCGGTAGGCCGCGGCCACCGACACCTGCCTGGGGAAGACCTTCTCGTCCACGTCGAACCTGACCAGGTTTTTTTCGGCGTCTGCGATCGAATTCATCTCGATAATCCCGCTCCCTCGGCCGGCACGGCCGGATTCACGATTCGGGACAAACTTAAAAGACAGATTCTGGGATTTGTCAAGGCGGGTGCTGGGAGATCATTGGTTGAAGGTGATGTTGATGGTGTACGGGTTGCAGCTGACCAGGGCGCCGGTGAGGTAGACCCGGATCCAGTAACGGGCGCCGTTGTCCACGCACACGTGCGGGGAACCATCGCCTGTTGCGTTGCAGTCGGCCTGGGTGAGGCGGTATTCGTACTCGACGTCCGCCCAGTCGCATACACGGTCGCCCTTTTCGGTGCAGTCGGCGCCGGTATTCGGGTTGCGGTAGATGTCTAAGGCATAGGGATTGCCCGAGCCGGGAACTATTTCGAGCCACACGCGGTAGTCGTCCCTGAGGTTGCTGAGGTCGGTGACGTTGTTGTCGGGCGCGGTGAAAGTGTACCAGTCCTCGTCACCTTCCGGGACCAGGGTGCCGGTCAGCGTCAACACCGCTCCGTCGGTAAGCACGCCACGGTCGGTGATGTTGCCGTCGCACAGGTTGGAGACGTCGTCCTCGGCGCACTCGCAGCCGTTGTCGGGGTCGTTGTCGAAGTCGGAGTAGCCGGTATCGCAGGCCCCCATAATGCAGTTCGCGGCCTGGCAGGAGGCCGAAGCGTTGTCGAACTCGCATAGATTAGTGCAGAACCCGCAGTTGGCCGCATCGGAGGTCAGGTCGACCTCGCAGCCGGTTTCGTCGTCCAAGTCGCAGTTGGCGTAGCCCATGTTACAGCTTATCAGAGCACAGGTGCCGTCCAGGCAGGCGCCGGTGCCGTTGGAGTACAGGCACTGGTTGTCGCACGAGCCGCAGTTGTTCTCGTCGTTGAGGGAGTCGACCTCGCAGCCGTCCTGGGGGTCGCCGTTGCAATCGATCTGGTTGGCCGGGCAGCCGACGCCCTGGCCGGCGAGGGAGATTACGGTGGTCGGCGAATCCAGATCGCTGCTCACGATGAAAACGGTCCCGCTGTCGCTATCGATGGCCGATGGGGTGTAGGTCACCCGGAAGTTGAGGATATCGACGCCGGGCTGGAGCTGGACGGGCCAGATGGCGGGCAGGTCGAGGATGTCGAAGTCGTCGCCCGAGATGTCGATGGAGTCGATCAGCAGCGGACCCTGGCCGATGTTCCGGACGGCCACTCCTTCTTCCACGGTCTGGCCGGTGTACACGTTCCCGAAGTCGACTATCGGGAACGGTACGACGAAGATGTTGGGATCGATGGCGTTGCCCAGCAACTCCACTTCGACGGTCGGAAGGACGGGGTCGTTGCTGACCAGGGTCATGATGCCCGCCTTCCCGCCGATGGTCTGCGGCGAGAAGGTCACATGGATGTCGGCCGTCTCGTCGGCCGCCAGGAGGGGCAGGCTGGTCGGCTGGGCGTCGAAGGAGCCCAAGCCGCCGGAGACGCTGACGTCGCTGACCTGCAGGAACCGCCCGCCCACGTTGGTCACCTCCACCAGCAGATCCATGCTGCCGCGCACGTGCAGGTCGCCGAAGTCGATGCTCGTGGGATCCACCTCGATGGCAGGCGAGATGTATCCGCTGGCCAGCACCGAGACCTCGCGCGGCGAGGGATCGATGTCCGGGCTGTCGATCAGCAGGGTGGCCTGGTCGCTTCCTTCGTCAACCGGGGAGTAGGAGACGGTCAGGCGACGGCTCTCGTCGCGCTGCAGTACCTGGGGATCATCCACCGAAAGGTTGGCCAGGTCGAAGCCGTCGGCCGGGTCGGAACTCAGCTCGAACTCGCCGGAGGGCGAGGTGAGGCCGATGCCGGTGATGGTCAGCGGCGCCTCGCCATCGTTGGTCACTGTCACGTCGGCGGTCAAGGTCGCGCCCACGCGCATCTCTCCCATCTCGACGGGTGAGGGGTCGACGACCAGGTCGGGCGCCACCCCACGCCCCAGGGCGTCGACCTCCAGCTGGGGGTCGTTCGGATCGTCTGACGCGATCATCACCCGGTCGACGTAGATGCCCACCACGGCCGGGTGGAAGAGCACTCCGATCACCAGCTCGTCGAGGGGGTTCAGGTAGTAGGGGAACTCGGGCACGTCCACGAGCTCGAAATGATCGATGATCATGCTGACGAGCTGGATCCCATTGATCTTCAGCACGGCGTTGCCGGAGCCCTGGTTCGAGATTGTCAGGTCGATCCTGCCCTGGGCGCCGGCGACCACGTCGAGGAAGTTCAGGGCTGGCGGATCCACCTCGATGTCCGCGGTGCCCTTGAATTCGCTCTCGAGCTGGATCGGCACCCGGCCCTCGTCGGGGTCGTTGGAGATGATGGCCAGCACGCCGATGTCGATCAGACCGTCCGAGGCCCGGTAGTTGATTTCGAATGAGGCCTCCTCGCCGGGAGGCACCAGGATGGGCAGGCTGTCGGTGGTGGCCTGGTCGAGGAAGAAGTCGTCGACCGTGCCCAACTCGAAGACCAGGTCCTGGATCTGCAGCTCCCGGGTGCCATCGTTGCGCAGCCTGACGGTGCCTGCCACCGTCTCGCCCACCGCGACATTGCCGAATATGAGCACGTAGGCCCCGTCTCCGGTGGCCTCCGGTTCGACGATCTCGATGTCGGGCTCGTCCGGCTCCGCGTCGCCGTCCCCGCCGTCGCCGTCCCCGCCGCCGCCGTCTCCACCGTCGGTGTCGTAGACGCAGACGCCGTCCACGCAGACCATCCCGTCCGGACAGGTGCCGCCGTCCTCGCAGGACACGCTCACCTCGGTGCAATAACCGTTCTTGCAGTACTCTCCGATATCGCATTGTTCGTCAGTCGTGCAGATCTCATCGTCCGGCGGAGCCGTGGAGCCGCTGCAGCCGGCGGCCAGGGCCGCCAGTCCCAGGACGACGAACAGAATCATCACCTTCCGAGCGGTCATGCGCATGGTATTCTCCCCCGCGAGGCACTGGACCAGCGGATCCAGGCTCGCCGACGGGTAACAATCGCAATGTTCATTCTACTCTACCCCTGAACCGCAGGTCAAGCTGTCGTTATTTCCGCTGTATCTCCGTGGGGTTGTGCATTGCGCGGCGCACCCCTTGCATCCGCGGCCGCACGGTCGTATCCTGATACTCATGATCGAGGTGAGAGATGGTATTCGCGGTCCCGATGGTCAGCTTTGGAAAACGGACGCTGGTTGTGGTGCTGGTGGGCCTGCTGTCGGGCTGTGCGGGCAATGGTGGCGGTGGCATCGACGACGGCGATGGCGGTGTCCCCGATGGGTCTTCGGTCGACGGTGGGGACGATGCCGATATCGAACCCGAATGGGGACCGACACCGGAATTTCACCGGTTCTGCGAGGAGGGACCCTGGGAAGACACCCTGGTGCCGGGCATTGCCGGGGAACTGGCTGGAACCTACCTCGGTGACGGCCGGGGGAACTTCACGGCACCTGGGTTCGACCCCTTCCCGGACGTGCCCGACGCGGCCATGCTGGTGTTCGCCGACGTGGACAACGACGGCGACGTGGACGCTTTCGCCGGCACTTACGTGGGCGTGGATGACGATGGTGACGGCGTGACCAAGCTCGAGGGAGACTGCGACGACACCAACGGCGACGTCCCCCAGATCCGTGACGTCCGCGGCGGCGGCCATTCCAACACCCAGAACTCCCGCGTGGTCCATTTCGGCCTGGGCCGTCAGGCCACCATCGACGAGGTCACCGTGCGCTGGGTCGGCGGGGAGACCGAGAACATCACCGGCCTCCATCCCAACGCCCGCTTCCGCGTCGTGGAAGGCACCGGCACCGGCGAGGCGCTATGACACCCAACGGGCCCTCTCTCGACAATCAGGGGCTCAACTCGATCAAGATGGATCAACTGGCCTCCGAGTTACGCGAGGCCGGGGAGAGCGCCTTCAGGAAGCGGTACGCCTGCGCGTTTCTGGTGCTGAAGTACGGACCGCACATCATGGACGACGACATCGACCTGTTCACCCAGAAGGTCTCCCTGCCGCAGTTGAGCGGGCAGATCAGCCCGTTGACAGGCGTCAAAGCCATCCCCCTGATCAAGTCGGACAGGAATGCCTTTGGCTCCAAGATCAGCGTAGGTCGTGTGCGCAACAACGACATCGTCATCCGGTCGGCACCGGTCTCCAAGTTGCACGCCGCCTTCCACCCGGAGGGCAAGGGCGGGTACAAGCTCCAGGACATGGGCTCGCTCAACGGCACGCTGGTCAACGGCAGGCGGCTCGCCAAGAAGGAGTCCGTCCGACTGGAGAACGGCGCCTTGATCTCGTTCTGGCGTTATATGTTCGAGTTCGTCACCCTGGACGAGATGATCGCCCGGCTCGAGGGCGGGTGAGCCAATCGATCATTCACCACCAGCGCTTGTGGGACTGGAAACAGAAGATCGTCAGACCGAGAAACGCCGCAAGGGCGATCAGGCTGACGACCAGGCCGGCGGTCCAGTAGAGGGGGCGGAACTCCAACTCCAGGCGGTGCTCGCCGGCCGGGACCTGGACGCCGAGCATGGTCAGGTTGGTGCGGAGGATCTTCACATCCCGCCCGTCCAGGTGCGCGCGCCAGCCCGGGTGCCAGACTTCGGAGGCCACCAGGAAGCGGGATTCTCTGCTGCGGGTCTCGACGGTCAGCCGACCGGGCGCCCAGGAGGTCAACTCGACGCGGTCGTCCGCCGAGGGCAGGTTTTGAAATCTTTTTTCTGATTTGTTTTCGACCACGGTGTGCACGTTCAGGTCGTTGGCCTGCACCTGTTCGAGCATCTCCCGCTCGTCGGCGGTCTCGATCAACTCGCCGGCCCAGCGGACGCGCGGGACGAAGCGGTTGTTGCGGTAGACGTGGACCGGGCCCGTGCGCATGCCGCGGTAGAAGACGAACATGGGCTGGTCGTCGAAGCGGGCGAGCTCTTCGATGTGCTCGTCGCCGGGGAGCTCGATGGGCTCGCCCGACAGCAGGTACTTGACGTTGAGCTGGTCCAGAAGGTCCCAGCGTTCGATCCGCTCCAGGTCCAGCCAGACCCGTGCGCCGCCGAGGCTGCGGCCGTGCTGGAGGATGTCGAAGTACTGGTGGTACTGGCGGTAGTTGAACGGGTCGTAGCCGGTCACCAGTTGCAGGTCCATCGAAGCCGACCAGCCGTAGTTGAGTGTGGCCCGGCCCAGCGGGGCGACGCGGTACAGGTCGTCGTCTGAAGCGAGAAGATCGCCATAGCCGGTCCGGGGCACGACCTGGTCCTGGGGTGCCACGGCCAGGTAGCGCCGGGCGTACATCGTGCCCTCCGCGGCGATCAGCCCGATCAGCGCGACGCTCACCCCGCCGGCCGCGAGCGCGGGGCTGCGGAGATTGCCGAGCCTGCCGATCAGGCGCTCCAGGCCGATGCCGGCCAGGGCGATGCCGCACATGGAGGTGAAAAACAGCATCCTGACGGGCAGGCGGAACAGGCCGTAGGCGGGAATCGCGTGAAAGAACAACCGGCCGACCGGGGTGTCCATGGACAGCAGCAGCGTTGCGAAGAATCCCGCCACGAAGAAGCGCGCGGGTGGGCGCCGCCAGCCGAGCACGGCGCCGGCCGCGGCGAGCAGCAGCGGGACGATCCCGAAGTAGGCGACCTGCTCCCACAGCTCGTGGCCGGGATAGCTGCCATCCAGCGGGGTTCCCAGCGCCTCGGGGTGGATGAAGGTCGACAGGTGGCGCGGCTCCATGGACAGGCCGGCCAGGTGGAACTCGTACGAGGTCTGGCTGCGGGAGATCCACTCTGCTTCGCCTGCCAGGGGCAGGAGCAGGTAGGCCGCCAGGCCCGCGGCCAGTGCGGCGCCCACGGCCAGCCAGCCGGCGGTCGGGGCGAGCTGATGCAACTGCCGGCCGCGCAACCGGTCGACCGTCTGGACGACCAGCCAGGCCGCGGAGAAGAGCGCCGCGTAGTAGAACATCTGCAGGTGGCCCGAGTGCAGGCACAGGCCGCCCGCCAGGGCCAGGCCGAGCGCGCTGCCCGGCCCGGGCCTGCGGGCCAGGTGGATCACGGCCGCCACCAGCGCGGGCGCCAGCACGATGCCCGGCACGATGGGCAGCCAGCCGGCGTAGGTGGCGAGGATCAGCTTGAAGGAGAACATGCCTGCCGCGGCCATGAGCAGCCGCGCCCATAGACCCAAGCGCAGGGCCGCGCCGAGCAGGTAGAAGGACAGCGCGGCAATTACGAAGTGCAGCCAGAACGCAGCTCCCATGACGTCGGCGGGCGAGCCTAGCAGGAACAGGGCGTGCAGCGGATAGGTGTACATCGACTGGGGATTGGTCAGGGCCGCGTTACCCGAGAACTGGTCACTGCGCCAGAAAGGGATTCCCCTGCCCTGTTCGATCGAACGATGAAGCACCGTCTTCTTGGCCAGGTGCTCCGAGATGACATCCGAGTGAGGCGAATAGGGGATCGTCCCCTGTTGAAGCAGGTGGCCGTATCCGGCCAGGCCCAGCAGCAACACAGCGCCCGCGGCGATCCAGTTGGCTCCCTTCGGAACTTTCGGAACTTTCGTATCTTTCGTATCTTTCGGAACTGTCAGCATCGGCCGGAGCGGCGCTTGTCATTGAACCTGGGATCTTCGTTTTCCTGGTCGACGGGGGCCTGGATGTCGTTCAGCTCCAGGAAGTAGATCATCAGGTACTCCTCGGCGGTCTTCTTGGGCCCGGGCTGGTCCTGGAGATTCCGCTGGTAGGCCATTACTTGCCGCTCGCGGAAGGTGAAGAACATGTCCTTGGGGGTGGCGGTGGTCTGGTGCAGGTGCGACACCGGGACGTCGAAGATGCGGGCTACGTCGTCGGGCCCGAGCACCTGCATGTCGTGGGCCTTCATCCAGCGCCGCATCGTCTCGAGCTCCTCGAAGGTGGCGTTGAACACCAGCTCCAGCAGGGCCTGGCGCTCGTCCTCCGAGATCTGGTCACGGGTGAAGTAGTCGATCACCTCGGGGGCGCACCCCTCGCGCATCAGGGCCAGGATCTCGGTGGTGCCCGACAGCGTGCCGTAGGTGATCTCGACCCGGGTCTTGGCGCTCCAGATCGACTCAAGCAGCGGGAAGAAGTCCCGGACCGATCGGTCGGTGCGGTGCTCCCAGATGTCGGCCAGCAGGAAGGTGGCCCTGCGCCGCTGGTCCAGGTGCATCTTCTGGTCGGAGGCGATAGACACCAGAATATCCTCGGCGATGACCGCGTAGACCGCCTGGAGCACGAAGACCCGTAGCTCATCGAGCAACCCGGCCTGCTCCTCGCCATCGTCCAGGTGGTGCCTGACTATCTTGGACAGCAGCCGGAAGAAGTTGAACCTGGCCATAAGGTAGGCGCGGCCCACCACCGCTCGGGTGGGCATGTAGGCCTCGATGGTGTAGGGGTTGGAGCGGCAGATGGAGTCGGTCAGGGTGTACACGTCGCGCTGCTCGCCGGCGACCTTGTGGGACAGGACGATGGAGGGATAGGCGTTCACCACCTGGCGCAGTCGCACCAGCTGGTCGATCACCAGCTTCAGGTGCCCGGCGCTCTCGGACGCCCCGGTCGTCCGCATCTCATCGAGGCGGGACAGGACGCGGCCTGCCAGGACTATTTCCTCCGGATCCAGCACGTTGGCTCGATGCATGGCTAAGCTTCCGCGCCCCCTCCGATGCGTATTCGCCTTTCCGAGAGCCTAGCCCCTTGGCGTGTGGAGTTCAAGGAACTATTTCGGGCACCAACAACACACCCATCTCATTCCCCGCCACCTCGCGCCAGCCGCCTTGGCCGTGCAGGATCTGGAGCAATGGGCCGCCGTGTCCGATCCGGGTCCAAAGAATATAGTCGGGGTCGTAGCGTTCGAGCGCCTCGCGCCAGCCTGGCTCCAGCAGGGCCAGCTTGCGGTAATCGTCGTGGACGGACTGCGGAAAGGGATCGTTGCGCCCGTCGATGAAGACCTTGTACTCGGGTCCGCACAGCGCGCTCACGGCCCCCCCGTAGCGGTAGGTGTTGAGCACCCTGCCCGGCGGCCGGTCGCACAGGGCCTGCAGGGCCTCGATGGGAAAATCCCTGGGCCCCAGCCGTTCGGCCAGGCCGACCGGGTTGATATGAGCAACCGCGCCCACGGCGACAACCGCGGCGAACGGCCAGAGCGCGCCCGATGCGGCCTTGCGCCATGATTTCAACCAGCCGTCAATCCTGTCGATCGCGCCTGCCAGCTGTAGGGGCAGGCCAGCGTGCCCGCCCTTTTCTGCCGCGTGGTATGCGGCCGTGACCGCCAGCGCAATCCCCGCCAGGGGGGCGAAGCGCTCGTTGCCCACACAGGCGAGGGTCAGCCCGGCGGTGGGTAACAGCAGCGACCAGGAACGATCGCGGGAGCGCGCCAGCGACCAGACGGCGATCAGGCACAGAATCCCCAGGGCCCTGCCCGAGCCGTCGGCCAGGCTCCAGGGGTGCCACTCGGCGATCTGCCGCGTGTGGATCCCGAGGACCAGGCGAAAGGGATAGAGGCAGGTGTGAAGCGCCTCCGGTGACAATGCGGCCGCTCCGAACGCGGCCGCCGATGCCGCTGCGGCCAGCAGGTGACGACGCTGAAGTCGACCGGCGTCGATCAGCGCTCCGAGCGCGCAGGAGCCCAGCAGTGCGGGACCTACGATCCAGCTTCCGTGCAGGTTGGCCCAGGCGGCCACCAGCGGGACGAACAGCCAGGCGGCCCAGTCGGCGCCCGCCCTCCAGCGCAGGGCGAGCCACAGGCCGGCCGCGAAGCACAGGTTGCCGAACTGGTAGGCGCGCTCGGCCCCGAAGGCGTACCATTGCGCCCACAGCACCAGCAGCACCAGGACCAGCCAGAACAGGCCGCCGGCCCGGGCCTCGCCGACCAGCCGTCCGATCAACAGGATCTCGGCCGCCAGGACCAGGCCCATCAGCACGGCCGGACCGGCGCCGCCGAGTGCGCGGACCATGAGCTCGGCCAGGACGCAAAATCCCCAGGAATGCGGGAACCAGGCCGAATCGGCGGTCAGGCTGAACGGATCGCCGACCGGAAATCCGTATTCGAGGATCCAGCAACCGCTGGCGATCGAGAACATCAGGTCCCAGCTCTCGTGAAGCGACAACGCGGCCGGCAGCGCGACGGCCAGGGCGATGCAGGTAGCAGGGCCGGGCAGGACGTGGCGGAGCCGCTTCATGGCATCAGGCCTGCAGACTCTCAGACCTTGTGGGCGTGGAACTGGATGGTGGCCAGCTCGCCCTGGTCCAGAAAGATCGCCGCGCAGCTCTCGCACAGGTTGACCAGCACGTCGCCCGGGGCGTTTGTCGGGGTCATGTCCCGGCTGCAGCGGAAGCAGTGGGCGGGCACGTCGTCCATGGCGTCCGAGGTGGGGGAGAATGCCAGGTTGTCGGCGATGTTGCCCTGTTCCTCGCCGATCAGGGCTTTGAGTTCCCCGCGATCCAGAAACATCCCCTTGCAGACCGGGCATCGGTCGATCTCGATACCCTCGTAGGTCTCCGACTTCATCTCCTCTTTACGGCACTTCGGGCACTTCATTCGCCTGTCCCCTCTTTCGTAATGTGAGAATCAAAGTCTTTTCACGGCGAGCGATCCGCGCTGGACACCCCCCCGGCTCACGGCAGGCCGTACCTCACGGTCACGTCTCCGGCGACCTCGAGCCGATGGCGGGCCCGGACCGGCCGGGGATCGTCCTTGCGAAAGAGCTCGAACATCAACTCGTAGCGCCCGTTGGGAAGCTGCAGCTCATGCTCCAGGGGGGCGGCCGGGCGGTGGTCGGCGTCGAACCTGAATACGATCACCGAGACCGGTTCGGTCGCCTCCCCTTCGGCCAGAACCGCGATCTCCATCCGGCTCAACTCGGCGGCCAGCTCGGGGCTCAGGTCCAGTCGGATCAGGGCGTCGTGGCGGATGGAGTTGACCACCTGAACGATCGCCATGGCCGCCGCCGAGCCCAGGAGCGCCAGCGCGAGCACGCGCCTGAGCAGGTTTCGGGGCGCCGGTGCAGGAGCGGGCTGGTTGCCTTTCGTCTCACTCATGGCGCGCATCCCGGAACATCGAAGGCGCCGAGTTGGAGTGTGACCACTACCGTCCGGCAGACGAGGTCCGCCGGGCAGTCTTCGTCGCCGCAGCAGAAGGCAGAGCATGCGCCCTCGTCGGCGCAGAGACCGTTGGCGCAGCCGGTGTCCAGCAGGCATTCGGCGCCCGTGGCCGCCCCGGATCCGGCCGTTCCGCAGCGGCCGTCCAGGCCGGTGCCCCTCGGGTTGAGCTCCGGCCGGCAGACCTCGCCCGCGGGGCAGTCGCCTTGCCTTCGGCAGACCAACAGGCTGCCCGGATCCGGGGTGCACAGCCGCGCCCAGCTGCGCCCGCCGTCGGGGAGGACGCGATCCCGGTAGTCGCACCACAGGTCGGGCGGGCAGTCCGACGGGCCGGCGCACGGCGTCGCGCAGCTGCCCTCCGGCAGGCACAGGCCGTGGGCGCAGTCATCGTCGCGCTCGCACGGGCCGCCAACACCCGCACCGTCGGGGTTCGGAGCGGCGCAGGCCGGTATTCCGTCGTCCGCGCTCAGCCGGCAGACCTGTCCGGGTTGGCAGTCCACGTCGGAGGAGCATGAACCCGCAGGCACCGCCGGTTGACAGAGGTTTTGCCGAGCGTCGTACGGATCCGGCAAGCAGGCGAAGCGGTCAGGACAGTCGGCCGCGCCCGGCGTGCAGGTCCGGGTGCAAAGCGGCCGGGGGCCGTTCGCCTGGCCTGCGAGGCACGAACCCGAACGGCATTCCGCATCGCCGTGCGGACACGGTTGGCCAACCTCGAAGCGCGCCGATCCGGTCGGCGCGCAACCGTAGAACCGGCCGGGCAGGTCCGTGTCCGGCAGCGGCAGCTCGAGCAGGACGCACAGGAATCCCGCGGGGCAGTCGGCGTGCGCGGCGCAGACCTCGGAGCAGTGCCCGGAATCAGTGCAGATGCCGGTGGTGCAGCGGCCCGGGGTCCCGTCGCCGCAGGAGTCCCCTGAAGCACCGGCGCAGGCCAAGGGCGCGATGCAGCGCGGCTGCCAGCCGTCTCCATTCCTGTCGGGCACCAGACCGCAGACCCCGGGTTCTGAGCAGTCCGCGTCGTTCAGACACTCGGCGCCCGGAGGCGGAACATCCAGGACCCGGCAGGCCCACAGGCAGGCGTCGTCCGGCTCGCAGTCGAAGCCGAGCGGGCAGGCTTCGGCGGTCTCGCACGGTCGCGAGCAGAATGCTTCCAGGCCGGACACGGCCGTCAGGCAGATCCCCTCGGCGCAGGTGGCGTCGCCGCCGCGGATGCAGTCCTCGCCGAAGCGAAGACCGATCGGCAGGCAGACGTACAGGCCCTGGGTGGCGTCTAGCAGGCATCGGGTGCGTTGGGGACAGTCTAGGTTGTTGAAGCACGGCTCTGTGCCGCAGCCCTCGATCGGAATGCAGGCGCTCCGCTCGCAGGACGTGCAGCCCGGGCAGTCCTGGTCCGAAGAGCACAGGACGCAGCCGGTCAGCCGTTCACAGCGGCCGCTGGGGGTGCAGATCTCGCAGGTCTCGCACTGGCCGTCGAACAGGCAAGGCCTGCATCCAGCCACCTGGATACACTCGCCCCGGTCGCATCGTTCGCAGCTTGCGCACCCGTCGTCGGTTTGGCAGACCCGGCAGTCGGGCACGAACTGGCACGTCCCGTCGGTGCATCTTTCGCAGGCCGCGCAATCGCCGTCTCCCTGGCAGGGAGGCGGGCGCTGGCCGGGATAGCAGCGGCGGTCGTCCCAGGTGGTGCAGAAGAAGCCGCTGGGACAGTCCTCGTGCTGCTCGCATGCGATCGAGCAGAACCGGCCGCCGGCCGGATTATCGATGCAGATTCTGGACAGGCAATCGCCCCCGGAGCCGCACTCGTCGCCGACCGCCAGGGTGCACACTCCATGCACCTCGAGGTACCCGGGATCACAATCGCCGCGTCGGTAGCCTTGTTCGCAGCCTGCCATCGTCAGCGCTGCGAGCAGCACGGGCGCGAGCAGCGCCAGGAGTCCATTCACCTTGATACCTCTTCGAGGGTTACTTTTTTTCGGCGGTGCGCTTGGTCGCCTTCTTTTTCTTCTTCCGGGCGCTCTTGACCCTGATGCTGGCTCTGGCCCTGGGCTCGAAAGAGCCGGATTCGTCCACGAAACGGACCTTGGTGCTGATTTCCAGCGAGATGTTGGTCAGCACCTTCCTGAGCACGTCGTCCAACTGGGTGTTTTGCAGAAAAGAGCGGAACTCGTCGGTGACGATCCGGTACAGGTCCTCCTTGGTCCTGGCGACCTGTCCGAGGATGAACTGTGCCGCTTCCTTGGGCAGCTTCAGATCGCTCAGGTAGGAGCGGATGCCCTCCTCGGTCATGAACACGGCGCCGATGCCCGACAGGATCGCCCGTTTGAACATTTCCGGGATGGCCCTTCTGACCGCCGCCTCCGGAGAAAGCTGTTCCTTGTCGTTGGTCAATTCGTCCCTCCCTTGTCCGACTACAAGTCCTCCACGTACCAGCGCTCGTCGCGCTTGATCAGCGTCAGCTTGCGGTGCTCGGCGTAGGGCAGCGCCGCCCGGTTCCTTCCGAGCACGACCAGTCCTTCGCGCGCCTTGCGCAAGCTGACCGCGATCCGGCGCAGCGATTCGAGCTGATGTATGCATCCGTTCTGAAGGCGCTCGAGAGGATGTCTGGCCCGGACGTCCGGCGGGGCGCAACGCAGAAGGGCCTCGCAATCGCCGGCGTCGATGGCCTGCAGGAATTCCTCCAGGGCCTGTTCGGGGGTCGCCCCGTCCGGACGCGCGAACTCATCCAGGATCCGCTCCGGACAAGGCGAACAGGCCGGGGGCTTGGGGCAGCAACCTCCGGCCAGCAGGACCAGCCCGAGAAGTCCTAAATCTGTCAGCCGTGGTTCCATGGGCTCTATTTCTTCTTCATCTTTTTCTTGTTCTCGTCCCCACCGGGCTCACCGTCATGATCCGAGCCTTCGGTCTCTTCGGTCTTCGCCGCCTCGTCGGCCACGGCGAACAAGACGATCCGCCCCTTGGACAGGAGACGATCGTCTCCGACGGATTTATAGAACGCATCCAGCAGCGAATCGATGTCCGGGTAGCGCTCGGAGGGATCGTCGCGAGTCATACGGTCGAACAGCTCGTCCAGGGACGCCGGCACCTTTTTGCTGACTTCCGAAGGCAGCGGAGAGCGCCGGCCGGGCAGGTTGCCGGTCAGCATCTCGTACAGCATAATACCGAGCGAATAGATGTCCGATTTCACCGAGGCACTGGTCGCGTCGCCCATCTGCTCGGGCGACAGGTAACCGATCGAGCCGGTCACCACTCGCGGAACGGGACGGTCGGAGTCGGTCTGCAGCAGGCGCGTCATGCCGAAATCCGTCACCCGGACGTTGCCCTGTGCGTCGAGGAGGATATTTTCCGGCTTGAGGTTGCCGTGGATCACATCGCTTTGATGCGCCGTCCGCAGGGCGTAGCAGATCTGGGTGAACAGCGTTAGACAGCGATCGATTTCGACAACGGAGTCGGCCATCTGCTCCTTCAGGTTGCCGCCGGGCAGGTATTCGGTGACGAAGTACGGATGGGCCACGTCCGTGTTCTGATCCAGGATCTTGACGATCAAGGGATGCTGGAGCAAGGACATCTGGCCAACCACGTCGCGCAGGTGGCGGATCACCTCGGAGCGCTGCAGGAAGTTGAAGTAGCTGAACAGCTCCTTGATTTCCTTGATGGCCACGTCCAGGGAGAGCGAGCTCAGCCGGCCGCGATAGACGGTCCCGATGCCGCCCGAGCCTATGGTCTCGTATCGGGTGTACTTGGAATCGAACTTGATCCCCTTGGGGGCCGGACTGGATTCGTCTTTTGATCGTGAGGGGGACGCGCGTCGGTCCTGACGCGCCGGCTCCGATTCGGGCTCGACGTCGGGTTCCTGTTCGGACTCGGGTTCCGGGTCGGACAGGGGAAAGGATTCGTCCTCAATCTCGATCAGCTCGTGGTCATCTCTCATCTGGCTGCCGAAGTGCTGTTTGAGCTCTTGTTCGAAAGCATCACCCTGGGCCTCGTCGCTCAGCGCGCGGCCCTCCTCGGTCACTGCGAGTCCGTGGTCCGAGCGGCTGATGACCACGTAGTTGTACCGCTTGAGGAACTTGAAGTAGTCGGCGAAGTCCAGGGTCAGCTTGCCGGTCAAGTGGCTGCGGGCGTCGCTCAGGCGCATGCGCTTGCCCGCACTGGCCTGCTCCAGCAGGAAGTCCAGGATGGACTGCATTTCCCGCACCAGGACATCCCTGGAGATGATCACGTCGCTTTGGCTGTCCGGCATCCCGCCCTCCTCGTCTAGGCTCGAAGCCATGCTATCTCATGAAAAAACACAAGTTTTTTTATAACAGAGCAGCCCCTCCGCGGTCAACCCTTGAGGACCGCCAGGGGAACCATCCTTGCCACCGGCGCCGCGAGCTCCGCGCCCACGACGGTCTCGATGACAGCGTCGATGTCCTTGTAGGCCCCGGGCGCTTCTTCCTTGATGTGGGCGGGGTGCTCGCAGATCAGCAGCACACCGTCCATGCTCTTGCGGAACTCGGCGTCCGAGATGGCCGCAGGCCTCCCCCTCCCCTTTTTTCCCCTCCCCCTGCCGCCGCGGGCGGCCGAGCGCGACAGCACGCGACCGGCCCCGTGGTTGGTCGAGAACAGGCTCCTTCTGCCTGTGGCGATGCCGCGCAGCAGCCAGGAGGCGGTTCCCATGGAGCCGGGGATCAAGACCGGCTGACCCTCGCGTTCGAACGGGGTGCCGGCCATGCGTTCCGGCCCAAAGGCCCGGGTCGCCCCCTTGCGGTGTATCATCCAGCGCCCGGAGCCGTGCCGCTCGGCCGAGGCCAGGTTGTGGGCCACGTCGTACAGGGTGGGCAACTCGACCGGCCCCATGGCCCGGCGCAGCACCTCCTTGACCAACATGGCCATGGCGTGCCGGTTGGCGAAGGCGTAGTTGGCGGCGCAGTTCATGGCACCCAGGTAGGCCCGACCCGGGCCGGAGTCCAGGGGCAGGATGGCCAGCTGGGCCGAGGGCACGCAGATGGCGTGCTCGCGGTCCCAGCGGCTGGCCGTCTTCATGTAGAGGCCTCCGATCTCGTGGCCCAGGCCGCGCGAGCCCGAGTGGATCATGACCACCAGCTGACCCTCGTGCAGGCCCCAGACCGATGCGGTCCGGGCGTCGATCACCTGATCGACCCTCTGGAGTTCGATGAAGTGGTTTCCGCCGCCCAGGGTGCCCAGTTGGGGAGCTCCACGCTCCCAGGCCCTGTCCGGCACGAACTCCGGCAGTCCCTCGAGGCTGCCGCGTCGTTCGATGCGGTCCAGGATGCCGGATTCCTCGTCCAGGTCGATCCCGGACAGCAAGGGGTGGTCCCGGCGCAGGCGGGACTCGTGCTCGAGCGCCCACAGCAGCCCGGACACGCCGCGCTCGAGCGTCTTTTCCAGGCTGCGCCGGCCGAGGCGGATGTTGCTCTTGCCCTCGCCCAGCGGGATCACCCGCCGGATCCCGGCGGCCAGGTGTTCCAGGTCGACCTCGTCGTGCTCGAAGGGAGTGCAGACGAGCCGCATACCGCAGTTAATGTCGTAGCCCACCGCGGCCGGCGAGATGAAGTCCTCGGCCGCCACCACCGCGCCGATCGGCACCCCGTAGCCCACGTGGATGTCCGGGGTGGCCAGCACACGCCTGACTCCGGGAAGGCTGGCCGCATCCGCGAGCTGGCCCAGGGCGGCCGGTTCGACCGGGATGCGCTCCGATACGAAAACCTCGGCCTCGACCCGCATGGGATCGCGCCTGGGTATCTTCAGGACGTACTCGTCCACACGCCGGGTCGCGGGCGTCTTCATGTCTGTCATGGTGCCAGATATGCGGCCTTGGTGACAACAGAAACCCGCGCCCGGATTGACATCGTTGACACTCCCCCGCCCCTGGGATAGAAAATCCCCAACAGGAGGAACCACCCTATGTTGCGCGGTTCTTCAATCGCATTCCTCGCAATCCTGTGCGCGCTGGTGTGTCTACACGACTCCGCTTCCACCCAACCTGCCGCAAGGAAGAAGGCGCCCAAGACACACCTGATGTGGCACCTGGCACCGTCCGAGGGCGCCACGCCCGAGCTGACGACCCGGGTCGAGAAGGCCGTGCGGGCCCTTTTCACGCAGCGCCACGGCGATGTGCTGATGGACGGCATGACCATGGACTCCCTGCTGCTGGTCGAGGGCAACGAGAAGTTCCTGCGCTGCGGCACGGGCGCCGGATGCCTGTCGGGCCTCGCCGAGCTGGCCGGGATGGCCTACGTGATAGCCGGCGAGGTCGGCCTGCGCCGGGGACGCACCTTCACCCGCCTGGTGCTGGTGGACGTATCGGCCAGGAAGATCGTTTCGCGTGCCAGCGTGGGCAGCGGCGGCCCGCCCGGCAAGGCCCTGATGGAAGAACTGGCCGTGGCCATGTTTACGCCCGAGCGCTACAGGGGTTCCGTCAAGCTGGAGGTGACGGTGGCGGGCGCTACGGTGCTGCTGGACGGCGACAAGGTCGGCCTGACCCCGCTGGTCGGTCCGCTGGCGGACGTACCGGCCGGCGAGCACCTGATAGAGGTCAAGATGCAGGGCCGCCAGCCGTTCTCCCGCACCGTGCACGTGCCCATGGGCAAGACGGTACGGGTGGTGGCCATCCTGCCCGAGGTCCCCCACCTCCAGACCCGGGCGCGGCCGTTCTACGAGGACTGGCCCTTCTGGACCGCGCTCGGCGTCGGCGTGGTCGCCATGGGGGCGGCCGGCGGACTTCACTACGACGCCGGCGTGCTGCAGGACAACGCGGACGCATACAAGGAAAGCAACCACGCCAAGGCCGACGAGGAGCAGGACAGGGCCGATGCCCGTTACCTGCAGACCTACGTGATGTACGGCATCGGCGGCGCCGGCCTGCTGGCGGCCGGGCTGATCGCCATTATCGATGTCGCCTCGGCCGACGAGACGGACGAGCCGAAAAAACCGGCCGTGGAGCTTGGCTTGGCGCCGCGGCCCGGAGGTCTCGGCATCTTCGCCACCTGGCGTTTCTGACGCACGGGAGGAGTCCCCATGAAACAGCTGTCAGGCCTGCTGTTCTTTGCACTGGTCGCGGCCGCCTGCGGAAACGGCGGCGGCGGGCAGGAGGACTCGGGCGTCGACGGCGGTCCAGAGCCGTGCGACCTGGCCGACCACCCATGCCCGGACGGCGAGCGCTGCACCGCCGACCAGGAGTGCGTGCCGGCCGACCCGCTGGTGATCACCACCGAGAGTCTGCCCGACGGGCGGGTGGGCTTCGGCTACGACCAGACCCTCGAGGCCGGGGGCGGGCTCGTCCCCTACACCTGGGAGATCGCCGCAGCCGACCCCGAGCTGGCCTTCCTGACCATCACCGCGGCCGGCCGGCTGCAGGGCTCGACCGACCAGCCGATCCAGGACGCTTCGATCACCATCGCGGTCAACGACTCCGGCTACGGCGGCGGCGAGCGGGCCGAGCGGATCTTTTCGGTTTCGTTCGATCTCTGCCGCGAGGGCGACATCGAGCACTGCTACGCGCCCGTGGGCGGCGTCTGCCACCAGGGTTCCCGCACCTGCACCGGCGGCCAGATGGGCGAGTGCCTGGCGGGTGCCGACCCGTCGGAAGACAGGAACCAATGCGGACCGGATTGCTCGCGCTGCGTAGCAGAGTACGCCGATGCCTGCCACCAGGGCCTGTGCGCCTGCGGCGACGGGCCGCTGTGCTCCGGCGACGATCGCTGCTGCGACGGACAGTGCCTGGACGTGTGGTCCTCGACCGCCCACTGCGGCATGTGCTTCAACGACTGCGAGCAGGCCGTGGCCCACGCCTCGGGTGAGAAATCCTGCTCGGCCGGGGTGTGCGATTACCTTGGCGACTGCGACTACGGTTTTTTAGACTGCGACGGCCAGCGCAGCAACGGCTGCGAGCGGCCGGCCAACCGGGTCGATACTTGCGGTGCCTGCGACGTGGACTGCAACGTTTTGATCGGCCACGTCTCGCAGGCGCAGAAGATCTGCACGGACACCGGCGCCGGGTTCGTGTGCGACTACACCGGCTCCTGCGGCAACGACTTCGCCGACTGCGACGATGATCGATCCAACGGCTGCGAGACCTGGCTGACCGAGACGACCAGCTGCGGCGGCTGCGGCGTGGACTGCGCCCTCTCGGCTGCCGGCAGCCTGTGCATCTCTCCCGACCCGGCCGATCCCTACTTCCACACCTGCGGCTGCAACTTCGATTCGGCCACCGGCCGGCCCGAGGGCTGCGCGGCCGGCCAGATCTGCTGCGAGCATATCTGCCGCGACGCGGCCTCCGACGGCGAGCACTGCGGTGTCTGCCGCGCTGCCTGCACCACGGGCGGCTGCGTGGGCGGGGCCTGCGGATGCGTCGTGCCCGGCGACTGCCCGGCGCCCTCGTCGGCCACCTCGTGCGGCGGCGACCGGTGCGTCTGCGTCCATTCGGGCGGCGACGACGCTCCCTGCCCCGTCGGACAGTTCTGCTGCGACGGCAGCGAGGGCGGCAGCGGCGGCCCCCAGGGCGAGGCGGATCTCGGATGCTGCGTCAAGCGATGCGGCCAGAACGACGAGGAGAGCTTCTCCTGCAACACACTAGGTGCTGACTGAGGCAGTCGTTTGCCGTTTTGCTATCGCATTTGCAATTGGAGGGTATGACAATGAAATCCTTACGGCCGTCCGCCTAGGAAAAATCCAAGCGTTTGTCCTGTGCCGTGAACTTCCTGGAACAACATTTCTAGAGTATCTCCTAGCCTCGGAATAGACAACAGCAGTCTCGCATATGATATTATCATCCAACCTTGTAGCAGCAGTAGGAATCAGTCTCGGTTCTTCTTTTATCTGTTCATCAATTTGCGCAAGAACGCGGTCTTTCGCTACAAATTGAAATACACGAGGTCCAATTTCAAGTGCTAGCCCTCGATTGAGGAGCCGCTTTCTCGACTGTCCAGATACCTTTTCGCCTTCGATAGCTTGGTTCAGTTGAGTTAGTTTAGCCATTTAGTAAAAACTCCGATTTCGGAATATCAAGTAATCTTTTCAGCGCAGATTCAGCCTGATCAATTCTGCATTTGAAAATTGTTGATATGGTCTGAGCATCAAGCGGGCGCGAAATGACACCAACAAGTAATCTTGTTTTTCTTTCTATTTCTAGCTGCTCAATAATGCTGCTATCATTGAAAAAATCTTTGACGAGTTCATCGAATTCATCGTCTGTGATATTGCCGTATGCCAGATCAAGTTGAAGGCCGAAGAAATCTCGATTATCAAGAAGAGCCTCGATTGACTCAACAAGAACCTCTCTCGCATCTTGGTCTTGCTGGATAGCCCACTCTTTCAATCGATAATAAAATTTGCCTAGGGGGACTTCACCAACAATTTCCCCTCCTGATTGAACTATTAAAGTGAAATTATCAACTTCGAAGCCAGTCGCTTGAACCGTAGCTGTCGATATTCGTGCATCGTCGTCAGGTTTCGACATATTGATGGGCAGTGATTCTATTATGGCCATTCGATATCCGTCTTTTTGGCAAGATTCCTGAGTTCCACCAGGAAACGAGTGAACGCAGATTTGTTCAGTATCACTTTTGCCACTGTACTCCCATGCGGGAATGGTTCTTCAAGATTGCAATTCGTCCGCACGGCAGTATCAACCAATGTCTGATAGTCTAGCTGAAAGAATGTAATGGCATATTCGTCGTTGACCTGACAAGCTCTCGTGATGTCAGCCTTCTGAAAAGGATCTCGAGAAGAGGCAAGCGTCAGAGCACCCATGTCTAATGGAATCGTGACCTCCAGTTTCGTGACAGTCTTTTCGGAAGCAGCTTCGCCACTAGGTTTACTTTTTTCGTCTTCAGGCATTTCTGGTTCCTCTCTTTTCGTCCAACACCTGACTACTACCTTACCTTCGCCCAAAAATCAAGTAAGCCACACAGAAATTTTTACGAGGTAGTCCGATCGGCTATCGCCGTTGAATACTCGGTGACAACCTGGGTAGCAAACCGCCCCCGGTGACACCCTGGGAAGCGGTTTTTGCGGGACGGATAGCGACAACCCGGGACAGACAGGGACTGGCCGCAAGTCCAGTGCCCATGCGGGGTTGGGACGTTCCGGGCCTAGGTCGGGACGGTTAGGGATAATCGACAGGAACGAACCTGGCTTTCGAACCCGAGGAGATCTTCCCTTCGACCACCCTGACTCCCGCAGCCGGCCCCGGACAGGTGGGCCTGGTCTGGGTCGGGAGGTTCTGATCCGGGCTCTCAGAACCGGAAGGAGACGCCCAGGCGGCCTTGGGTTGGGATGACGTAGTATTCGTCGGCCACCTCGACGAAATAGGGGGAGAAGTCGACCTCGGCGAAGAAGCCGATGACCTGGAAGCGGAGCTCGAGGCCGATCCCCAGCATGATGCCCACCAGGATGTCGTTGTTCTCGCCCGAGACGCCGAACAGCACCGGCACGGCCGCGCGCAGGTACCACATGCGGTTGAACAGGCCGGGCAGGAGCAGGCGGATGCCGGGCCTGAAGCCCATCATGTAGGTCAGGCGTTCGTTGTAGCGGTCGAAATCCATGGCCCAGACCGCCGACAGGTCCAGCTGCCAGTTCCGGGCGAGCCGGTAGCCGAGCAGGAGCTCGAAGTCGGCCGGCGCCACGGTATAAGCGTCGCAGTCGTAGCCAGGTTCGCAGTTGTAGTGGAAGTAGACCCCTTCGCCGAAGGACAGGCCCAGGTACAGGTTGGAGCCGTCCCGGCTCTGGGCGCGGCTGGTGCGATAGTCGGTCCTCTCGGGCTCGACGGCCGCGGCCGGGGCCGCGAGGGCCATCAGCGCCAGGGTCGCTGCCGCGCGGAACTGGATACTGCGCTTTTTCATGGTCGATTCTCCCGAATGGCCGGCCGCATCGAGATCAGGCCGGCGATTTCATGCCCGAAAGGGTGGCGATGCGCTGGCCCAACCGGACCGGCATGCCTCGCACCGGCAGGTCCGGCTCCAGCCGGTCGCGCTCGAACAGCAGCACCACGGTCGAGCCCATCTCGAATATGCCCAGCTCGTCGCCCTTTTCGACCTTCAAGCTGCGGGCGAAGTTCAACCGCTGCGGGCCGACGCCGGGGCGGTTGGTCGTGAAATCGTGGAAGGCCAGGCTGATCGACCCCACGCAATGCGCGCCCACCAGCACGACCGCCGTCGCGCCGGCCGGGCTCTCGGCGTAGATGATCAAGCGTTCGTTCTGGGTGTAGAGCTGGTCGACCCAGCGCACGCTGGGGCCGTTTACCGGCATCAGGGTGCCGGGCATGTATCCCAGCCCGGTGATCTCCATGTCCAGCGGGGCGTGCACGCGGTGGTAGTCCCGCGGGCTCAGGTACAGGGTGACGTAGCTGCCGTCCTCGAACCGCGCCGACATGGGCCCGTCGCGCAGCAGGCCGAACAGGGTGTACTCGATGCCCTTGACCTGCAACAGGCGGTCCCGGTCGCAGCGCCCGCTTTCGCTGACCCGGCCGTCCACCGGGCTGATCAGGGCCTCGGGAGCCGTGTCGATGGGCCGCGCGCCGGGTCTGAGCCGACGGGTGAAGAACGCGTTCAGGGTGCCGTAGTCCCCGGGTACCAGCTCCGCCTCGCCCGTGGCCACGCGAAAGACCCGCGAGTATGGCCCGACCAGGTGCCCGGAGGCAGCGGTGCGGGTGAAGTGTCCCCAGGCTCGCGAGATCAGGCGCGTCGGCAGCAGGCGAAAGCCGCGTGCCTGCAGGCGGCCGGCGATTTCGATCGGGTTGATCATGGGCGCCTCGCTCGTTGTAGAAACTAGCATCTGGGTGTAGTTGCAGGCAAGGCTCGTGTTCAGCTCGCCAGGAACTCCATCATGGTGAGCACCCCGAATCCCGTGCCGCCCTTCGGTTCAAATCCGCGGTTCTTGTCCAGGAAGGCGGGGCCGGCGATGTCCAGGTGTATCCAGGGGCCCTTGCCGGCGAACTCGGCCAGGAAGAGTGCCGCGGTGATCGCACCTCCCCAGCGACCGCCGATGTTCTTCAGGTCGGCCACGTCGCTCTTGAGCTGGTCCCTTAGCTTGCCGGTCAGCGGCAGGCGCCACAGGTCCTCGCCGGCCCGCTTGCCGGCCTGGAGCATGCGCTCGGCCCAGTCGTCGTCGTTGGCGAAGAGGCCGGCCGTGCAGGGGCCCAGGGCTACCACGCAGGCGCCGGTCAGGGTGGCGAAGTCGATCACCAGGTCGGGGGCCAGCTCGCGCGCGTAGGCCAGGGCGTCGGCCAGGATGAGGCGCCCCTCGGCGTCGGTGTTGTTGATCTCGACCGTCTTTCCGGCCAGCGAGCCGAACACGTCCCCGGGCCGGTAGGCGCCCCCGCCGGGCATGTTCTCGCAGGCTGGTATGATGCCGTGCAGCTCCCAGGGCACTTGCCGCAGGCTGGCCGCCTCCATGGTGCCCAGGACCGTGGCCGCGCCGGCCATGTCGGACTTCATATCCGGCTGAGACGCGGCCGACTTGAGGGAAAGTCCTCCCGAGTCGAAGGTGACGCCCTTGCCCACCAGCGCCAGCTTGCCCCGCACGGCGCCTTGTTTGGGTTTATAGGTCAGGTGGACGAAACGCGGCTCGGCCTTGCTGCCCCGGGCCACGGCGGCCAGCAACTTCATGCCCCGGCGCTCGATCTCGCGCAGGCCGAGCACCCGCGCTTCCAGTCCGCGCCGGGCGGCAAGCTCCTTGGCCCGCTCTGCCAGGACGATCGGGCCGAGCTCGTTGGCCGGCGTGTTGACCAGGTCGCGGGCCAGCTCGACCCCGTCAGCGTTGGCCTGGGC
>SDBT01001333.1_pt1 | contig 43172 bp, 68 predicted proteins | sample 2277101 | NCBI WGS metagenome assembly SDBT01 (sample SAMN10404973, study PRJNA504765) | marine sediment metagenome | isolation source: marine sediment core GS10_PC15, 103 cmbsf | place: Arctic Ocean: Southern Knipovich Ridge | collected 2010
CATTGGGCTTTCGAGAGAGTCGTAGGGAAGCTCAAAACGCTGGCTAATTTGCGACAGCCCCACTTGCTTGTCGGGCTTGAAAATTAGACCAACATGATATCCAGTATCATCCTTAACAATTGCTTGTTTAGGGGAACTGAGCTTCCTTACACTCATCGAATTGTCCGACCTTCAGTGACACCCTCTTGATATCTAAAGGATGACTCACGCTCACGATCCTTCTTACGAGCATCACGCAAGGACTGTGCAGTGTCTCCTGAATAACCTACCAGATGAGTGGAGGTCTGACGAATTCCATCCTCATCCTCAAAGACCTTGAAATGAACTTCAAAGTCCCCATCTAAGGCTTCAGGAGGTACAACATCCTTATAGAACAATGCGCGCGTAACAAGACCTGTAATCGCCCCAGCATTAACTTGATCAGTGGTAACTTCAGTCATTAGGCCACCGTGTTCAGCAATACCATCCAGTTATCGGTTGCCGACACATTGGCGGGAGTCTCATCGTAACGATCAACTTCAGCGAAACCGTAGACCTGGTGAGCACCCACAACGTCAGCAATGTCCTTGGCAATCGACTCAACGAGCATCTTGGGCTCCTGAGCCATAATGAGTGCCATTGACTGCTTGAACACGAGGAACGATTCACTCTGACCACCACTTGGGGCACGAGTGAGATTCGTCATGATGACAGGAGCACCGAGAATCTTACCAATGAAAGCGTCCTGAACGGCCTTCGGGTTATCACCCTGGAAGAGTGAGCTGGTAAAGATTTCCTGCTTCAGCAGACCTGCGATTGCGCCAGGACTAAGGAACCAAGTACATCCATCATGCAGGTCAATACCTGCCGCTGCCATGTCATTCCAAGCGTCAACGAGATCTTCGTAAACTAGCGGAGCGCCAAGGACACCCTCAGCAGTACCGAAGTTCTGCGGCAATGTTGCAAGGTTAACATCAACAGCACGGCCAAGAGCATAGCCAATTTTCTGCTGATATTCCTTACGCATGTTGGTGTTGCTGAGTAGTTCTGCGATACTCTCAATTTCAACACCTGCAACCTGATGCACATTGACTGTGACAGTCTGCTCAGTGTCAGTGAGAGCTTCCGGTGTCCACGCACTACCCGCGGACTTGGTATTGGCCGTAAGGTTGGGGATACGTGGAACGTGATAAACGTCCCCGAATCCAGCAAACTTCCACTCACGAAATACGCGAGGGGCAATTTGCAGTTTAAACTCCTGCGCTCGAATCACATCGTTCGGCCAAACTTCGCCGATGTGCTTGTCAGCAGTAGTTATCGTAACGTTTGCCACGCTAAATTCCTACTTCACTAAATGTATTTGAATCAATACCTGTAATGTCGCCATTCTTAATGGCACGTTCCCAGTCGCCATCATTAGGCCAATGCTTGATACGCTCCATAGGCGTCATCACCCTAACTTGCTCGGCTGTAAACGTACCAGTATTGTTGGTGGTAGTTCTATCGCCCGGCCTCATATCAGGAGACGAGGAATCTTTAATCTTTGAAGTACCCTTAGTGGTATCTTCATCAGCAGTTGTTTTAACAGGAGCAGCGTGTTCGCGAACTTCGGACATGACGCGCTTCGTGAATGCACTAAGAGCATCCTTTGTCGAACGTCCTGTACCGTCCTCGTTCTTGTCGAATACACCTTTACCTACATCTGCAAGAATCTCATCCCCGATGTGCAGCGGAAGTCCTTGTTCTGTGGCATTGTCTAGAGTAACACCAATGGTCTCTCTAACCTGTAGCATGGCTTCTCTAGCTTGAATGTCCGCAGGAGCGCCGTTGAGTGAATCGTGACGCTGCCGAAACGCGGGATCAGTACCTAACTTTTCCTTGAGATCGTCATCGGACATGGTGCCGATTTCAGTTTCTACAATTCGATAGTTAAGCTTTTGATTCTCTGTTTCCAACTCGGCAATTCTCGGTGCGTGCTGAGCGGCTGCCTTTTGTCCTACTCTTGTGTGAAAGATATTGGAAACCTTGGGCTGCTCTACAAAGAGTCTATCCAAGCTTCCATTGATATCAGTCAAATCAATTTCAAACGAGACTTTAGAAGGTTGCTCTTCTTCGGCAGTCTTTTCACCAGAATCGTCAACCTTGGACTCAATGGTGGGAGTTTCCTCGCTACCATCTAGACCAAAATCAGGGTCAACGTTCTCGCGAAGAGGTGGACTCGAAAGTGCTAACTCTTCCTGTTTCTCATCCGGCATAGTGCCTCCAACGAAATCATACGCTACTAGTATAAGGTGTCAATGCGAGGTTTATTGGTTACATGATTATCTTCGCAATCCTCGACGTGTTCGACTGCCACCGGGGTTTGCTTGGAGTGATCGAAGGGTTTGAATTGTTGCGTTAGGATTGAACCAGATTAGTAGCTCAGGATGCTCGTTTCTAAATGCACGTAGCTGCGGTGAAATGAACGCGTCCTTGCCGCTGTTGACTACATCACGCACAACTTCGTTACTGTAACCAAGGTCACCAAGGTAAACACGGGCTGCAGTACTGAATTCGGCACCTGCTAATCGGGTATCACCTAAGCGGGCTGTGACTACCTGCTGACGTAGGTCAAGGATTGAATTGTCAGTCAGACCGCTTTTCATGCGAACGAAGCGAGGCATATCGAAGAAGCCGAAATCGTTTAGTTGTTTGATATCTCGAAGATATTCAGATTCGAGGGGTTGACGCCCGACGAGGTTAAAGTCGTTGACATAGGTGAGGGCTTCTTCTCCAAAGGTGTTGAGCCAATCACCCTGAAGTTTGTCGAGCACCACACCATTGATATCGCCTGTAACCTGATCCCTAGCGTTATCGAATAGATTGAACCACGACTGTATCCACTCGTCCTGTTGAGTTTCAGGCTTACGCCGGGTAAACTCACCAAGGATACTATCCAACCTTGAGTGTAGCTCTCGTTGGAGTATGCGTCGATTTTCACGGAATTGCTCAAGGGTCTGAGTACCGCCTTGAGTACGTAATTCATTAAGCTCAGCTCGCGCTGCAATATCTTGACGAGTTTCATCGGCGAGTTGCCTTTCCCCTGCACGTGCCTTGGGTAGATCCTCAGGGTGATCTACAAGCCACTGGCGTCGAGTTAATGGGTCTTTAGGATCTAGGTCGGCATTCTTCATCTTCAAATCAAGTAGCTCAAGTGCCGTCATTGGGCTGGCTTTGAGGCCAAAGAATCCTGCGGCTACACCTAGAGGCGGTTCGTTGCTAATGTCCTGCCATGCGAATGGGAGCAGGAGACCCTTAGCGAATCGTTCGGGAGTGAGGTCATCACCGAAGAATGTTTTTTGGGATAGCAAGTCCCATGCAATGCTTACAAGTGGACTGGCCTTACTACGAACTAGGAACTTGGCGGCATCTTGTGGATCATCACCGAATCGGGCAATACCTCGAACGAGCGAATCCCACGGACCAAATAAACTGATGTCAGCTCCAGCGACATTTCGTATCCGCATGAAGTTTGAGTCGGTGGGGTCGAAGACAGTTTCTTCGCCTCGTGATTCATTTGCACCATAGGTTAGTACTACTCCAATACCGACAAAACTCGCAATTTGCTTGCGGGCAATGTCTCCCTCGATAGTTCCCAACTCAAAGCTCTTACCGATTGTTTCCAACTGGCTCTGAATAAAGCGTGGAGCAAACAGGAATAATCTACCAGCGTTTCCAAGTAAGTCATGCTTCCCAATACCTGTTGCCCGGTTAACAGCGTCCACAACACCTTGAAGGTCGGTAGTTTTACCATGTCGCAGCCACTCCATTCGCACAGCATGGAGACGTGCTACGTCACCGCTAGCTGCGAATACTTCATTGAAGCGATTCAAACCAGGAATTTTACTTGGAGCAGTTAGCCCAATATCCGCAATACCTGCGATACTGGCAATGTGGAGTGGACGTTCAAGACCTCTAGGGTCAATTAACTCAGCTACCGTGGGAGCCCCTACCGCACGAGCTGTCTCATCATAGCGCCCAAACATGTTGACACTGCGGTCACCCTTAAACATGGTGAGCAGAGTTTCTTTGAATAGATCACCGATTGCACCGGGATTACGTCCAGTAAGGAATCGCGGAGTGACTAGCAACCCCTGAATACCTAACCATGAGCTATCCGCAGTGGCCCAAATGTTCTTGAAGGTCTGGTTAACAGTTTCAATCCAACCTAGCTGACCGCCGTGCTTAGGATGGAGTTGAGAAATTTCATCTACTGCAGCTTGAATATCAGGTGGGAAACCACTAGCATCAGCACGAGCTGCGAAGTCGTCCCCAGCTCCCATCTCAATAACCTTGGGACGTTGAGTTGCTGCGTGAGCATCACCGCGGCGAGCTGTAAAGGTACCACCACTACCCACGTATAGGGGAGCTTGATGTACTGACCGTAGGTCCTTAAGGATGAGATCAATGAGTTCGGGCTTGGTCATTGAGGATTTAGGTGTTAAACCACGAGCTAAGGCTTCAGCTTTAATCTCAGCTTTCGTGGATAGAATGAGGGCACGTTCCTGAGCCTCGATAGACTTCAGTGCCTGCAAATCAGTACCGCGCACACGAGTTTCGGCACCTGTGGCAGCAGCGGGCTCACCTTCACGTAGGGCTAGACCACGCTCAGGAGGTGTGATATCTGGACCTTCGGCACGAATAGCAATAAGGCCTTCTTCGTCACTGAAGGTTGTACGTAGCTCGGGAAACTCACTGCGGAATTTGGGATCAGCTCCACCTGACATTCCTCCAAGCGGGAACTTAGGTACAGCTCGAAGTGCACGAGGATCGGGGATAGTCATTAGAGGAGCATTGGGTTCGGGGAGAGTCGCATTAGCACTGACCAATTCATCCATTTGAGTACGAAGTCTTTTAACATCCTCATCAAGAGCTCTAAGAGCTTCGACATCGGAAGTAATTTCAAGTTCAAGCTCTTCACTACGAGTATTTATAGGATCCAAGGCATCAAGATCTTGGTCAAATTCTTCTGGGAGTTTTCCAGTTTCTAAACCTTCTCGACGTTGTTCAATTATACTTCGCTTATTATCAACATCGCCTCTAGTTCGAGCACTCAAACTTTCCGCAAAATCAATATCTCTTTGAAGATTCTGCATCTCTCGAAGTGGTGTACCCGGACGTGCGGGTAAAGGTTCACGAATAGCAGTGTCGAGATTAGCGATACGCGAATCAATATCACTTAGTTTTTGCTGCCAATCATTAAGTTGGTCTGTGGCATTATTAGGACTTGGAGCACCCGCCTCAAGTTCCTCATCCAATCGCTTTTGCCAACCATCGATCTGGCGTAGAGCCTGTGCACGACTTTCATCCAATGTCTCGAGTTCGTCAATTCTAACTTCGCGAAGCTTAGTCAAGTCACGAGTCTGACGAATATGCCCATTCAGCTCGACAAGATCCTTAACCTCATCCATCAACGCGAACTCTTCAGCAGATACCGTCATCGGCTTACCTACATCAGCTTCTACAAGGCGCTGATCCTGCAATACCTTCAGCCGTGTACGCTTTTCATTGAGGATAAGCTTGATACCACTAGTATCCCCAGCCTCTACAAGTGCATCAAGATTACGTGCATTTTGCTCAGGGAACTGTGCAGCTAACTCTCTCTGGCGCTGAGGATCACGGTCAAAAATACTGCCACCAGCTACTGTAGCTCGTGGAGTTACATCTTCAAATCGACCACGACCAAATTCTTGTACACGAGGATCGGCAGCTACTAGAGCAGCTTCACGAGCGCTACGACCTGCAGCATCAACAGCTCCAATACCACCTGCAGTTACTAATGCTCCTGCAAGTCCGCCTACGAGCTGTCCACCAGGGATACCAGCTTCTTCAGCTGCTGCACCACCGGCTATTGCTCCAACGCCGACAGCAGTTTCAGCCAGGAGACGTTGACGGAAGGAGCCTCTACCAATAATAGGCTCGACGAGCGGAGCGACTCTTCTAAGTCCTCTAACTCCTTTAAGTCCAGCAGAAATCGGGCCTCCTGCACCTGCTGTAGCAATTGTGATCGGATCGAAAGCGACATCCCCAATGCCTCCTAGAATATCTCTAAGCGAAAAGCTCCCAACAATATCCTCATCAGGAGCATGTCGTACAAAGCCGATATTGCGACCGCTAAATCTATCAGGGTCACGCCAACCGGCTACAATGTTACTAAGACTCTCCATCGGATTCTCACCCGATAGAGCTCCAATAGCTGCACCACGAGGTTTGTCGAGTGTTTTGAGCACCCCACCTAATGCGCTACAAATACCACCAAGAAGGCTACCCCCATCCTCTTCCTCGTCCTCAATTGGAGCTGGAGGATTTTGATAGGTGGGGATAACCGTTTTAAGTTGGCTATCCCTGCGTACCCTCAATACGTCTAGATGTACCATTAAGTTCTCACAAGAGTACTAGCCAGTGATTGCCCTGTGGGTGCTCGCTTACGGGCACGTTCTACTTCACCGGCGAAGTTAAGACTAGCGGCTCTAAACAAGCTTGACAAAAGTGGTCCCGTAATAGGATCTTGGAGAGCCTCCTGGGCGCGGGTAAAGTTGAGCGCTCCAGCAAGAGGCAGGCCGGTACCAAACGGCCCCTCAATCGTACTAGTTGACAATCGGTTAAAATCTTCATCGCCACCTCCTTGGATAAAACGTAATCCTGGAGTTTGCTGAATGTCCTCATCGGCAGTGGTGCGTGCTACCGGGGCAGTGGGATCTTGGCGTAGAGTGGGAAAATCCTGTGGAGCTGCTGCAGTGCCAAGACCACTGGAGGTACCTGCGAAGAATCTTGGGAAATCCTTTAGAACCTCGCTAAGTCTAATTACCTGTATGGGAGCATTTTCAGGATTAAGAATCATCTCAGGATTAGCTTTATTACCCGTACCGGGAACTGGATCACCAACCTGGAATGCGGGAGCTGTGGTGGCCCCACCTTGGGCAAGTGCAGGAAGTCGTCTACCACTTTGGTCAAACATGGGCGCAGGTTCCTTGGGGAAGAAATCCTCTACACCCGGCTGTAAAAATTGATTAGCTGGGATAGGAGCAGGGTCCTGATTTATCCTTGCAGCGCTACTAATACCAGTAGACCCTGCTGAAATTTCAGCTAGAGTTTGATCCAATAATTGCTCATCGGTAAGACCCCCAGTATTAGACAAAATAGGAGCTGCAGCTGCGATACCTCCTGAGGGCTGAATAACATTAGAGAGATTAGCTAGACGAGCAACTTCTTGTAGTCGTGCAAACTCTTTAGCATCAAAGGGAATAGCAGGGGGGGCATTTGATATAGACTCACCTTCAGCTAACCCTGGTACACCACCGCCTGCAAATCCTGGAGGCAATTCGGTAAGCGGGGGTAATCCTGCCTTTGTTCGTTCTGCATTTAGAGCGCTTAGAAGTGCAGCATCTTGATTTCCCGCATCTGGAGTAACTGCCCCCGCAATACCGCCTGAAGCTTGCGTACTTGCTTGCTGCCCACTCCCAAGTAGTAAAGCCATGATATCAGCTAAACCAGTACCATCAAAATTAACATCAGGGAACAAAGGTGTTTCACCCTGCTCAGGAGGTGCAAGTCCACGTCTAATATTCTCGGCGGCTATGAAGTTACCAGGATCTGCGGCAGCTTGGGCACCTGCAATACCTCTTGCATCACTTTGACCCTGCAGTTGAACAAGACTACTTAGTACTGAACGACGATTTTGAGCACTGATGTTTTCACGATCGAGAGCTTGGGACTCGTCAAATTGCCGCTGTTCCTCAGGGAAGATGAAGTCGCGTTCAAACTCGAATCTGTCCCGAGATAGCTGCTGACCATTTTGGTCAATGAATGTACCACTAACGGGGTCATAGAAGGTTCCAGGGATACCCTCAATAGGAGCGAACTGTCCCGCCACACGAGTATCAACAATTGTGGTAGTACCGCGAATGATACTACGACCATCCTCAAGTGGGATAAGATCACCACTCATTAATGCTGCAAGTTGTGCGGCCTGCATGTTGAGGAGGTTATTGCGAGCTATATCAGCTGCAGTACCGGCACTTGCAATTTCTTTGGGTACAATGTTAGCGCCACCGTTGAGGACACTAAATACACTAGACTCCCCGTTGGGGCCAACAAGTGTAATCTCACCTACTTCAGGATTATAATCCGCAAATAATCCAATACCCCCAAAGTCGGGATCATCGGCAAGTCTAAACAGCCATGTGATTACTGATTGGGGAGCTGATGCTAGATCGGGATCACCGAGAATTTGGGCAGCTTCAGCAGGGGTAACAAGCTCACTATCAACACTAGATGTAACAGTAGGTGAGGGAGTTCCTCCAGATGGGGCTTGAACTCCAGGAGAAATTGGTGGGGGTAAAGCTCTAGTAGCTTCCCCTACACCAGCAGCTTCAACACGCGCTAGTAATTCTACTGTACCGTCAGCAATTGTGGGCTTTCCAGCATAAAAACCTACGATTTGGCTAGCCACAATACCAGCATCCAGAGCTTGCCTAATAACCTCAAACAAGCGATCCCGCACACTATCTTCGATAGTGACACTCGAAGCATCCCGAATACTTCCAAAAATACGAACTACCTCAGCTTGGTTAGCCACGGATGATCTCCTCCATGTCTATGCTATAACCTACAGCAAACTGTTCTGCAATAGCCACAGGATTAATCATAGCAACAGCCTCCTCAGAGACTCCACTGGATGCTAGTTGAGTTACTACCAACAATGCCCTATCGGCAATCCAGCCCTTCCAGGCTTCGGGACTACCGCGGAATTTCATGTACTGCTCAACTTGTTCGACCTCACTGGCCTCACTCATACCAAAGGGCACACCGTCGGGCATGATGGTTTCGACTATAGCGTTGATAGCTCCAACGGCCCAATCACTAACTTCCTCAGCAACCTGTTCATTCTCTCGAATAAAGTTAACCATTAGGCACTCGCAATTGCTTGACTAACCGCGAAACCGTCCTGAGCTTCGGGTTGGTTTTGACCTGGAGTTTGACCACTAGGTAACTCAGCTCCTGGATTACGTGGGGTATCCCCACCGCCAATAGAACTAGTCAATGCAGGATCAGCACCGTCGAGATCACCCTCAGCTAACTCAGGTGTATTAGCCTTGAGCAACTTCAGTCCCACAAGTTCCGTTACTCGTGCCCCGATAACACCCTCGATAAGTAGAGTACGTTTCTGCCCCTCTACTAATATTTGACGCTCATCTCCAGTTAGATCTTGTCTACCCAGGATCTCGCTACGAATAGCTGCATCACTAATCAGTGGACCCTTACCATTTCTATCATCACTGGCCTGCATTGCGACACGGAGACTGGCGGTTAGGTCAACAGGGCGTGGCTTACGAACCTGCGCATCGATGATAGGCATCGGGGTTAGGTCTTTAGCACTAATAGATAGATAGGAGGCTGTTTTGCCCTCCTTACCTTCTTCTATTCGATTGACCCAGACCTTCCCTGGCCCACCATCGATATCCATTCGCTTGATGTGTGAGTACATGAGAGTAGCCCGTTGAGCAGCTCCAAAAGCGATGTGCTGTTCCAGCTTTTCATCGAGATGTTCAGCCTGTGTAATTTGGAGATTTTGGTGGAAGCCTGTCTCCACTCCCGGTGCTCGACCGCCGAATAGAGCACTAGAGCCTCCTAGAGTATTGATACGTTCCTCGAATTGTTCGATGATCCACTGCACCTGAGGATCACCAACATCCTCAATAGTTCTCCGCAGATCTTCACCTTTGAAGAGTACAATATGTTGACCCTCTTTAACACTAGGAGGTTTGGGCGTATTACCTACAGTAGACCCACGCTTCTCAGCATCTACTGTCAATACCATCGTAGGCCAGTGGGTGGCGCGGATGTTAGTCAACGCCTGACTCATCACCTCATCAGCCCGCTGATTCAATTCCATCATAGCGCGGATGATGTTTTCGATCTTGTTACTATCAGTACGCCAACCACCAAAGCGGCCATCGACAATGTTATATAGCACCTTGCCAAGGCCATGTTCGTAGGAGTGGAGCAAAATAGGCTCACCAACTATAGAACTATCCAACCCTGGCCAAGCATCACTGCTGGAACCGGGGGATAATGCAAAATAGGCGTAATGAGTTTGGTTACAGTAATGAATAATAGTAACCATAGTACTCAGGCCACCATCAGTACCCGTACTCCACATCCCCATTTTATCATGACCACTCTTAAAGAGTGAGTTCCGCAGGATACTACGCAGGGAACGCTGTTCAACCTCGAAAGTTTCTACCGCTGTAGATCCCTCGAATACGGGCAAAAACCGCTCTAGTGGCACGTAAGTAGCACGAATCGGGAATCCTTGCCCTCTTTTGTAATTATCAATAGCATCGGCATCTTCGAAGGGATGAGCAGGATTACCATCATCATCTTCTTGGAACATTTCAGGCCAAAAGGCCGCTGGTGCTCGTTCGATTTTCTCTACGCCCATGTCCAACATGATAGCGTCATGGATAACCTTACCCCAGGAATCGCCCTCACCTGAGCGTTCCATCTCAAACATAGCGATGCGAGTAGCATTTTCTACTCTATCACTAATCTCTCGTGCCTCGTTTTGATCCCCATCGATAGGGATGCTGGGGATGGTTTGAATATTGGGTAGATGGGAGTAGCGACTTAGCTTTTCGTTAGCAATAGCCCCGAGCATGTGAGTATGGACAGTGCGGATTTTGTAGCTTGTACCTGTAGGGGAATCAATAGTATTCAGTCCCGCCAACATCTCACGCACATCATCGATGAACTTATTACGAGTACGCCAGGTGTCAACTACAGTATTATAGACTTCGCGAATCTCCGCAGGCTTGGGTACGCCAAAGGGGTAGTCAGTGCGTACCTCATTCATATGACTGCTGGAACAAGGTTACTGTAGATATCCTGTGGGTCACCAACTACCATTCTATCCATTCCTTCCACTTGATACCTAATTGCATCCGCCATATCATCCTGGACTTTAAGTGGATTAGGTTGCAATGGCTTCTCCATTACATCTTCCTCAGTAAACTCAGGATACCTATACCGCTCCATTGAATCGGGGTATTGGGTTAACTCAGGAGAATAATAAAGTCGGCTGAAACCGTCGGCACGGATTTGAAGCCGCCGTTGGACAAGCGAAACTCCTGAATTGACTGAATTTCGTCCACCAAGGCTTGGAGCGATTCGATATCCTGCAGCCGATACAACTCCGATAAACCCGGTTTGTGATTTATCAGCATACCACTGGACATGGTTTGTGGGTCGATGCCCAAGCGAGCGTTGAAGAACCTTTGCTTTTGCTTCGCATTCAGCCATCCAATTGAGCTGGCTCTCAGCGACTCCAGCTCCTGATTGTTCAAACTCATAAAGTTGAACGAGGAAGTCCTCTTTTGTGATACCCCCAAATATCCCTGCCGATTTGTGTGACCCAACAGTTGTCCCACCGAAATCAAGTCCACCGACAAAGGCTTTGAACTGGGGAATGGGCCATTTCCAGCGGTGAAATGTTCTATCGAAGTCGGGATAGACCTGAAGCTGGGAGGCGCCGAAGTCGGCCTCATATTCTTGTCTAAAGATGTTTTCACTGGTAGACTCCAGTCGCGCTTGTTCTACTTCATCAGGGTCGATGTATGGGTTATCAACTGTAGGTCTCCGCCAACGAGCCCAACCGGGCTGCTTTTCAGCAATCTGCCACAGGCGATATACCCAATTTTTACCTTTGGGAGTACCAATGAAAATAGCCCAACCCTTAGTATCAGTGAGGGCTGGGCGTAGAGCTTCAGTCCAAGCAACTTGTTTAATCTGTGCTACTTCATCAAGTACTACTCCATCAAGTCCCTCACCTCTAAGACTATCAGGATCATCGGCACTCTTAATCCACACTTCCCCACCACCGGGGAGCCCTACCATTCTATCGCCCTCACGAACATTAGCTCCAGGAATAGCTTTAGCTAATCTTTTGAGCATGCTCCAACCAACATGAGCGACCTTATAGGTAGGTGCAACCCACCATACTAAACCCCCTTCGAGTCCAGTATATAGACTACGTTCTACTCCAAGTGTAGTCTTACCCCACCGTCTCCCGCACACGATAACTTTGAATCGTGCTGGGTGAGCTGCAATCGCAACCTGACCCCCAGAGTCGTTTCGACCCTTGTGGAGTGGAGGTAGGTGGATTGTGACTTTGGGCATTATTGTGGCGCGGACGCCACTTCATACGAAGGGGCCGAACCAGAGGATTCATTGAACTTTGCTTCGACAACTTCACCCTCCTTGCCCCATCCAAGTCTTACAACAATTTCTATTTCAGTTGAAACACTCTCAGGATTAAGTGCCTTCTCCAACTGCATCAATGCCCCGGCATCGTAATGCTTGCGAACAGTCTTGAGCCATTCAAACTCACGAGCTGAAAGCCCCTCTAACAACGCTGCATTGGGATCTTTATCATCCCTATGCTTGACTACCTTATCAACCACTCGGGCATCAATAAGGGTTAACAGTCGCATATTCCTGAAAAACTCCAATTTAACAACATCGCGGGCTACTGTTGTTTGAAGTTCCGCCAGACGATTCTCTTCGATATTCTTGAAGTGCTTATCGCGTTTCCGCCAGTTTCTAACGGTGTCCATCTTGACACCAGTTAAATCGGCAGCTTGACGCACTGGAAATCCCGTGGCCCTATAGGCAAGATACTCCATTTTATTCTCATCCCCCATCAGTAGGGGAATTCGAGACATGAGGGCATCCTCACCTGTAGGGTCCTGGTACTCCTGAAGCGTAGTTTCGTCCATATACCCACCCAAGGAGCTGGCGGCCGCTCCCCCAACCTACTAGAGTGAGGGGAACAACTCTAGTCGTGACCACTATATAGGGGAGAACTGTAACGTGTCAATGTGAGAACAATCATGTTGTATATCCATAAGAATGGATGTATGGAGAGCTGGCCCGTCGTGATAGATTTCACAAACCTGTCTGGTTTTGAGTCCTGAGAGTGTGTGTATCAGTGTAGGACCATTCCTCAACCAGTGGGAGTACCCACACTCAGACTGCTTTAATGCTATCCTTACATTGCGATTGTGAACACTATCACATCGTGGGCATCTTGACATATCATTCTTAATGATATACAATATGATTATTCTCATAGAGGGGGGAAACAATGCCTGAGACACGAGTACTCAATTTTACAGTGAGTGAATTGCAGATTGAAACACTAGAACGAATGCTTAAGATCGCAAAAGGATCTCACTGGATTGATATCACTATGCGCGCCAATGGAGAGAATTTCGCTTTCCAAGCGGATTGGCTAAAAAATGCTGTATTGGAAGCATAGTGCAAATTGACATTGTTACTACCAATAAGGAGCATACCTGCTTCGGATGCAAAGAAGAAATAGACAAAGCTGTCTATTGTATTGTACGCCAGGGTTCAGGATTATCTAAGAGTAATAAACGCTTTTGGTTCAGCACCCGCTACCACCTTCGATGTTTTGCCAATTTCCTACTAACCGAAGTAGAGCGTAAAGAAACTAACAAGGGCAAAGGTGCTGGGCGACCATCTATCCTGGGACATCTTACACCTGAGGAAAAGCGAATACGTAGCCGCACCAATACTTACCTCAATTACAACGATAAGCGTAACCTGCTCAAGTTTTATGAGGAGGATAATAGGCCCCGCACATTAGATACTTGGAACTTAATCGCTGAGCATATGGAGATATTACTGGGATTCGATGCTCCTTTCAATTTACCCTGGCGTGATGAGAAAGTGCTGCGTTTGATAGTGCAGAATGATACGCGATTGACTATGAATTTAACCGAACAAGACCTCAAGGACTTCCCTAAGATAATCCGCGACTATGTACGTGCAGGCCGAAGAACACTCCATGATGAATAAGCAGGAACTGTTTGCTGAGATAGTTAATAAGTATTATGAACGCACTCATGCTGCACAAGTTGAGTTAAGTAAAGATCGACTGAAACCTAAAACTGGCCTTGTGCGCCCACTATCACAACGCGAACTTGAAGTGGGATACTACCATGTCGTAGAAGGATTAATCATTCCTCGGATAGCTTATATCATAGGAACCCGCAATAAAACCGTTGAGACACATCTCACTCACTTCCGATTCAAGTGCGGAACCTCGGGACAATGGCGGTGGCGGATGATTGCGGAGTACTGGTATAGAGCGGGACAATTGGGATTACTGTTGCCTGATTAACTGGTTTTTCAAATTTTAGAAATTTTCGTAAGGACTCATCGAAACGACTACAAGTGTGATAGGCGAGCCGAAGCATCAGCTGAGATGCCACCTTTGGCGTAGACTAAGTTGTGAGGTGAGTGGTAGGGCGTGTTGGTGTAATCGCGGTCAGCTTGGATGCCAGGTCGTACGACCGGTATCATGTATCTTAGTCGTTGTCAACCCCTCAAACATGTTAGAGCCTACCATGCGGCTTAGTTACTGTCAAGCCCTAAACATGTTGTAAGGTTTGAGACAAAGAGATGCCCCGGACCTGTTGCGAGGTTACCGGGGCAGTGAGTGCTAGCCGAACATGCGATGTACACCGCAGTAGAATTTGCCATCATACGGGCGACCCCCAGCGTCAAGCTTGTCGCAGGTTACACAACGTATGTCCTTGCGACCTTTGCTGTTGGACGTGGTGTCGATGATGTGGCGCTGGTACTCGGCATCGTTTGCGAAGGCCATGGTAAATCCTTTACCGTTCAGTCATTTGTTGGTAGCGCCATTATACCATATATCTAAGTTGAAGTCAACCCCTCAAACAACACACACTCTCACACGCCAGTTCACATCCCAGACTCGTTACATTGTGAAGGACTCGCTTAACTTTCGCATGCTATGAGAACAATCATTCATCATATCCATAAGAATGGATGGGTGATGTGATGGTACGTTGTGATGCCGTTCACGATGTTGGGATTCGGACGCCTCTAGATTCTCATTAGATTGTGAAATGGCGCACGACACGGTACGGGTACGACCATTCATTCCTATGAATATGGCACATGATTATTCCCATAGCGTTTCAAAGGTTTAAGTCAATCAATGAGAGTGGGGGTAACCCACCCTATTTAGGACATAGAAATACCCCGATGAGGTGGCTCCACCGGGGTAAATGAGGGTGCTGGTTTGTTCTAACCTAGATCGATGGTGTTACCGTCAGTCTTCGTGCCCGTCGCACCCACCGCCTTCGCCAACCGCTTCACGTGCTGATCGAACCCCGCGCCACCCGCAGCCGCCTCGAAGATCTTGTCCACGTCGAAACCCTCGGTTGAGCGGCCCACACTGTCAAGGAACTCACGCGAGGTGTGATCGACACCATTCAGCGTCCACTTGGTACGACCTCGGCCTCCACCTCCGCCACCAGCGCGCTTAACGCCGGGAACGGTTGCATCGACGAGAATGTTACCATCCTCAATACGAATGCTGAATCCGGTGATCTTGGTGCGGCCGATTGCGTCGAGGTGAGGCCCAAGCGCATCGATAAGCTCGGTTGTCACCTGATCGACGATTGCGCCACGCTCGGCAGCGCCTGCTTCAAACTCGGCCTTTGTGATCGCACTCTCGGCCTTGGCCAGCGTTCGAGTGGAGCTTTTCACGGCGTCCATGAGAGCCATCAACGCGTCGAAATCGACATCATCCGATGCACGGGCCTCGGTTGCGGCCTTCTCGGCCTTGGTGTGGGCACTCTTGGCGGATGACGCCGCCTTCTTGAGCGCGTCCATATCCACGGAAACCGTTTCCTCGGTTGCGGTTTCGGCGGTTTCGGTTGTCATTTTCATGTTCCCCTTTCGAGGGTGATAATCCCGTTTGCCACCACAACCAATATACCCCTGGCGGTGCCATCTAGTCAAGCTTTTTGTGTGAGGGGGTGGTTACATAATGTGCGGTATTGTGAAAATTGGTGCAATCGGGGGTTGCAATTGCATCGGGGGTGTGGTATGATGACTGGAGCGGTCAACATATGAGGCCGTTAGGGATGGTTGTATGAGTCGCACTCACCGCTTTAGTATGTAGCTTTTTGAGCCCGCTAACGCGCCATCCCGATCTATCACGGTTAGGAGGACCGTAATGGCTACCATTGTTATCACTGTGGAGATGGGCACACGCGGAGGTGAGTCACCCCACGATGTTAAGGTAGGACTGACTCGCATCGTCAATGAGGCTTTGCAGCTTCGTTCCGAGCGTGAGACGCCTGTTCGTAGCGCCATCATTCTGGGAAAGTCCATCGGCGACCCAATGCGCTGGACAACTGAAGTTGGCAACACAGGTCAACTGATGATTGATACAGGTGGAAAGTGACTACCACCTTTGACAAGAAGGTAACGGATAAGACTGCACCGTTTCTAGCCATCATCGATACACTGACTACGTTTGAGGAACTTGACTTTGTGTCTCGCGCTATTCGTAGGCGTAGGGATTACATGGCTGACATTGCCAAGGAGATCTTGGAGGTTGGCATGTCGGTCAAGTTCTTTGACAAGCATAATCGTGAAGTACGAGGTATTATCACCAAGATAATGTCAAAAAATGTAAAAGTAGAGCAGCCTCGTGATGGGCGCTCACCTATGGTTTGGACTGTGTATCCCTCGCACTTGCGACCCATTGTAGGTGAGTTGAGCGGTTAGGAGGACCGTAAGATGACTACACAAACCTGGTTCCCGAACAGATCGATATCCAACTCACAACTTGCACGTATTTACTGGATACTGTTTGGGCGCAAACGATGACAACTTGGCAAGACATATCCGCTGATGAGGTGGCTATGACTCATGAACGTGAGACTATCATTGCGAAGTTAGCTGCCAAAGCTACTGCTGATACCTCACGCTCCTCATACGAGCGCGGCTACTGTGACGCACTGTCGCGATTGTGGGGTAGTACTGCTAATGTTGAGGATGTGATTAGAACGTTGGCGAGGCTATGAGAACAATATCAATCCAGCTGCGATGTGACATCTGTGGGTTCTCTACAAGTTATAACAATGCCTCACATGAACGCTACATGCCTGATGGCTGGGGTGACCTTGACTCTGCCCGCTGGTCGCGTGTAGGCGAGGTAATGGACACAGGTCATACTCCTATTATCGCACATGTCTGTCCTGATTGTATGGATGCCATTGTAAAGCTTGACCTTGAGAAGCTTATGAAGCGTCGCAAGCTGATGACGGCATGAGTGAATCAGCACTCAACCCACCTGACATTTACAAGATCTCCAAGACCTGTCCGCGGTGTGAGAATATCATATCTGTGGATAGTGACTTGGATTACTTCTACTGTGGGTATTGTGGCTATGAAGAACCTGGGGATACTGGTGCGGATGATGCGTACCAAAGGATGAAGGAGGAACCTCTTGCCCTTAGCACCGATCTGTAAATGTGGGCATGAAAAGCTTCTTCATTGGGAGTTAAAGAGTTGCGAAGAATGTAACTGTATAGTGTTCATCTCTGATGAATGAACTTGATATGAATACCACACTTGAGCAGCTACCCTGGTACAAGGATCTAATTCTCGATAACCGCGAGCGTATGGTAGTAGAGATGTTGATGCGTATCACTGACCCACTGTTGGGAACACAGGAGGCCTATATTGAGGCCCTTTTGTGGTGGCGTGATGTGGCACATACTGATGTAAAGTGGGCGAGGTTTGATTCGTTGAAGGATGTGGGTGAGCTGTGAAAGTACGTACATACAAAAGCAATGGTCCTAAAGACTCAAAGAAGTATCAACGTACACACGCACGTAACTTGATACGCAAGGAAGAGCGTCGTATGGACGCTGAAGATCGACAGGCTGTCCGTGATTCACGATTCCCTGAGGAGCAGCTGGCTGTTCTAGCCAAACGCCCTGGAAACTCGGGTAGGGAAAAATCACGTTTGGAGGCCCTAATGCGCCGTAACTAATTGGTGTTCGTACCTTTTGGTTGGAAGGCCAATAGTCCTCCTTCGTTGCGGGACGAATTGCGGTTTAGTTTGGGAGAGCGACCACCGTCTTTGACCTTCCTTCCAAACGGGATGAATATAGTTGTAGGAGGCAACGATGAAACTGACTGTAGATGCAACACCTGGCAAGGTGCGTGTAATTGGAACTAAGAATGGGCAGCCTGGAAGACCTGCTATTCTAACTCCAGCTCGCGCTCGAAGGTTGGCAAGACTGCTGACTATGGGGGCCGATCGAGCTGAAGCTAGTGAGTGGTCTGCAATTGGTAATGTAGGTGCTGATTGAATATAGCACTTGGCTGTGAGTGGTGCCAAAAGTCACTTAATACTTCAGTCGATGAATGTGTAACTGTAGTCACAGGTACCGATGGACAATGGCTTCACTATTGTAGCGAGGACTGTGCCGACACACACTGGCGAGACGAGTATCACCGTGATAACCCCTTCATGGTTAGTCAAGCTTGTAAGATTGTAACTGAGGTATGTGTATGAGTATTGATGCAGCTGAGGTCCTGGCTAAGGGATTCATTTACGGCTGTGCCCTTATTGCGATTGGACTTACCTGGAATGGTTGGGGTAGATCATGAATGGTCGACTGATTATCAATTGGCGGCCTGATCGTGAGGATCTCATCATTGGGGAAGCTGTGGTGAGTATCCCGCATAAGGCTAAAAAGCGGTTGACTATTAGTGTGCAAGCGCCTGATAGTGTGAAAGTGTTTAGGAGGCGTCACGATGGCTCGTGAGCAGCTGATTGCAGAGTTTCGTGATCTGCGTCTAGGGCAGCTGATTGAAAATGTCTACGGGCATAGAAATAATCCTTGTATATTCCAACTGCATGATGAGGCACAGGTAAAACAGGCGTTAGCTGAGCGGCTCGCTGATCTAATTACAGGTGACCATGATGCCTGAGTTCCGTGACAAGCCCACTGAGGAACCCATCTCTTACAAATGTGAACCTTGTGGTGTAGGTGGTGACTGGACTAAGGAAAGATATATCGCACATAGGGTGAACTTCCACCGACCTTTACAATTAGCACTTGTTGGGGAAACAGTGGTAGAAGCAGTAGATGGGTGTACGGTAGGAGTGAAGGGGAGGTGTCCACATGGATTTAACAGTTGGCCAGTTGAACTTAGTTTCATCCGACATCGTAACTGAGCAACTTCAGGCTGCTTGGACACGATTTGCACAGGTGACAGGCTCTACTACGCATTACTTGGCAGGTGGAGCACCTAGGGATCTAATCCTGGGTGAGCAGCCTAATGATTGGGATGTGTTCCTGCCTGATATGTCGGATAACTCTGCGGTTATGTTACAGCATCAGTTGCTGGCGCATTATGATTTTAGGTCAACCAAAGGTGATGAGGCTGAAGCTAAGGAATTACCTGAAATAAGAGATAAGGACAAAAATGTCTACGATATCTTCTTCGATGGTGTCCCTTTTCAAGTACGTAGTCTTGGCTACTTCCAAATTGGGGATTACAACTTCAATGTAATTTCCATGAGTGGTAACCTTGATGTGGAAATGCTGATACGGTCCTTTGATTGGGACTTTTGTCAGGTTGCATATAAGCCTAATAAACTCATAGGTTATTCTACCGTTGTGGCTGCAGTAGCAGCTCGTACCATTCGATTTACTCATATCGTATTCCAATCTACTGATGCAGTACGTCTATGTCTAGAGCGTGGGCGTAAGTTTGAGCAACGCTTTGGCCTCCTTATGCATCCCGAGGATATTTGGGAATTGGAAGCACAATTACCTGAGAAGATTGAATTGGAAACTGAGCTTATCAGGGGTTATCGGCTATATGATATAGGGTCTGATGATAAAGGTTCGGTGCTGATAGGTATTGCGAGGGTGCCTTGGCCTGGACCAAGTATGGAAGCTTCACACAGTAAATATCAGAATGCTGATACATCTCCTGAAGCTAAAAACATGTGTGTGCAACACCTGCTTGGCTATGGTAGTGAGTGTATGTGTGGGATTAACGTGTTTAAGGATTTGCCTGAGCCACAATACTTCTTTAGTCATCAATACCTAGCTGAGACTGTAGTACATGGTGTGGTGGCGGAGTATGAGCATGGGTATAGGGCACAGTTTGGTAGGATTAACCAACTGTGGGCACTCTATGCTACGTTAAGGGAATATCAAAATGCTGTACTCAACCCTCCGCTAGATCACATAGCACTCGCAAAAAGGTATGGAGTGCCCATCATGCCTATGACCAGGGTTATGGCACTGGAGATGTTAGTGGATGCGGGAGCTAAGTTTACAAAGTTTTGGGATGGCCGTCAAATCGGATTAGATGGACGAATTGGCGAAAGTCGAAAACTAATGGACGCCTACAAAATTGATATGAATAATCTAAAGGTAGAATACTAATGGCGAAGCTAGGCAAAAAGGAACGAGTGCGACGTATTACCGAGCCCATGCCTATGCCGATAATATTGCCAGCACGTAAGCCGGTTACAGTTCCTGAACAGGTGCCGGTAAGAGTACGTTGAAAACTAGGGATTTCATATGCGTAAAGTGTGCTCGCGGGCTCCACCCACAGTGTTTGAAGGTGTTTAAGACTTTGAATGTGAAAGGAATCAAAGGAAATGACTACATTAATGTCTGTGATTGTTGTGAGTGATGTACGCTACAGTTGAACAAGTTGTCGAGCCTTGTGTTGCTGCACTTAAATCAAAGCATGAATTTTTAGAGGGGGATGTTCAAGCTTCCGAATACAATGCAGGTATAGGTACTGTACGCTCATGGGTTTGTAAGTGGTGTCTTATTGAAATCGACGATAACGACACTGAGAAGTATCGAGAGGCGTTACGTGCTTCTGCAGGCCTTGAGTAACTACGAAATCGTGATAGGATTAGTTATATTGGGAGGAGGCCTATTAGTTGCCGCCCACGAACAAGATAACAGCAAACCGAGTCCGACGACGAATACTCGCATCGCGCAACTTATCGCCGAAGATCGGCGGAGGGTTGAGGAAGGGATTACCACTCAGCGAAATTGATAGTCCGCTTGCAAGATTGCTGGAGCATTATTATCATCTCTCGATTAGGTCTATCTTGGAACTGCCTCGGGAAATGGTGTATCAGGAAACTGGTGTGAATAGGACAACTCAATGGCGGTGGCAACGGGAGTTAGATAATGGGATGTGATATTCATGCCTATGTGGAATTTAAAAGCTTTGATAGGTGGCAAGCTTGGACTGATAAGAGTGTTTGGCTAGACCGAGATTATTGGATGTTTGGTACTTTAGCCCAGGTACGTAATGATGCTATGCCCCATTCGTATGAACCGAAAGGACTTCCACCTGATGTCTCGCGGGTTGTAAAGGAAGAGAGTGAGATATGGGATGAGGATGGGCATAGTCACTCTTGGCTAAGTACTAATGAATATCTCTTAGCTATGACTCACTTTATAATGAATCAGATGAGTGTAGCTGCTCGTCCAATTCATCAACCTTCTACGAAGTACAGAGCATTAGCTTCTGCACTCGCCGCATTTGGTGATGATGGAAGAGTTGTCTTTTGGTTTGACAACTGAGTGGCGGAACCAAGGGAATTGCAAGATTTCCTTTCCTGGAAACCGGGAAAGCTAGTGCCAATCCTGGGCAAAGGGTTGATGTACGAGGGGACTAGAGTCTTTCTATATGGTAGATATAAGACTATGAAGTCCATGTTGGCACTCCGGTTTGCATTGGCGGTCAGTAGGGGATGTCCTTGGTTAGGTTTTGAAACACCAGTTGATGGTAGAAGTGTAATGTTGTTGCAGTTGGAAATTCCCGAACCTATGCTACATGTACGGGTTAAGAAAATGGTTACTGATGGAGTGGCTCAAAAGGAGCCCTTGTGGATATGGACTGAACCATTTTTGAAGATCGACACTGCGGAGGGTTGGGCCAGGATTGATAGGTACCTTACGGAGTTTGAGCCTAAGGTACTTATTCTTGACCCGGTTTATAAGCTAATGTCAGGGGACTTAACTGGTACCTCACCTGTGCAAAAGATAGTTGATGATGTAGATAGGTTGATTGCGGGACATAAAGGGTTAGCGGTTATGTTAGTCCACCATACACGTAAGGAAGCTCCTGACTCTAACCGAGCATGGGGGAGTAGTGATGATATGTATGGTAACATGATATTTTCAGCTTGGGCGGATTCACTGATACGACTTGAGAGAGGGCGATATGATGAAATTCGGGTAGAATTTCCAGTGATTAGACATGCGGAGGAAGAGATCGCGGAACAAATGCTATTCTTTAATGGTAAAACGTTGGACTTTGATACAATTCCAGCTTTAGGAGGCAGTAATGGTTGATAGTGTACCGACTGATTTCGAGTGGGGATGGGAGACAAATGACTCGTTTACTCCGGTAATTACAGAGTTCAAGGGTGTGCTGGGGGCTATCGTGACCCTGCAGCGTCCACCAAATCCGCTTTACCCTAACTCCAAGGCTCAAATGAGGTTGAAGTATGACTTCACTGATATTGAGGTCATTGAAAGCAAGGAACCATATGAGTTCCCTATTTTTAGTCTTGAAGTTACATACACTCCAAAAATGACGGCTAGTGCTTTTGGGGCGCTGGTAGATTCATTAGGCGAAATTGTGCCCCCTGAGGGTAGGTCTAACCCACGATTCGTTGAGGGGCTGCGATGTCACATGAAGTGGAGCGAGACACTTCTTCGTGGACAGCAGAATGACAAGTGGGATGACTATCCTGGGTTCGCATGGAAGTTCGTCGGCATTGAGGGGTATACTGCTGATGAGGGTCCGAGCCTTAATGAGCGGGTATTGGAGTTGATGATTGGGGAGACGGAGACTAGCTTCCAGCAGGCTTATTATGGTGAAACTGCATTGCAGACACTTGCAGGGTACAATGAGATGACCGAGAAGCTTGCTCAGGGGGAATTGATTAAGGAATTTGAAGAGGCGGGATTGATTAAGCGTGACGAGGAGAATATCTTTGTCAGCGCTTAGCTTTGGACAGCAAGTTCATTATACCTCACGGGAATATCCATATATTGAGTCGCCCGCTATCGTCATTATGCGGGAAAGTGACTATGTACATGGAACTTCACAGCCTGTAGTCATTACAGATGAACATCATTTGCATCTAAAGGTTTTTGGACTTCACAATGACTATCGTGAGTTTGATATACCACAAGCTGAAGGAGTTAGTGATCCTGGTACGTGGCATTTTGATGATGAAATGAGTCAATGCCAGACACTTGCGACTTTGGATCTATAACATGATTGTTATAGCCGTTTGAAAAGCTGAAAAATTTCCCATGGTGGGGCGCGCATATCAGTCACGCGCTATGAGGTGCATGGATTATAGACGATGGATGCGAAGACACAGTATAAATCAGTTGATAATAGAGGATTTTGGAGATGGAAATGTATGGTTAGTGGCTAGGCCCGATCGCAAAGTATATCCCTATACTGAATCAGTGTCAGTCCCTTTTAGAAATAAAGATATTCCGTGGAAAGCTATGACTAATGGGTTGCGAAAACATAAGGAACGAAGTCTACGTGGGAGTCGTCGATGAGATTCACTCGTAACCCTGAGCGTGAGGATGAACTCATTGCTCAATTCAAAAATGAGATGGTCGATGAGGAACGTAAGGCTATGTTCCCCAGCACAACTGACTTAATCTATTGTTTGACCAAGGCGTACTTCAAGCAGCGATACTTCCCTGAGCTTGAGGATCGTAGGACTATACTGCAGTTCTATCAGGGATTGTTTACCGAGGCGGTTATCTTTGGGGAAGCTCAAAATGCTACCAAGGGTGAGTTTGAAGGTATCTTTTATCACACTGACCATGTAGCAGGCCCGGTGTTGGAAGAGGCTAAGACTACATCAAGTTCCTTAGCTAAAGCTCCCGAGAATATTCCCTTTTATCAGCGACGGCAAGTACTAAGCTACATGAAAATTGAGGGATTAAGTAAAGCTCGATTCATTATCTGGTATAAGTCGGGCAATTATAAACCCCCGATGAAGCCCGACTTAGCAGTGTGGGATGTACTAATAGATCCCGACGAGGTAGATGCAAATTGGGAGTGGATGCTAGAGCGTAAACAAATCCTGGAAACACATGTTGATAACAAAACTATTCCTAAGCCCTATACCTATCGAGCGTTGGGGGACATGGAGTGTGACGGGTGTCAGTTCGAGAGCCTTTGCAAGTTAGAAACACAGGGCCTAGCATAATGGCTTGGATTCAAATTGACAGTAGCTTAATCAATCTGGAAAGTATATGTGCCATCTTTCCTTCTAAAACTAAAGGGAGAGTAGATATTTTCTACACTAGCGATCCTCACGACCCAGTTCCCACCAAAGGTACTATTGAAGAGTTTAAAACTCTCATAGGAAAAAAGTTTGACTCCTAGCATAGGTTGTTATCACTGTGGGGAAGAGGCTAAGTTTGTAGGTAATAAAGTGTATAGATGTATTGATTGCTTTGCGACTATGATTAAAGGAGCGCTTCTGGGGATACATACTTGGCAGGCTGATGGGTATTGGATATTTCATAGGCAAGTAGGGGAGGTGTGTGTTGAAAGTCGAGCATAAATATCAAGGTGTTAGTGGTAAAGAACAATCCTCATTTTATGAGGTGACTGGACTTGAGCCAGGTGAGCCAATCTTTGTACTGCGAGGGCGGGACTCTTTGGCGTTGCAGATACTCATGGATTATCAGACAAGGATTGAGGCCATCCCTCGACGGGATAGAGGTAAGCTGATTCAACTGCAGGACATCATTAATGATTTTGTGAAGTATGGTGGGACCGCGCAGTTGAGGTTCCCCGATTGATTAAGGCAAAGTATGAAGCTAGAGCTAAATTGAGTACCACTGGTAAATTCTATCTGGATGAACTAGAGATAGCACTCCCTATGTTACGAGCACAAGGTGTTCCTGATAAAGCCAAACTTTCCTTAGCTATAAATACAGGTGAGGTCATTGCCAATTGGGAGGATACGATTGATACTCTCAGTTGAAGGTGAGGCTGGTAGTGGGAAAACCACACTCGCCTACACAGCTCCTGGAAAGGTTGTGGGATTCAGTTTTGACCTCGGTGCTCAGCGAGCTATCTATGGATTAAAATACGATGATTTCTTTGCAGACAGTACCATTAGCCAAGTCGACTACGAACCCAGCGGTTTTCACCCGGTTGTGGATACTGCAAAATTCACTGATGCTGCTAAGGAAAAAATCGATTGGCCTGACCACGACATTACGATCTATGAGTTACCCGAACCAGTCCAGCTCACCAACCGCACTTTGGGGTGTCGTCAGCTCTTCTCGTACTTCCTCGTGCTTTTTGGTAATGCCGTTCAGGATGATGAAGTACGAACTATTGTTATCGATACAGCTACACTCGCACGTCGAGTAGCTAGTGCAGCGTATTTGCAGGAACTACAGGAGAAAGCAATAGCCGGTGGTGCCGAAGATAATGCACTACGTAAGCAGTTGCTACAAATTGAGTACGGCCATCCTAATGACATGATTAGGAATATCTATACACTCATGAAGGGTGTGAAAAAGAATTTGGTTATGATTCATCATCTTACTGATGAATATAAACCATTCCTTGACCCAAAGACAGGGCAAATGGAAGGCCAACGAACTGGTGTGCGTATCTATGAAGGTATGCGGGAGAGTGATAGGCTATGGGATGTCGGATTGCGAGCTAGTGAGGTAGCAACCAAGCCTAAAAATGGTGGGGATTACTTTGAGTTCGAGTATGTGAAGTGTGGGTTTAATCCTTCACTCAAGGGTACTCGAATGGCAGGCAATAACTGGAATACTATGGTGAGTCAAATTGATGGTAGTCTAGGAGGTAGAAGTGGCCTCGAAAAACGTATTACCTCCTGAGGGATGGTACTCTCCGCGTGAACTGGCTAAGAAAATGGGCTATCACCGGCGTACTATTTATGGGTGGGTATCTAATGGGCTAATTGAAAAGAAATACATCAGGTATACTCCTAGTAATAGAATGAGGATTCATATCGAAGGTGCCCTCAGAAATTCGCCTCGTAAAAGTTGATGTACATGAGCCAAAGGAGTTTGGTGCTAGTTTTATACAAACACGAACACCATATGAGGTAGGCCCGTGGAATGTACAAAAGCATAGCGACTTTCATTGGTGGTCGGTGCTGGGGGAGCAGGTTGAGGTTGAGCGCAAACAATGGGGAGAAATAATCAGTGACCTTGACAGGGTTGAACTCCAGCTACAAACTCATTTGCTCACCTTCCCTGAGGCGCGACACATTATTTTGCTTGAGGGTGGCATCATTCAAACCTCAAACGGTAGCCAAACCCTTGTCTCTAAAGGTAAATGGATGCGAGGCGGGTTTGAAACTAAGCGACCGCTAGGGTCATTGTACTCGTGGCTATATAATATCAGTCGCTGGTTTGAAATCATACCCACGGCTAATACACAGGCCAGTGCAGTGGCGTTAGTGTCGATGTTTAATGCTGATGGTAAGGCAGAGCATGATACACTTAGGCGTAACATTAAGCGGTTGGACTTTGACCCTGACCCATTTATCACACAGCTTATGGGAGCATTCCCAGGTGTAGGGCAAAAGGTAGCTATTGAGATTGCACGCAGGTTTAATTCGTTACATGAGGTGGTCAATGCTACACCGGGAGAGTTGTTTGCTATTGAAGGGTTCGGGCCTACGATGATACAAAGGTTGTTGAAGGGAGTGGGAAGTCCACATGCCAACTGACTTAGGTGAACGTGGACCTATACTAGGTAACGATGAATGCAAACATGAGGTGCTCAGATACTATCAAGGTATTGAAGGTCTGTATGCAGTGTGCGGTCAATGCTTTGGACACTTTTGGGACCCTGAAATTCCCGACGATGCTAAGATAATTGACCTCGTTTCAAATGCTTTTGAGGATGAATAATGGGTTTTGCAGTTTACTTGGACAATGAAAATATTTACCATAGAACAGACTGTCCTGTTGCTCCTAAGTATATTTATGGTATGGTAGAGCTGTATCTTGTAGAAGAAGAGGAACTACCTCAAGAAGCAAAATCATGCCCTGAATGTGAAGTATCTAATGTTCGCTCCTGACTACCCCCGCGATGATAACGGGTGGATCTTATTCCCACGAGACACTGAGCTACGTCGCAAGCTTCAACCTGCTGAGGTAATGGAACATCCTGCGAAGATGAATATGCATCTACTCATTGAGGTAGTGAAGGAATTTACACAACCTGGGGATACGATTACTGATATCTTTGGTGGGGTGGGGACTACCGCGGTAGCGGCATTGCTTGGACGTAATGTTAATCTCATTGAGATTGAACAACACTTCACTGACCTGCAAAATGAAATGTATACCAATTGGCAGGTTGAATCTACTACTGTAAAACATCATGCATTTGAGACTGCCTATGATATAGAGCTTTTGAGTGATGGACTAGTAGATGGAACTGAAATAGGTAATCTCCTTTGCATTAATGGTGACAACCAGCGTGTAACCTACCCACCTACTGATCACATGATATTCAGTCCACCTTATGCTAATGACCTTGCGAAGCTCGGCGGTGGGGCACTGAATAAAGAGACTCAAAAGAGTGCTGACTTGTATACGCATAGTCGAGAGAATTTAGGGAGGAAGAATGAGTTCTTTTATCGTCAGGCAATGGGGAAGGTATATGATAAAGTTGCAGCAGCCGTACGGCCCGGTGGTACTGTTACTATTACCCATCGTGACCGCTCTCGTGCTGGGCGACGTATTACTTTTGCTAATTCTATTATAAGAGAATTAACATCTCGGGGTTTCAGTGTTCTTGACCTGAACAAATGGTCAGCTCCTGGTACTATGACACAAAGAATTAATGCCGCGAAGGGGGCGTTAGTGATTAACGATGAGGATATACTTACGTTTATAAAGGATGAGTAAACATCCATCACCTCTATGTATTTGTATCGTGTGTCGGGATAGATATTGGTTAACAGCGGAGAGAGCTGCGCTAACATTAGATTACATCAATCAGATAAAGAATATACTAGAAAGGAATCCCTCTGTAAACACAGTGAACATACCCATCATAGGACTGTTAACTGCCCTTGTGGTTCCCAGCACGGGACTGCCTTCTGCTCAAATGTTGACTGCGGATGTAATTACTATTTCGCGGGACGAATTTGTAGGTGTGAACTTGGAGGAATTCGCACGGAGGATGTTCCCAGTAGTACCTCCAAAGGTGACTCATGCCTTTCTTGCAATGATCTCGGAGTAGTAGATCTATTGGGTAAGCCTATTGATGTTGAGTTATTGCAGTTGTTGAATCAAGATGTAGCCGCAGGGCTGTACCCAAAGGGCATACTATGGACGTAGTGGTTGATGGTCCTGCGAAGGTACTGGTGGATGGAGTTTGTGTAGCTAATTGTGGGGGATGGACTGGTAGTATAACTGATTGGGCATTGATTACCTCTATCATTGTTCTGTCCATAACTGCTTGCATACTTTTATTTTTGGGATGGCTTGATAATTGGGGACGACCTACTGAAATTACTTCACAACTAACTACACAAATTAATCCTGGAATTAATCAACATCTCGTGCTGGGAGTAGATATATTTATAGAGGAAGCCAACGCCCGTAAGTTCGCTCCTAGAATATCAGTCGAATTCCTTAGGATGTTAAGTGACACCCCCATTCAAACGCCTGAGTGACGGTACGGTATACAGTGGACCTGATTTTCATCTACCCGAGGAGGACTTGCGGCTTAACATGGATACTCCTAAGTGGAGTAGGTTTACCAGTGTCGATGTTGAGACTATATCATTGAAAGATAACTCAGCTATTGGTATTGGCTTTGCCATTGGAGTTAATGAAGCGTATTATGTGCCGGTACTACCTGACCCTAGCCCCATGCTGCCTCGTGTTATGCAAATGCTAGCTGATCCAAAGATTACTAAGACATATCATAATGCAGTCTTTGACCTGTTATCATTGAGACGATTGGCAGTTGAAGAGCATTTGGCACTGCCCGATATCCACAATGTCGAGGATACAGCGCTGATGTCTCAAATCACGGGGCACAAGGCAGCTCTTGAGGACATTGGCAAGGAGTTGCTGGGGCATGATGATTTGTTCAGTGTCAAGGATGTGCTAGCTACCAGTGACATTGCCCACCCCACAATGCTAGACGTACATTCAATGGGGCCAGCGCATAAGTGTATCAATGATGTGCTCGTGACCTGGGAAATGTATGAGTACTTTAGTAAGCTGCTTACGGATCAGATGGAGGAATGCTATAATGTCGACAGGGAGCTTCTATGTCCCGTTCTCAAAGAGACCGAGGAGAAGGGTTTATTACTCCGTCCAGATAAACTTGAAGCGCACCGTCAACGCCTCACACGGCAAGTTAATCTCCTTCGAGACATCGCTGAAACTCGTTATGGGTTCAATCCCGGAAGTCCACAACAAGTAGGCTACATCCTCGCTGCCCGTGGTAACATGCTACCACTTAAGACTTCTGGAAAGAAACCTTCTCTCAACACCTCCAAAGACGTAATCAAAAAACTCGCTGATCCTATTGCCCATCTCACGCTAGGCTATCGTGGGGCTAAGAAGCTTCTTAGTACTTATGTTATTCCGTGGGTAGGTGAGGAACGAGCATACACACACTTCCGGCTTGACCTTGCCACGGGCAGGTTAGCTTCCTTTGACCGCAACATGCAGAATATCCCACCCTCTATGAGAGATATTTTCGCACCTGATGATGACATATGGACTTATGCAGACCAATCACAAGTAGAAATGCGATGCTTTGCCTATGTTACCAAAGATCCAGTAATGCTGCAGGCCTATAAAGATGGTATAGATGTACATGGGCTGACACAACAAGCATTATGGCCGGGTAGTGATTTGAAGGATGATACCAAACGCAAGATAGCTAAGACCTTCAACTTCGCCATGATTTACTATGGCACTACCATGACACTCAGCGAACGTACCGGGATGCCGTATCAGGTATGTGATGAACTTCGCACACGCTGGTTAGCACAATATCATGTAGCAGCACAGTGGATGGATGATAAATTCAATGGGCAGGAAGACTATGTAGAGGATGTGTTTGGCAGGCGTATGCGGATAGCTTGGGATATGGTGGGGAAGAAAGGGAGAACGGGGAGAGTATTATCTGAAGCTCATGTTAGACGAACGCAAGTTAACTATCCTATTCAAGCCAGTGCTGCTAGTATGAATAAGCGTGGGATGCTGATGTGTGCTGATTGGGGTATGGACATGAGGTTACAGATCCATGATGAGTTCCTATGGAATGGAAAGGTGGGTGTGCCGAAGGAGTTAGATGATATTCATCCTGAAATATATGTGCCATTTGAAGCTAAACAAGGGGAGTACTGGGTTAAATGAGCTTAGTTAGACTTAACGATCATCTGTTCATCGACCCTGATGATGTATCTACTATCATGGATGATATGACTAATAATGGAGAGAAGGTGCCAGGAATCTTTATCACTATGAAGAACAATCAACGTATAGGTATTGTAGGTGGAACATTGTTGAAGGTTGCAAAGGTGTTGGGTTACAGTGGTATTGATAGGGTATGATATGGCTACAATCTTTTTCACTGGTACTTGTAATGTTCTACCTCGTAAATTCCTACATCGAAACTACAGTGTGGTTTATAAGGCAACGAGCATTTATGAGTCTCCGCTTTTTACTTACCGATGTTGGCGTACTCATAGCCGCACCTATCATGTGGCCGCTGATTAAGTGGTATTTCAGGAATGATGAGGAATTGCGTGCGGGATGGCCGGGGGATTTTGGGGGCGAGCGTGACGGACCGTAATCGATTTTACGCCGGTCACGATGGCCGAGAATTGGGGACGGGGCCAATTGACGTGTCGCGACATACGTCGTATCATGATACGTAACAATTACGTTACATGATGGGGTGTCCATGTCGGGACTTACTAAGGCTGCTCAAGATCGTATTTGGATTCGCGATGGAGGACTTTGTGTGTACTGCGGGGATTGGGGAGAGCAAATAGATCACGTAATTCCTCTAGCTCACTATGGCCCAAGCTTTGATGCCAATTTAGTAGTAGCCTGTAGACGTTGTAATAATACTAAAGGAGGACTGTTAGATGTTGAATTTTTAACAGCAGCTATTTATCATCTGTTAACTATAGGAGTGGATACGGATTGGTTTGATGAGTGGCAAACAGTGTAAGATGGAAGCAAGGAACAGTAGAAAAACGTTGCAAATTTTGTGAGTCTAAGTATAAACAAAATCATCCAACTCAGAAATATTGTTCAAACGCCTGCCGTCAGGGAGGTTATAGAGATAGGAAGTTTCATGACTAATAAGCCCAGCCAGTCCACCGAGGCTGCGGTGAGCGCCTTCGAGTTCGCGGTGAGAACGCATGCTCGCTGGGGCGCGAATCGTATGCGCCTTGCGGAAAGCCCGAAACGCAACGAGCGCACCGTGAAGCTCCAAGCAGAGATAGATCGAACACGCGCTGATCTCATCGCTGCCGCCCGTTCAGGGCACAATGATTGAGGAACTTGACCGACTCATCACCACTTACCGTTGGACTTGCGATGATTGTGGAGCAGTGACTGAACACCCTGGAATGATTGCCCAACGTGAGGCTGAGACTCAACACAACTCCCCACGTAAATCACATACACGAGGTGGAGTGAGTCGTAGTCCGTGTGAGGCTAATCGAATTGATGCTGCAGGTATTGCTAGTCTATAATAATCTTACGCTGAATACATGTTATTGATTCAGGCCAGGAAGGGGAATGTAATGCACCAACGTATACAAGCTTACCTGAACAGGAATCTATACGATTTAGAGTGGAACCTGATGTTGGGATACTGGATTGGGGCAACTGCGGGGTTTGCACTGGGGTTGGGGTGCGGGTGGCTATTATGGAAGGTACTGTAAATGTGGCAGAGGGTAGTGGCAACAGGATTATGGGTGTGGGTACTGTGGCTGTGGGTAGACTTGGTTCTATGGTTACAGTCGGGAAAGTCTCTTTTATACTAAGCGTAAGAACTATGGCTATCGCTATTCCTAACGATAACCACAGCCCTATGCGAAAAGCCATTTACCTATGAATAGTAGTATAGTGCCGGCAGCTACGGCACTAACTACTCCCAACACCCACTCGTTACGGAGATAGCGCATTGTTAATCACCGTTAAGCCTGCGGTTAGACCTGCTACTCCAATTGTTTGCAAAGCGCTGATGTCTACCTCGGTTAGGTTTGTTGCTACTAGTAACGCTAATGAAACCTGAATCCCCGTCTTAACTGCACGACGTAGAATATCAGGCCAGTCACTTGCCTGGAAATTAGCCCAAAGATTCAATTTCAGTCTCCTAATTTTACTGAGTCCCACGCAATTTGTAACTCTATTGGCCAGCGACCAGCACGATCCACTACCATCGGCGAGACATTAATACCTCGCCAGCGTCGTGCATAGCCTTGTTCAATAAGCTTAGCCCCTAATGCGATCTCCTGTTCCGGGGTAATTGGATTAAGGATATCTCCTACCTGTGGGATGTATGGGGGTTCAGGTGGGGAAGGTAGAGCCTCAATGTCAGTCACCGTCAACTCTTCCACGACAAGACTGAGTGGGTCCACCAGTACGCCGTTAACACGGCAGGACCAGTGGAGATGAGGTCCGCTGCTCCAGCGGCCGGTGGTGCCGACGTTGCCGATCTGCTGACCGCGCGTCACCCAGTCAGGGACGGACAGATCGTTGAGTCCATCATTCGCATCGGACTCCATGTGCAGATACTTGGAGACGACGCCCTCACCATGGTTGATGCGGATGAAGTGCCCCACATCGTCGTTGTAGCCAACCTCCACGACCTCGCCCGGCGCGGGCGCGAGGATGGGCGCGTTGGCCTTGAGGTTGTCGTCGATGTCCACTCCACCGTGCGGGCTGAGGCCCATCTCGACGCGGAAGGGCTCATGTGCGCCATATGTACTGGTGATGTTGCCCTTGAGCGGAGCACTACTATTGTATATGCCTTGCGTACCATTGATAGTATATTTCGCAGGACCAAACTGAATCATTCAGTAACTCCAATCGCTTTTAAAACTACGGTAGCTCCCCACTGGTTAGCAATAATTGCTACCACAGCTAAGAAGCCCCATTTGTAGATGTTGTCAATGCGACTGTTGGTGTGTGCTATAAAATCCCACAAGTGGCTGATTTCACCATTCATATCTTTAGGCTTTGTTGGCGCGGCTTTCATACTATATCCCAACTACATCTGATTGGAGAATGCAAATAAGTGTGACGGGCCAAGCATTATTTGTGGCTTCATTATCAGCTGTACGAACTGCTAATCGTACTCCTGTCGCAATAGGAATCCAAGGAGAAATAGGAGCTTGAGGATGTGTTAAATTGAGAATTTCAGTATTGCCGCTTGAACCTGAAAATTTAGCAGCCTCTCCTACAGAAACCTCACTGGCGGCCTCACCTACTCCTATATCTACTTGAACATAGGCAGCGAGAGTTGAGATATCTCGTACAAGTACCCCTACAACATACAACGCTGCAGCAACTACTGCATCAAATTCTACCCAAGACCCATAGGTATCAGTAGTACCACTAGCTACTGCAGTCCCTGCTGAAGGACCTGTAGGTAAAAAGAATTGACCTCCACCACTGGCTTTAAGTCCTGCCCCCACTATACTACTCCACGCATAACCACTGGTAGCTTCAGCATCGGCGAGGCACACATACATATTAGCACTGCTGGTACCCGGTACTGCTTTGACCACAACAATTTGAAACTCACGTTCCTTAGTTGCGGGTACACGAGTAAGTGCTTCAACAACTTGAAAGTCGCCAAGGTTACGTTGTTCATTAGGTGATCTATCCGGTGTTGGCGTAGGCGTTGGCGTAGTCAATGCGTTCCACCGTCACTTCCACTACATCAGCACGAGCTTGTGTGTTACCTGGACCCATACGAGTTTCGAGGTTAAGCTCAGTAACCCCGACTACTTTGACTCGAATACTGCGACCTTCCTCATAACCAGGAATCACAACTAATAATATGTCACCGTCATTGTGCCACTCACGCCATTGGCGAGTAGTCTCACCACGACCTTGACTGGAGCTAAAGAAATGACCACGATCAGCATAGATTTGCATTGTGATTAAGTCAGTAACTTTGGAATGGGTATAACCAAAAGCTACCAGCTCACGAATCTCAGGTCTATCAGTACCTAGTTGTGTAGAATCAAGTGTACCTGACATTTTGATATTGAAGAATTGACCATTGGTACCTACTGGAGCATATCGAGTTGCAGTAGTATAGCCGCTGGTATTAGTGATAGCTGCACTACCGCCCCCTGATTCTTGCTCATCCAGCAAGTTGGCGAAGGCATCATCATCCTTAGAGAAGGTAAAGCTACAACTTTCATTAGCATCGGCGTCAATAGCCGTCTTGATACCTACAAGCATATGGGTTAGAGTTAGATCATCACGAGGAGTAAACTTGCCTGTTTCAAACTCCCAGGCTGCACCATACTCATATAGAGTATCATCAATGTTACGTCCACCACCACGGCCTAAACGAATCCACCCTGTCTTGGTATCAATAGTTACCAACATTACAGGCCCTTGGTCTGTCGCTGTAACAGTAATCCAGCCCGTCGATGCAGTAGACTTAAGATCGCTAAGTCGTACCCACTCGTGGAAAACTAGATTCTCAGGATCTCGCATATTAGCTTTACAGATAAAGGGAACTGAAACATTTGAGGTATCTGTAACCAATAGATAAATCCACTGATCCCACTCAACGCCGTGGAGTACACGGAAGCGATAGTCTGGTCTATCACTGAGACTAGGACCAATAGCTATAGATTCCCCCAGCTGAACTCTAAGCATACCATTTGGGCTGGGTACCCAAAGAAATCCTTGAGCTGTAAAGGAACCCTCACAATTAGTACCATCCATTGCAGCCGATAACTGTGGAGTTTGATTACCATATTGAGCAAGTTGGTCAGGAGAAAACATACCGTTGAATTTACCTGCCCAAAGCACTCCACCATAATCAATCATTCGAGTAATGGCGAAAGCTGCAGAGTCCCCAACAGCGTATTGATTAGGACTAGCGGGTACGTAACTAGCTAAAGTTTCGGGATCAACAATGGCGTTGGATATTAGTTTACCGTCCTCATCTCGCCATAGCTGATTCTTGACTACAGCTAGGTGAACAGCAAAGGTGCTATCACTGGCTTGTGTGAATGCCCCCTCAGTGGGAGTAATAGGGTTAGCCTTTACAAATAGCTTAGTAGCAGCTCCCATTGCAGCTACTGCTTCACCGTCAAATATATCTACATCAGTCACAGTTGCACTAAGGTCTGCAACAACATACAAGAGCGGATTATGAGCATTGATAATCATGGAGACTAAATTGCCCTGAGTAAAGTATTTACGATTGATAAAGTCTGCAACCTTATCGCTGGTATTACCTACAGTAAATGAGGCTGCAGGCTTTAGGAATACCTGGAAAATAGCATTGGGGGAGGTTGCTGATAGTGTAATGCTCCCTGCAGGTGTAGCTCCTGCATCCCCAAAACCCGCCTCCATTAAGAAGGTTTTGGATGTAGCGGCATCGGGACTATTAGTGTGATCTGTACGAGGATGGGTGGTTACAGTGTTTGGAGGAATGATGGTAACAACAGTTTCAGTGGCAAGGAATATTAGACGTTTGGCCTTAGCTACAGTTGAAGTACTCTCAGGAATAGTTACTGATGTTTCGGTAGAGTTGGCAGCTGAATCACTATCATCAATAGCTGTAGTAGTATCTACTCCCACATAGGCTACAATATCAATGATAGCAGTGGTACTGGAACCGAATGTCCAAGTATAAGAGGAGGGCTCACTAGAAGCTTTACGTCTCCAAAGTGACGCACGAGCTGAACCAAAATCTAAATCACTGCCGATTTGAGTCCAACTGGCCTGAGCATGAGATACTTGACTTGTAGAAAATACCCACGCTAACATTAAATCATCATCAGCTACGGTATCAGGAGTATCTACAGCTAGGGTAGATCCTGTACCTGTAGCAGTCTTTTGATCTAAACCTCCTGCAGTAGTAACACGGGGAATAACATTTGAAGGTTCAATTAAATTAACTTTAGGAGGAGGGACTGCTATACCACTATGACTAAAGTCAGTATTAGCCTTGGAGTAGGTCTTGCGACCTCGAAACCTGTCTGGCCCTAACCCCTCACCCCATCCATGTAGATCTACTTGCCATGGGATACGGTGATCATTTTCCCAAGGGCGGGAAATAGTTTCTATTTCTTTACCACCTGATTCTTTTGGGAATAGGGTAAAGTCAAACGGGTCAGCGTTGTTGGGATCGGTTACTCTAATATCAAGAGGAGACATGTGCGCCTCTACCGTTCCCGTAAGTTAAATCGTTATCAATGAAGAACTGCATCTCAGCTTGACCCTGGTCAATGTCCGCTAATCGAGACATCTGTACGCGAGATTCGATGTCAGCTTGATTCTTCCAGTGTTCGGCACGTTTAGTAATCCATGCAGTATCTAGAACACCTGTGCGTGGGAGCTGGCTCAAGTGCTCGAATACCTTTGTCGCGAGTAATGCCATAAGCAAGTTCTCATCAACGAGCTTAACATCAAGTGTATCATCAGTGTAAGCAATCTCATTGCGGATACCGAAGATGTATAGGCTATCGGGAACTGAGGTTCGTTGCTTCATAGTCAATCGTAATTGACCACTACCAAATGCAGTATCTGCGATGATGTAATCCTGGAAACCATGTCCACGAAGTACTGGAGGCTGTATGTTATCGACAACCTCGCCAACGCTTAGCTTGTATACTTTGATTAACTGATTCTTACTCTTTACCCAATTGGGAAGTGCGATGGAGGGCTCGTTTTGAGCATAGAATACTAGATCATCCCAATCAGCATCATCATTATTAACATTACCTACAAGCCGTACCTGTACCTCTTCACAAGTAGCTGGAGCATTCCACGTAACCCAAATACGGCCTGTATACAAATTAGAGTGTGTCTTTGTAGTAATTCCAGTACTATTAGTTACATCAAAGATTTGAAGAGTATAAATACTATCTACATTAGGACGACATAGGACACTAGTGTAATACGGGTCACCAGGAGCTACTGCAATATTACCCGTGCGAACATAGCCTCCAGTATTTGTGAGAATAACATTTAAATGCCGTCGTCCTGATAGTGCTGTAACACCACTTACTTTAGAAATGGTAGCATTATTAGTAGTCCAATTACTAGTACCACTGTCCTCCATGTCAAAATCAGGAAGCTCACTTAGTGGGGACCAACACGGTAGCCATACATCGTTTTTGAGGATTTGGTCAAGGAAGTCTAGAACAAGCTGTGGTGTTGGAAACTTCCACAACTCATATTCATCAGTACTAACTGGAGCCTGAGTGAAGTTGGGATTTACAGTTATCGTACCAGTCGAAGGTGCGTAGGTCGTGATGGGCGAGATTTCCCCTTCAGGTGCTGCTTGAGCCCCGCCAGCATCTTTGCTAACTCTAGCCCAACCACCCTCCCAATCCTTGTCAGCGTACTGAGAACTTTTGAGCCTTCCGGTGTCAACAATAGTAGAAGTAGAACCGCCAGTAGCGGTTCCGTAATCGCCAAGTCCTGTTTCACGAAGGAACCTCTTTATGAAATTAGTTCGAGTTAATTCCTCAACAGATACATTGGGGGCTATGAATTGTACCATTAGCGGTAAAGAATTTCACAGGAGCCAATTAGCACTCGATTAGTACCCGCAGCTTCATTGCCCCAGCCAACGCCTATAGGCATAACATCATCACGAAGGTTGATGGTGCCCTGAGATACATCGTCGATAAACCACTCGATAGCATCTACTAAGGAAGCGCCCTTAGTGATTACAATCTTCCACTGATGCCAAAGAGCATCGTCAAGAGCACCTACATCAGAGTCAGCATTAGAGCGTATTGTAAAGTTTGTGCCATCAGTGTGAATTACAGCTACAGCATTATCTGCTGTAATAATACTTCCACCGTTGATAAAGAAGCCAAGACCCGTAGCTGTTTCATTGGCTGAGTGTACCGAGAATGCACACCAACCTTCGAAGGTTAGAGTGGTAGGATCGCCACCAAGGTGATGTCCTGCCTGATGTCCGTGGACATAATCACCAAAAACCTCAGGAGATTCTAGCAGGTCAGCTCCTGCGTTAGTAGCAAAGTGTGCTGGTACACCTAGGTTATCTCTATCGAGGAACTTCGCACCTGTACCATTTACAAAGGTAAGTGAGGTTGTAGTCCAACCACGGTCACTTAGATCCTCAATATTTCCAGTACCTGCAATTTGAGCAGCGTCAGGCTCCATGAAGAAGTCACTACCCGACTCATCGTCCCACTCACCGGCTTTACCAACTTCATGACGATCAGCTGCAATAAGGGTTGAACCCTTTTCTACTTTCATTATCGGTTCCCAAACATGCAACTGAGAACACTGTCAGACCCACTGGCACGAATGAATTGAGCGTCTTGAAGTTCGTCCTTAGATTCTAAGACAATAACATCGCCAGGACTAAAAAGTTGTCCTGAACTGGCAGTAGGAATTGTGCCATCTAGCCACAATCGTATGCCTTCAGTATTGACTACAATACGACAATAATTATGAGCTAGACGTAAGCCCTCGTCCAAAGGAATAGCGGTAGTGGACACTGTAAGTGTATCAGTACCCTGCCAATCAGGTACATCCTGACGGACAACTTGACCCTTTTTAAACTGTACCCACTCACCGTCCTCATTACCAATAGGATACATCATTCGCTCGTCGTTGCCCCAGTCGCGATTCCTAACCATTATGCCTCCGGTAACAATTTTGAGCTATCTATGTAATTGCCTATTTCGGTTTCGGCAAAGTAAATCAGGTGAATAGGATAACGAGCCGGTCTACTGCTAAGGCTCCAATTACCACTGGCATCAAAGCTCGTGGTGACAACCTGATTACCCGCACCGCGAGGAGCCTCAAACGTCGGGGTACCGTTGCCACTGGCTGAGACAACTGCATCAATCTCCTCATCCCACTGGTCGAGGATAATGCGAGCACTGTTGGGCGGAGTAATGGTTCCCGATGTTCCTGAATCAAGTCGCTCAATGTAGGTTGCACGTACTAGTCCTTCCTGAATACGAATACGAGGTGGTATAATTGGGGGAGGAAGCGGTTTGGTAGCTTCGCGTATTTGTTCAATAGCTAGATATGCAGATTCGGGTAGCTCAACAACTCCTGGAGGGAATGGTAATGGGAGAGCTACCTCGGACCTCCAAAAACGCTTACGTCCTGCCTCTTGTCCACGTTTAGGAGGGGTACCGTTACCGTCAAAACCTAGACCCACAACGCCAGGAAGTAAACCTACCACTGTCATAAGACGTGGTTTACCTCGATGATTAAGCTTACGATCAACTATTTCAGCATAAATGGGCACTAGATCAGGTCCAAATCAAAAGTAGCAACAATATAGGCCATCTCTTCACCTACTGCATCACTCCCACCAAATGGAGCTGCCATTGCAAAACTTCCTCCAATAGCTGTAATAGCAGCAGGGGCACCGAGAACAACCTCTTGTCTAGTACCTTGACCTACTGTAGCGAAAGGACTAAATTCCTCTGTTAGTACTGCTGTTGCTGACATTTCCCACATATTCGCACCGTTAGGGGTATTTTTGGTAGCGACCAATACCACCTGCGTACCAATCAGTATCCCACTGTTTCTATTATCAATTACGTTGATAGTCGTATCAATTGCTAATACTTTTGCGTCAGTGTATGTAAATGTGTATGTACCAGCGGCTTCAGTTACATCGGCGAAGTGTCCATCATCTTCATTGATAGACATGACTTTGATAGTAGAAAGTGGGATATGCTGCACTGCCATCGTATTAGCATCGTCGGGCTGGTTTGCTCCTGCAATAACTACAGCTACTGCTGACAATGTTGAACTGCCCGGCGTCAGAACAATTGAATCCATTTCAAAGGTATCAGGAGTCTGCGCAGCATCATTGGTTGAAATGAATAGTACACGATCACCTGTACCTGCTGGATCGTCAATTCCAAATGCAGTGATCTGTGTAATACCGGCAGCAGTGACATTAAGTGTAACAGAAGTATCAAACGCACAATCCGCAGGGTCAAATACCCACGCCCCACTCAGACGCTTTAACTCTAGAATTCCTACTGTACTAGTAGAGTTTACACCTACTAGTACAATACGATCAGAATCACCTGCATTACTCTGAAATAAGGTAACAACTAATTGCTGTCCACCACTACTAACAGCAACAGGAGCAGGAAGGAATGCTATACCCTCAGGAGCATTTATGGTAGATCCACCGCCTCCAGCTTTCTTAATCGTCTTAACCATAATTACCGTATTCAACCATTAGAGTAGCATCGGCGGTTACACGAATGGCACGGAAGTCTCTAACTTCCTCAGCGGTTTCAAGAATGATGATATCTCCAGCTTCGGTGAGAATACCATCACTAGCTGTGGGGAGCTTATCGCTTAGCCAATAACGAATTTGGTCAGTTTCAATGTGGAGACGTGCGGCGGAGTGTGAACTGCGAAGGGCTTCGTCAAGACCTACTACAGCACTAGAAACGGTGAGAGCTTTACTGGCAAGCCAGTTAGGAACAGCCAAACGAATTGGCTGTTTGAATTGGACAAACTCACCTTCCTCATCCCCAATGGGATAAGGCATCCTATCGTCATGACCCCAATTGCGGTTTCTAATATCAACCACAAGTAACTCCTAAAGTGGGAGGAGCCGCGAGGGTGTGACCCCTCCCACTTCTTACTCTTAGTTATTCACCAAGTAGTTCTTGTCAAGCTCAGCCCAAACCACCTGATAGAAAATCTCTTCAGCACCGGCGGCTTCGACATTGACCAGGAATGAAGCAGGCCCGTGAATCGCAGCAACTGGGTCACCCTTGAGCACGTTGTACTCAAGAATTGGGTCACCAGTACCAATGGCAATAGTCTCGCTGATTACACGAAGGTTAGTAGCCGCACCCTCGGTAAGATCTGTATCACCGTTGAGTACATTGGTAACAACACTTGATGCAGGGTTTCCCGAACCTTGGTTATCAATGAACATACCCTGAACACCAGAACCTGCAAGACCTCCAGTACTGAATGTATCAGTATCATGAACCGTAACTACCATACGATCGAAAGCGGCCCATGCCGTAGAGGCAACAAGCTTAACCTTGATTGGAACTACTGTCCTAGACGACGGAACAGTGAACCTGAAGAATGGCTCCAACGGGTCATAGGTTGCGTTAGCTTCAAGCGTAATTGCGGTAGCAACAACAGCCTGATGAGTCTCAAAGACCTTACCAGCAAGCAACCACTGCATGTACTTAGAGTTGATATCGGCAGTGAACAACGCGCCTTCGCGATCACCCGCCGCTGTACGGAGACTGTTGTCAAGAACAACGGTATCACTCTGCTGCTGAACATTAAGTGCAACTGTAGTCATTTAGAATCTCTATCTTTTCTCAAGAGGCCTCTCGGCCCTAAATGCTTTACTGAGGCTTGATAACAATCAAGACCTTTACTCGTTTTGAACCTGTCGTTGCAATCTGGTCTACCGTGGCAGTGATAATATCACCTGGGCGAACCCTTACAATTTGAGGTTCATTATCCTCAATCCAAATACCAGTATCGGCGGCTACCAACGAAGGGCGATTACCCTGAGTGGTATAGATCGTAGTACCATTGATATCAATATCCATGATATCTTCGGACTCACCACTATTGGCAGTTTCGCTGTCAACAATGACATCCACAATTCTGCCGTGGATAGGGCAAATCCAGTCCTTGAAGGTTGTAGCGGTAATGGCTGCGAGGCTATAGCCCTCCAGCAACACTAGACCAGTACCGAACCGCCCTTCACGGACTTTACTAATTGCTACATCAGTCATATTTATTCCTCTACCTCAGCTTGAGCCTTTACCATAGCCCCAACAATTACCTTCGTCAGCTCATTTACATCAATGGACTGATTGGCGGGCATTGCCGTTAGAATTTGTGACATAGCCGACTGAACCTGCTGACCCACTGCCTGCGCGCTGCTTGCATCACGGTGATATGCGGTAAGGTGGCGATTGTAGCCATCCTTACTATGAAACGGTTTAACACCACAATCATAATCACAAGTGATATATTCAAAATCGTCTAAGTCAGGACGGACTTTCTTAACTTCTGGAATAGCAGCCCAACCGTATTGGATAAGCTGATCCTTAGGGAAGAATACAATTCCCCCCTTTTCGAGAAGTTGCTCAAAGCGTCCAAGACCCGAGAAAATTGGACCGTCCTCGTACAAGCCGTACTTGTTAGGATTCTGTTCATCCAATGGAAGTGCGTGATGAATGATACGAAATTCAGCCCATTCCTGAGCTGTAAGTGGGCTCATCACCGGACCTGTAGTGACCCAATTTTTACGATTAGTGTGTCGAGGACAATCACTGTTGCAAGTATGCAACTTCCAAAATGTAATCTGACGAGACTGCCTACGAGCAGGCATAGCCTCTTCAAATCGATTTTGACCTCGACCTCGAATTGCTGCAGTTAACTGGACATCCGTAGGAGCCTGCGAAGGTCCAACTTGTTCAGCAGTGTCAGTTGTCATTTGTCACCTAATTCTTCAATTTCATAAAACTTCTTTTTGCTCGGGTTCTCAGTGGTGAAACCGTCCTCCTCGACAAAGAATGGAACCTTATCGTCCTCATCCTCTACCAAGGTTGGAATCATCGGCACCTCAAACCACATCTTCAATACATAGGCTTTGACATTGTACTTATCCCGAAGGAGCTGTCCACTATTCAAAGCAGCAGGTATCAATGAGCTTGTTGTACCGAAGTAATCTAGAGGAATTTGAATTTCAGATTCATCAACCTCAACCCCTAAATCACTGCGCCAAAAGTAACCACGAAGTGCATTCTTTTCTACAGCTTCGTTTTTTACCTTCAATGCAGCAGCTTCAAGAATCTCAGGAAACATTGGGCTTTCGAGAGAGTCGTAGGGAAGCTCAAAACGCTGGCTAATTTGCGACAGCCCCACTTGCTTGTCGGGCTTGAAAATTAGACCAACATGATATCCAGTATCATCCTTAACAATTGC
>SDBT01001334.1_pt1 | contig 43168 bp, 41 predicted proteins | sample 2277101 | NCBI WGS metagenome assembly SDBT01 (sample SAMN10404973, study PRJNA504765) | marine sediment metagenome | isolation source: marine sediment core GS10_PC15, 103 cmbsf | place: Arctic Ocean: Southern Knipovich Ridge | collected 2010
CTGTTTCTCATGTGGGCTCCTGATGTATATGAGGGAGCTCCCACACCCGTTACGGCTTTTCTTTCCGTCGCATCAAAAGCCGCAGGGTTGGTGGCTTTCGTCAGGATTTTCTTCGGCCCGCTAATAATTGCAAAGACCGACTGGGTTCTATTGCTGGAAATCGTGGCCGTGCTGGCCATGGTGATCGGGAATTTCGTGGCCCTTCAGCAATCCAATATCAAGAGGATGCTGGCATATTCTTCGATCGCTCAGACCGGTTATGTGTTAGTCGCCCTCGCTGCGGGCAATGAGTATTCCATCATCGGGATGATGATCTTTCTGATGGCTTACATGTTCGCCAATATCGGCGCTTTCATGGTGGCTATCGGTTTTTCCAACATGACCGGATCTGATCAAATTGACGATTACGCCGGTATGAGCAGGAGAAATCCCCTGGCCTCGATCATGATGACTATATTTATGCTGTCCCTTGTGGGCATTCCCCCCACTGCGGGCTTTCTCGGTAAATACTGGCTTTTTGCTGCCGCGATAAAGGAGCAAATATACTGGCTGGTTGTCATCGCCGTGCTGATGTCGGTGGTATCGTTATTCTTCTATATGAACGTGGTCCGTAAGATGTTTTTTCAGAGGCATGAGGACGAATCGAGGATACTTTTTGGGCCGACTCTCGGGCTGGGGATTGTAATCTCGGGAGCCATGGTCATCCTGATCTGCGTGCTGCCGTCGACGTTCTATGAATGGGCCTACCAGGCAGCCAGAGTCTTTTTTCCTCAGATATGAAAAATAGAGTCGCATTATTGCCCCTGACTGAAATAACACCGGGATTTGGGCTTATACAAACAGATTGAGAGCCGAAGATATCAATGAGAACATAGATTGTCAGGAGGTGAGGCTACCACCGGTAAAATCCTTTTCGCTTGACACCGGTCGGCTTCACCCGAATAATTGATCTCATGAGTTTCAAAGACGACTTCAAGATAACGGTAAAAACCAGGTTTCTGTCGGGGGTCCTCGTTATCGTGCCTTTGTTTGTTACCCTGGCAATACTAAGATTCGTCATAGAATCCATAGACAATTTTATAAAACCTTATATAGTCAAGATTCTCGGCCAGGATTATGGATTCCCTTTTATAGGCCTGGCGGTTACCCTGATGCTCATCATGCTCACCGGGATATTGACTACTAACGTCTTTGGCCAGAGAATATACAGGTTATGGGAGAAATTTCTTTTAAAGATTCCTTTTTTCAGAACTCTTTACTCGGCATCGAAGCAGCTTATAGAGGGAATAGCGGTTCCGGAAAAGAAAACGTTCGAAAAAGTCGTGATGATCGAATATCCTCGCAAAGGGGCCTACGCCCTGGGTTTCCTTGCCAACCGCCTCAAGATCCATCTTGCAGACGGCGAGAAAGAATTCTGGAGCATCTTTATACCTTCAACCCCAACACCTTTTTCTGGAATGGTGATACTTATCCCTGCAGGGGATGCCAGAATTCTCGATATGTCAGTGGAAGACGGAATCAAATTTTTCGTTTCAGGCAGCATTTCGGCGCCACAGCAAATTCGGGCTGTAGAGAGTGAATCCAGACCACCCGGGGTAGCAACACGGATCAAATCTTAAGAGAGGGGCAGGGAGTTAAAGAATGAATCTGGCTCGATTCTTCCATAATGATCTGATCGACGTAGATATGAGGATCAAAACTAAGGACGAGGCCGTTGAACACCTGGCCAATCTCTTTTGCAAAAAATACCCCGACAGGGACAAAAAACAGATATTGATGGCTGTGATGGAGAGGGAGGGATATGGTTCCACCTCCTTCGGGCGAGGTTTTGCCTTTCCGCACGCACGTACAGACGCCGTCGATGATCTACATATAGTCCTGGGAATCATAAAGCAGGGAATAGAAACCGATGCCTCCGACGGTATCCCGTTAAGGGCGATATGTCTTCTGCTGACCCCGAGAAATATCTCCAAACTTTATCTCCAGACATTATCCGGCCTTGCCAATTTCGCCCGCCGACCGGAGATCATCGATAAGATTGCCAAGGTTAGCTCATCCAGGGAATTCCTCGGCATCATTGAAAACGCCGGCATAAGGGTTCAGAAGGCATTAATCGTTGCAGATATTATGTCGGATAAAACTCCCGCCGTTTCTCCGGATGACTCTCTTAAAAACGTCGCAAACATCATGTTCAAGCATAAGGTTGACGGTCTTCCCGTTGTCGATGCCAGCGGGAAAATCGTGGGCGAGATCTCCGAGAAGGAGCTTCTGGAATTCGCATTGCCTGATTATGAAAGTTTTATCGCTAACCTGGCCTACCTGCCGGAACTGGAACCGTTCGAGGATCTTCTAAGACAGGAAGATAAGGCGCGCGTCAAGGATGTCATGAACCGGGATATCGCCACTATTTCGGAGAGAGCGGAGGTTGTAGAGGCTGCCGCCCTGATGTTATTCAAGGATGCCGACCGTGTTATGGTTGTCAAAGATGATACTCTGGTTGGCGTCCTTTCACGATCCGACATAGTCTCCAAAATAATCCGCGGTTGATATGGATGGCCTTTAATTATTACAACTACCGCCATAGCCAATCCCTGGAAATCGAGCCGTTTTGATGCTGCCAGCATCAAGATTGAATATGACAACACTATCGAAATTACCGGGCTTTTGGAATGACTATTGATATCCTCTTAATCATCGTCAGTATCGCCTTGCTGTACTGGGGAGCGGAACGATTAGTTTCTCATAGTTCATGGTTGGCAAAAGGTATCGGTATTTCACCGCTTATTATCGGTTCGACCGTTGTTGCTTTCGGGACATCGGCCCCGGAGCTTCTGGTAAGTACCATTGCCTCGCTTGAGAAAAATAGCGCCATCGCCTTGGGAAATGTTATCGGCAGCAATATCGCTAACATAGGTTTGATATTGGGACTGGTAATCTTATTCTTCCCGCCCAAACCGGAAGAAAGAGCTGCGAGAAGAGAATTTCCGTTTCTGGTCGTTGTTTCATTATTTTTGTTCATCTTAAGCCTCGATGGCATCATCAGCCGGTTCGACGGCCTTATACTGATTGCTTTATTTATTGTTTTCATCTCTTACAATATCATAACTGTGCGCAAGAGGATGCTCAGAAAGTTCGAAAAAGAGATAGAGGAGACGGAGAAAAAGATTGAAAGCATCATAAGCCGGAAGACCAGAGGGAAAAGACCATTATATAACCTGCTATTTTCTCTAATTGGCTTAACGGTACTCCTGGCCGGTTCACATCTATTGGTCAAAAGCGCTGTATCTATAGCGGCATCAATTGGTGTGAGCCAGATGGTCATTGGCCTTTCAATAGTAGCACTCGGTACTTCATTACCTGAACTTGTCGTCTCGGTTGTTGCGTCTATAAAAAAGGAAGCAAGGATTAATTTGGGCATGGTTCTGGGGAGCAATACGTTCAATACGCTTCTTATACTCGGTGTGGCGGCGCTTATTCTACCTATACCTGTAGAGAAAAAGGATATATATATCAATATGCCGATTATGCTTCTGTTTACTATAGCGGTATTTCCTGTCTTAAAAGAGAATATCAGGACCTATCGGCTAATGGGACTATTCTTTCTACTGGGATATTTCTCCTTTATATTCTACTCATTTTTCAGCTAATGCCTTTAACTCATTTGCCAGAAAAACAAATGAAAAAAGCTCAAGGCGACAGACATGAAACAGATGCCGTCTATTTGCGGTATAAGAATGCGCTTGGGAAGACGGCTTTCGGGGCATGGGAGTTTATGCCGCAACGGTTTGACTTGACGCTATTGCATCCGGGATTGTATCTTATGTCGCCGGGAGAATTAGATGAACACTTTTAAAACCGCTCTATTGCTCGTCGTTTTAACACTGCAATTGACTTTTATCGGTTATTTTATCGGCGGCCGAAATGGGATAACGTTTGCTTTCATTATGGCGCTCATCATGAATATGGGAGCTTACTGGTTCTCAGATAAAATCGTTCTGGCAGTATACAGGGCAAAAAATCGATGAAGGAGACAATCCCCATTCTCGAAAGCTACGTCAGAGAGGGACTATGAACAGGATCATTAGATGGACCTGAAATTCTGGCTCGAAATAGTAATAATCCTGATTCTGGTCTTTATATCTGGATTTTTCTCCGCTTCGGAAATTGCAATTATTGCGCTTCGAAAAAGCCGTATAAGGGAATTAGCCAAATCCGGCGATTCAAGGGCCGTATTCGTGGAGAAACTCAAGAATAATCCGGATAACTTCTTCGCTATCGTCCAGATCGGCATGACGGTCACAGCCTCGGCGGCAAGCGCACTGGGCGGCGCCACCGCAATCCTGGTTGTTAAGCCACTTATCGAGTCTGTTCCCATCGTGGCAATAAGCCAGGCCGCCGAATCAATCTCAATCATACTGGTTGTTCTCATAATCTCGTATACTTTTCTCGTTCTGGCCGAGCTCGTCCCCAAGGCTCTGGCCATTCGATATTCCGAAAGAATCGCACTCTGGGTCGGACCCGGGACATGGTGGTCCCTCAAGCTGCTAAGCGTATTCATAAATTTCCTGACATGGTCAACCAATCTATGTTTAAAGGCGATCGGGATCTCACCTGAGATTAGAAGGGATCCCAGGGTAACCGAGGAAGAAGTCAAAATTATCTTAACCGATGGTCTCAAGCAGGGCGTATTTGAACCTGATGAACATAAGATGATCCATTCCGTATTCGAGTTTTCGGATATCGTCGCCCGCAACGCCATGACCCCTCGAACGGAGATGGTAGCTATAGAGATCGATTCCTCCCCCGAGGAGGTTCTTAAAGCGGCCACCATGGAACAGTATTCGCGTCTGCCGGTTTACGAAGGAAATCTCGATAATATCAAGGGAATACTCAATGCCCGGGATATCCTGAACATCTTCAGAACCGGAGGATTGATTATTCTGAAAGATGTTATGCGCGATCCGTTTTTCGTGCCGGACTCCAGGAAAATTTCCGAGATACTCAAAGACATGCAGCGGGAAAGAACTCATATGGCCGTCGTTCTCGATGATTTCGGCGGCACTGCGGGTATCATAACGCTCGAGGATATCCTGGAGGAAATCGTCGGGGAAATCCAGGACGAATACGACACCGAAGACGAGGCTATCATTATGCAGCCGGACGGGACAGCCATCGTCTTGGGCTCCGTTGATGCTGATATGGTCTGCGAGAGATTCGGAACAGAAACTCCCAAAGGCGAATTTGAATCAATCACAGGCATGCTGATAGATAAAATCGATCGCATACCGGAACTGGGCGAGACTATCAATATCGCCGATTTAAAGATTACTATTCTGGAAAAGAAAGGCCACCGCGTGAAGAAATTGAGGGTCGAAAAATTATCAGAAAAGCCGTGATGAATATTTCAATAGACTATATGAGGCTATCTTAGTTTTTTGAATCCTGCTCGTTTTGATCTCTTTCTTTATTCCACCGCACCCAATGGATATTTTCATCCAGGTCATCATGGTCGAAATCCCCATGGAAAACGATTTCCCCGCCCGAGGTTACAATTATTTTTTGAGCCGTCTCCAGGAGGATCTTTTTCTCAGGTGCGGTTATTTCGAGCATATCGGCAGTTTCATTTGATATCGAATCGGATGATGCCGAATCCGGCTCGGCGACCACCGGCAGGATACTTAATCTTATTTGTCCGTCGTATACTTTTATTTCTGTCGAGCCATCCTTCCCCACCGAGAACCGGGCAATGGCTTCCTGAATTTCGGCAACGAGTACCGATGTTTCTATCCTCATGCCCGGAAACTGATCGATTTGTTTAATCGTTGTCCAGATCTCTCCCGATGTCAGAGTTACATCCGCCGTGTCAGCGATCCCTATGATCGTCGATGAACCAATCCTGATAATATAACTGTCTGCAAGTTTAATCTCAGCGCGAGAATCGGCCAGCGTCATCGCGCTGTCGCCTGCCGATATTATCGTCGACTCCCCGATCTTTAACCATCCCTCCGAGCCTGCTTTTCGAACCCGCGCAACACCTTCAAGATAATTAATGGCCGCAAGACCGGATATGTTTTCTTCGCCACCAGATGAAGCGGCTAAAATAAAAAACATGGCAAAAACGGACATCATTGAGACCCGAACGAAGATACCTTGTATGATTCTGGAAACTGGCTGCAAATTTAAAATCCCGCCCCCAGCGAAACCCGGTGCACCGAACCAAGATCGGCATAGGATGAATAAGAGTAGTCTATTGTATATTCGCTATAACTATAGCCGAATCCGCCTGCGAAACCCGCAAGATTGTCACCGTCCGAGCCGGTCTTGTAGTCTCTGCCGGCGCTGGTCCAGCCGATTCTCAAAAAGAACGGACTGAGCGAAACCATCTCGATTCCAAGTGATAGATAAAACTCATTATCGAACGGCTTGCCGATCTCCGAAGTGAAAACCGTTGGCAGACCTCGAAGCTTATGCGACAGGCCTATGGCAGCTTTGGTGGGAAGCTTATCTTTATGAGCATCAGTAAGACCCGAAAGTTGAGCCCCAAAATTCGTTAGAGCAAAACCGATCCTGGTAGAGCCGTCAGCCGCTCCCAGATACATAAGACCGAAATCGAGTGCCAGACCGTTCGACGAATAGGTGTCAATCCTCTCGTAGATGAATTTGCCTGTCCCGCCCAGTGACAGATTAGACCTTATTCGCTTCGAATAAGTAAGGCCAATCGCCATATCGGAGGCGCCGAAAGAGCCTATATTATCTCCTGCGGCGTCGAGTCGATTGAAAGTGCCGTAGTCTTGATAGGCGATTGATAATCCCACCGATGTTCTGTCGTCGAGGTTCCTGATATAGCCTATAAAACCGTACTGAAAATCGAGGAGGTAGTTTATATAGGATGCGGTGAACCGGTTTAAGACCTGTTCCCTTTCGGGGACATCCAGGAGGTCATCGTATAGTTCGAAGCTTTCTCCATCGGAGGTCAGCCCCGCGGGATTATAGTATAGGGCGGTTTCATCGTCAGCAAGTCCAACGAAGGCCCCGCCCAGGGCTTGAGACTTGGCTCCCGTTCCGATTTTCAAAAAGGTGTAGGCCGATGTTCCAGCATTCGAGTTTATAGCCGAAACGTTCTGTACTAACAACCCCTGCCCTATCAATGACGCGATCACGATGATTAATACGCTTACAATCTTCATTTAGAACCTCTTCTTAAAAGGTCGCGATGATTACCAACCCTTTACGGTCATGTTTAATATATCCTCGACAAGCTTGCCGATGGCCATTTCCTTGCCGTCATCTTCACCCTGTGTGGCTGAATCGTAGGTGCCCCAGTTCGACATATTCCTCTCTTCCCAGATGATCTCCCCGCTCTTTTTTTCAACAAACTCGACGTTTATCCCGATGCGGACAATATATTCGCTGACCACCTCGGCCTCGGTGTAAGTATAGGCCTCGCGGATATATGAAACAACAGAACCGCGTATAATGGCATCGGCGCGGCTCTCCGGCACCACTCTCAAAGTGTTATCATCGACGAAGGCTTGAGATAACCGATCCGTTAAATCCTCGCGCAGGCCGCTTTCAGGCGTCTGATTCTCGAAAAGGGGTATTGCCAGAGACCTGATGTCCCCGAGAGCCGACGGTGAGAATGTATATATTCCGCACGAGATAACAAACAACGGTGTGATGGCTGACAACGGCGATATTAGCCTTATCTTCATCGGACCTTCTCCCCCCGCTTGAATACGCTATCGGCCATGTTGCCGCCGAAATGATATGGAATCTCACGATAATCCTCGGCGTCCCATACGACCAGGTCGGCCCATTTGCCGGGGGCCAGAGATCCGGTTTCGCTCTCCTTGCCGATCGCATATGCGGCGTTCAGCGTCGATGCTGTCAAAACTTCCGCCGGAGACATCCTGTATTTGAGACAGGCCAGCGTCATAATCATCTGCATCGACTCGGTCATCGATGAGCCCGGATTGCAATCCGTCGCCAGAGCCACAGGCAATCCTTTATCGATTATTTTGCTGGCCGGCGCATCCCTGTCCAATCCCAGATAGAAGGTCGTTCCCGGCAGGAGAACCGGTATTACTCCCGTTTTCTGCAACAGGTGAATCCCCTCATCGTTGACACACACAAGATGATCGGCCGATGCCGCCCCGAACTCCGCAGCCAGTTCCGCACCGCCGGTGTTGTGAAGCTCGTCGGCGTGAAGCTTGATCCTAAGCCCGAATGCCTGGGCAGTCTGCAAGATCACTCTCGTCTGTTTGGTTGTGAAAACGCCTCGTTCGCAAAACACGTCGCAAAAGACCGCCAGATTCTTCGAAACAACTTTCGGGATCATCTCCGTACAGACCAGACTGACATAGGCATCCGGGTTCCTTTTATACTCCGGAGGGATCTCATGTGCTCCCAGAAAAGTCGGCACCAGGTCTATCTCATGTTCCTGGTTCAGCTCTTTTATCGCCTGCAGTTGCTTTATCTCATCTCTGGTGGTCAGACCATAACCCGATTTGGCCTCGATTGTTGTGGTGCCGTAAGAGAGCATCTTATCGAGAATTTTCCGTCCGTTCTCCTTGAGCTTATTTTTCGATGCTTTCCTGACCGACTTCACCGTAGAATTGATCCCGCCGCCAGCCTTGGCAATCTCCATGTATGATTTCCCCTCGATCCGCATCTCAAACTCCGCCGATCTCTGTCCGGCAAATACCGGATGTGTATGGGGATCAATCAGACCCGGCGTGACCACCTTTTTGCCGGCATCGAATATTCTCGTCCCCTTTGTAATCTTAACCTTTTTGAGTATGCTCTTTGTTTCACCGACCGCCACGATCCGCGAACCGTAGACGGCCACCGCTCCGTTCTTGATTATATTCAGCTCCCGCATCAATTTGCCGCCCTTCGGCCCGATCTTCTTCGGGTCGTGCATGGTGACAAGCTGCGAGGCGTTTTTGATTATTAAAGAGGCTGTTAGTGTTTGCATATGCTCCTACATTACATCATTGCTATCAGCGTAAATGATGACTTTTAGCGACATATTCTCGTCAAAACAATGTTTTTCCGACCAGTTTCCATTTGTATCGTATTTTATAAGAGTTACCGCGCTTCCAGTATCGTTTCGATTTATCAAATTTCCATCAGTACCATAATATTTTTCTTCTATCAATTTGCCATCATCGTTGTATTTCCTTACTTTTACGGCAAATCCCCCCCACGGAACCAGCATTGGCTTTTCATCAACTCCAAACAAACTGTCCAGTATACGGTTCCCTCTTTCGTCATATTTCGACCGCGCAATTGCAATTCCCTCATGTAAATCAAGCATAAGATTGCCATCCGGGCCATAATTCCTGATTTCTGTAATATTACCTTTATCATCAAATTTTGATTCGGAAACCGCCATCCCAAGCTTATCTGAAATCATTAATTCATCTTTTGTATTATAATAACTTAAACGATCCTGTAACCCATTTTCATTGTACCCAATTCTACAATATGCGCAACCCTCTTCTGAGTTAATAGTCAGTTCACCGTCAGTTCCATAATAGCCAATGAAAACAACATTACCCGCGCTATTATATTCATACATTGTTTTCGCGTAATCTTCTGTCTTTGGCTTCATTAATTCTTCGTCAGGGCCATAAGTTGCTCTTCCTATTTCCCTTCCTAATTCATCAAATAGTATTTTTGCAATTGCTACCCCTGCCTCCAAATCGTTCGTTAATTTTCCATCCAAACCAAAGCACCTGGCCTCAGTCAAACTGTCATTCCGGTTATATTTCCAGGTCATTATAGCGCATCCTGTTTTTGCGTCTTCAACTAATACACTGTCGGCGGAATAGTATTTCGTCTCAAATATATTTCCCCGGTTATCTTTTTTTGATACGTAGTATGCATAATCCCTATTTAGATTTACTAAGGTTCCAATGGAATCATGAAAGCTTCGCGTGACGGTATTATCATTATCATCGAATTTATCAATATAGTGCGAGAATATTTCATCTTCATAACCTTCCAAGGGATTATCCGCAACATATACTTTTCTTGAAGATGGCTCACACGCCGTCAGAATTCCCATGAAAATGATTATTATGATTCTCAGCAACTTCACATCAAGTCTCTCTGCCCCCCAACGCCAGCCAGAAGGGCTTCAACTCCCCACTGAATACACCTTCCCTCACAGCCGGGTCGTTGTCCATGATCTTTCTGGCCTCCCCCTCGCTGTCGGCCTTGATCACAGCGATACCGAAACGAGCATCCTCGGTTCGACCGGCCAGGATAAGCCGGCCATCCGCCTCCTGTGATTTCAGATACTCAAAATGCCGTTCGAGCACCGCTGATTCCTCTGCCGTAGCGTTCTCCGCAAAATCCGCCCTCGGCGGCTTATACGTTATCAGGTAGTGGTTCACCTTCTCCTCATCGGTATCTTCACCCCTTTAGTATCGGCGACTTTGATCGCTTCGTCATAGCCTGCATCCACGTGGCGGGCGATACCGATACCGGGATCATTGGTCAACACCCGCTCGATACGGCTATCCATCTCCTCGGTGCCGTCGCAGACCAGCACCTGTCCGGCATGGATCGCCAGCCCCATCCCGACCCCGCCGCCCTGATGAATCGAGACCCACGATGCCCCCGATGCCGTATTCAGCATGGCATTCAAAAGCGGCCAGTCGGCTATAGCATCGGAGCCGTCCTTCATGGCTTCCGTCTCCCGGTTGGGGGAGGCCACCGAGCCGCAATCGAGATGATCCCGGCCGATCACAATCGGCGCTGAGATCTTACCCTCACGAACGAGTTTGTTGAATTCCAATCCCAGCTTATCCCTTTCTCCATAGCCAAGCCAGCATATCCGGGCCGGCAACCCCTGGAATTTGACTTTTTCTGAGACCAGCTTTATCCAGCGCACCAGATGCTCATTCTCTGGGAAGAGCCTCAATACAGCCTCATCGGTCACCGCTATATCATTCGGATCGCCGGAGAGAGCGACCCACCTGAATGGCCCTCTACCCTCGCAGAACAGCGGCCGGATATAGGCCGGCACGAATCCCGGATAATCGAAAGCGTTTTTAACGCCGGCTTTCTCGGCCTGGCCGCGAAGGTTGTTTCCGTAATCGAAACAGATCGAGCCTTTCTTTTGCAGATCCAGAATAGCCTGTGTATGAACCGCCATTGAATCGAAGGCCATCTTCACATATTTATCGGGATCGGATTTCCTGAGAGCCAGCGCCTCTTTATAGGGAATTCCATGCGGAACATACCCGTTTAGTTCATCATGCGCCGACGTTTGATCGGTGACCATATCCGGAACCACATCTCTTTTCACCAATTCCGGCACGATATCGGCGCAATTGCCGATCAACCCCACCGACAGCGGCGATCTGGACTTCACAGCATCGCCGATCCACTTCAAAGCTTCATCGACGGATTTTGTCTTTTTATCGCAATAACCGGTGGCTATCCTGCGGTCTATGCGGGTTTCATCGACTTCCACCACCAGAATCGCTCCCCCGTTCATAGTCGCTGCCAGAGGTTGCGCGCCTCCCATTCCGCCCATACCGCCGGTTAAAATAAACTTGCCGGACAGGTCGTTTTTGAAATGTTTCTGCCCAGCGGCCGCGAAGGTCTCATATGTTCCCTGCAATATCCCCTGAGTGCCGATATAAATCCATGAACCGGCAGTCATCTGCCCGTACATGATCAACCCCAGTTTATCGAGTTCCCTGAAAACCTCCCACGTGGCCCAGTTGGGTACCAGGTTCGAATTGGCTATCAGTACCCTTGGAGAATATTCATGCGTCTTGAAAATCCCCACCGGTTTGCCGGATTGAACCAGAAGCGTCTCGTCATTCTCAAGAGATTTCAGCGATGATAGAATCGCCTCCAGACATTCCTTGTTTCTGGCCGCCTTGCCAATACCGCCGTAAACGACCAGTTCCTCGGGCTTTTCAGCGACCTCCGAATCCAGATTGTTTAGAAGCATTCTCATAGCCCCTTCCTGCTGCCAGCCCTTGCAGGTGATCGTTTTACCATGAGGAGCTTTTATATTATTCAGATCCATTGATTCTCCATCTGCACCATTATTACGGAGCGAAGTTAAGTCAAAATGCGCAGGGTGTCAACGGTTTATAGGTTCTCAATTGACATGAATTCACCGGATTGTTAATTTGCAGTCCATGAATCATGAAAACTACGACCTATTGAAAAATTACGCATCCGACCGTGGAGCCGATCTTTTCGGTGTGACCGAAACCGCCAGGATCAAAGATTATATCGATGTCGAGTTGAGAGATGAGGCCTCACAGTTACCATTTGCTGTAAGCATCGGGATCAGGCTGATGCGGTCCGTATTGAACGCCATCGTGAACCGTCCGAACCAGATATACAAGACCCATTACCGGCAGGTAAATGCAGTTCTGGATTACATCACCCAGCTTACAGCCGGATTCATTCAACGAAGAGGATATAACGCCATTCCAATAGCGGCTTCATTCGTGATCGACTGGGAAAAACAGAATTCTCATGTCTCTCATCGCCATGTGGCCATAGCGGCAGGTCTGGGCTTTCTGGGCCGGAATAACCTCTTGATACATCCTGAATACGGCGCCGGAGTCAGGCTTGCAACCATACTGACCAATATGCCTCTAACGGTCGATTCGCCTATTGCCGACGAATGCGGAGAGTGCTTAGAATGTATGATCGCCTGTCCGGCGGAGGCCATAAGCGAAAACAATTTCGATTTCGATAAATGCTACGAACAGGTTACAAAATTCGCAAAGGAAAACAATTATAATGTATACCTTTGCGGACTCTGCGTGAAGGCCTGCACAAATGCCCGAAGCAAAACCTGAGGTCAAGCCTGTAAAGCTCATCTGCGGAGTCTTATATTCGAAAACCATAGATCTAAACCGGCTCGATTCCAGGCTGCAATCGCTCTTCGGGTCGATAGATCTGAAATCGACAGCCTTCGATTTTACCTTCACCGATTATTATAAAGACCAGATGGGAAGCGATCTCGTAAAACAGTTTTACTCATTTGAAAAACTGACACAACCCGATCGACTGGCTGATATCAAAAACGCTGCGATTTCGATTGAAACAGATTTCTCTATAAACGGCAAGAGGACTGCCAATCTCGATCCCGGCTATCTCGAAGAATCGAAGCTGGTGCTGGCCTCGACCAAGAACTTCTCCCACAGAATATATCTTCGTGATAATATCTGGGCCGAGGTTACAATGAGATATGTAAAAGGAGAATTTGTCACTCATCCCTGGACCTACACCGATTACACCCAACCGTTAGCTATCGAATTTCTGAAGACCGTGAGAGAAATATATCGAAAACAACTATCCACGACATAGGGAGCATCATAAGAAAAGCCGCCGCGGACGCTGACGCGGCGGCGGAGCAATTCCCCTTCCCCACCTACATCCGATAAGATACTGTGACCATAAATCTTTGAACGTTATACTTCTCCGAACTGCTTACAGACGGATCATCCCGCTCCCACGACCCCGTCATATAGGCCAGATCGATATTGATCGAGCGGTCGATTATGAAGCCGGCTCCGAAGGTGAAGTAATGGGGCTCAGTCTCGATTGGATAACCGGTGAAGGCTATCGGGTCCTGGTAATAACCGGCCCTCAGACGAACGCCTGCGGGACGAATAAAATATTCAGCCCCCACATGATATGTGAAGATATCGTTATAATATTTCTTCACCGTCTGATTAAGCCCGGCCAGGTCAAACAGGCCCGAGCGATATTCAAGCTGGGTGTAATCGGTATAACCAATATCACCGGCGATGGTCAGATCCTCATACCTGAATGCTGCGCCGGCATCGAATCCAAAAGGTAGAGTATATCTGTACGATGAAGAACTGTAATCGGCTTCGTCGAGTCCCTGGTTGTCAAATTCGAAAATATCGCTGGTCTGATCAATCGTTATGGAAGTGGGAAAATCAATTACTCCCGAAAGATTAAGGTGATTATTTACCGCATATGTAATGCCGACCTTCCCCGAAATCCCCGTATAATCATCGGCAATCGTGTGTTGATAGCTATACCTGTAATTGTCCGAAATAGATGTCGAGTCGAAGAAGAAAGTCCAGCTATCGTCGCCATCGTAGATATCGAGGGATAATCCTATGGATGCTTTGGGCGAAATCTCGACCGCCCCTCCTAACGACCATACCCGGAGGCTGCCGTTTTCATCCTCTCCGCCGCCCCAGCCATCGCTGCCTGTGGGATCGCTCAACCAGGTATTGCTCGATGCATACCTGAATACCCTGTCGAAATTTTTGATCCTGTTAACTGATATTCCGAGAGTCAGGCCGCCCCGGTATGTCTGCACGGGGAATATCCCCCAGAGGCTTCCCAGCCTGGTGTTGCTGACATCGGTTTCCTGTCTGGCACCGGCAAGCAACGATGTTTTATTAGAAAAAATCTGATGCGTAAGAGTGCCCGAGATCTCGCTGTGCCTGATTCTCGTCAACAGGGCCGGATTATACCATAACGCCGAACCATCCATACCGGCGGCGATCTGCGCACCGCCCATCGCCGCCGCCCGGGCGCCCGGCAAAACGCCGTTCTCGGTGAACGACTCGTAAACCACAAGCGGATCATATAGAAATTGCGCAGAGGCTGTCGAGGCGATTACAACTACCAGGACAAAAGCAAACGAAAACATGTATGAATGACCGGATTTTCTTTTTAGCATCACATCCTCCCTATCTTCTACGGCGAGCGGATTTACCTCCTGAACGGGTCGGCTTGGCGGGCTGCCGGCTACCACCCGATGAGGTTTTAGTCCGAACAGTTCCGGAGACAGTTCCACCGCTTCTTCCCCGTATAAGGGGCGGCGATGTGAAACCTCCCGGCGATGAACCTCTGCCTCTGCGGCGATATCTTATTGATTTATCAGAGCGATTACGGCCGCCATCGCCATAATAATACCCGGAATCATACCACCACGGAGAATAGAAAGACCCATAGCCATAGTACGGATAACCATAGAAATACGGGCTCAACCACCCCGACCGGTAGTAATAAGGGCTGTAATAGTAGTCGTCGTACCAGTAATAATCGTCATAGTACGTATAATCACTATATCTTCGCTCGCCCGTCTCCGGGTCAGGCCCTTTCAATCTGGTAAAGCAACCTGAAAAAACAACCGAAAAAAATACCGCCATCAGGGCGGCGACCACGATCTTTTTCATAACCGCTCCCGAATTAATAGAAGTACTCCACATAAACCAGCCTCACTTCACGATCGATTGCCTCGGCATCATCGCGGTTCCTGAGGAGATTCTTCAAATCGAGCTCCAGCGACAGCTCATCGGTTATATACCAGGCCAGACCGAGATTGAAAAAGCCTCTTCCCAACCCATAGACATCATCCCGCTTGTTATCGTTTATGGCGAAATCGTATTCGGCCAGGAAGACCATGCCGGGCCCCGTATCAGCGTGAAATCCCATAAATATGTTGGGATCGTCGTCTGTTTCGTTCTCGAAACTATAGTTTGCTCCCCAGTGGAAAGATGCAGGATTTTCATATAGCTTGAGGTTCTTCGAAAACGCGACATAAAATCCCGGCGATTTCACCGTATATCGATCCTTGAAGGCATCGTAGGCGCCATATCCTAGAGAGCTATAGCCAACGGCTATGGCAGGGATGCCCTCACTTTCCTCGTGAAGGCGATACCTGAGCAGGAATTCAAGCTTCGGATTCCAGTCGGGATCGACATCGGTCAATACCTCCGACGCCCCGTATCCGAGGCCCACGGAAAACCGGTCGGCCAGACCTATTTCCAGTGAAGATTGAATTCCGCCGGCTGGAAACGTCCGCATGTCAAAATTGAAACTCCCTCGTGGAAGCATGCCGGCTGTGGGTGTGTCGATCGTCCAGCGCAGCTCGGCACGCGGAACGATCACATTGGCATAAAGGGAATCATCTGAGGTGCTATACTGGGCAGCAGCAGGTACGGTTAGAACGATTATCATCAAAATAATGCTCTTCCAGAACATGGGTCGATTGTAAAACAATACCCTCTGGCTGTCAACTGTTTTGCTCGATTCAGTTGTCAATGAACTATCTGAATACGATAAAAGCAAACCACATGCCATAGGCACCCTGCCCCACAAGGGATGATTGCATATAGACTTGAACATTGCCAGAGATGTAAGATATCTATATCCAGCGCACAATTTTTGTGCCCCGACCGCTCTGACCGCACAATTTATAGCCGATCCCAGCGCTTGAATATCTCCAGGATATGGCCTTTTACGCGCTCAACGGCGGCTTTGAAATATTCCTCTGCTTTTCCTTGATCGAAATCGAGGTAACCGGCCCCTTCTTTATTTGCGATGATAGTCCCGGGGTTGGGATATGCGGTGAACCCCCCGGGTTGATTATAGACCATATCATCTGAATACAAATCTTTCTTTATAAGATCCGGCCGGAAGGCCTGCACCGCTGCATTTTCGTCCGTTGCAGCGTGCCCCCCTCCTCTGCCATAAACCCTTTCGACAATATCATCACAGCAGACCCACCAGTGCACGACAGCGATATTGATTCTCTTCGCCTGCCACGCAGCCCGGGCCGCTCTCCCCAACTGCTCGATTTGCCCGCCGTGGCCATTTATAAGGACAATTCTTCTAAACTTACAATCAGCTATGGAAATTAACAGCTCGCTGACGCATTTCTCGAATGTTTCCGGTGAAAGCGAGCCGGGATAGCCGAGAAGAGAATTCGTTATCCCATAATTCAGCGGCGGGGCAATGATGGCTTTCAGATCCTCGGCAATTCGACCGCAGATCTCCATCGGAATGAGATTATCCGTGCCCAGAGGAGATACGCCGTGGGCTTCGATAGTCCCGACCGGCACAATAGCGGTATCATATTTATCGGGAACAAGCTTCTTAAACTCCGTCCAGTTCAGTTCCTCCCAGAGCATATCATTCACCTCTCTTTATGACAGAATGGTTGAAGTTTATTCTAAGAACCTGCGCCAGGCAGATAAAAAATACCGTGCCCTGCTGTAAAACCACCGAGATCGACGCGGTAACAATATTCCAATCATAACTGCGTGTCCATAATAGAAGGGACCAGAAACCCAATACGACGAGTAAACCGACCAGGGCCACGGCTACGTTTCCAAGCACCAACCGCAGAAAAGATCCCTTGATACTATCCCGCGTAAAGCGGATGACTGAGCGCAGCGATGTATCTTTATTTTGGACGACCGCAATCTTTAAAATCTGAATATAGGTCGAACCCAGAAGAAGCAACAGCAGTATTACGGCTGGGCGTAAGATCGATCCCAGGCGGCCCAGGATTCCTCCGAACACAATCCCGAGAAACAAGGCCACAATATATATCAGAATTCCAAATATATCGGCTTTGACGAATCCAATCCAGCTTTCAGCCGATCTTGTGAGAAACGTACGTGCCGAATCTATCCTATCCCCGCCTTCCCTGTTGAAAATGATGATATTGTAAATTCCGGCTGTAATGAAGACTCTCAATGGAAAATATGCGACGAATATCACAATTGCCGCTAAGAAGAACATAACCAGCGCCTGATAATCGTTAATCAGGATATCTGATAGGACTTCCGGAGAGATCACAGGCCAGAGCTTGAGAGCTGAACCGGTATACTCGAAATGAATTCGCAAAAACACCAGGAGAGGGGCCATGATCAGAAGCCCTCCTATCATATCGAGAAGTACGAAAAGCAGGGAAGCAACCATAATTTTGCTTTTAATGATCTTTTTCATAGGAATAACGACAATACAAATTCCAAAATGAAAACGGCATCCCACTCGAAGGAAATCAAACGCAATGAATGGGAATCTATATAAATTCTATCATTGGTTCTATTTTCGTCGAGCGGGGAGACATCATCCTCATCTATACCTGCATACCAGGGTTTGGAATCCGCTACAAACTCAAAGCTTGCCACACCGGATCGACCGTCCCAGGACGTATCAATTTTAACACCATCAATCAATCCAACCGTGATTTTCTGAGGAACTACCCCGTCGAGTTCCCTTCGAACGTCGACTGTAATCTTATACATAACGGCCGCATCCTGAGAGTCACCGGACACCTCGTCATACTTAAGCGATGTTACCCCGTAATCAACTCTGGCGGTCCCGCTCACGAATTGCGAGAAGAAATCGGATAAATCCAAACCGGTAGACGATGAGATTGAGGATAGAAAGTCGTTGCCATCGGGATGGGCAAAGCGATAATCCTCCGCAAAATCCTTAAGAGCACCGGCAAATACCGAATCCCCCACCATGACTTCCAGAGTCTGTAAAACCAACAACGTCCTGGTGTAAACCGCGGAATTATAATTCATAAAGCCGGGGTACTCCCAGCTTTTCAGATTTATGGGATAAGGCGTCTTTCCAATAAGTGCAAATGTCCTGGATAATTCATCAAGAGAAACATCATATCCGAACAACCCGATAAAGCTATTCATATGATCTGATGAGCGTGCTATTTTTGATGTAAAATATGATGTCAATCCCTCATCCAGCCAGGGTTCCTCGAATTCATTTGTAGCAATGGTCGCATAAAACCATTGATGCGCCGTCTCATGCGCTATAGTATGTTCGAAATAATCCAGTGTACGCCCGGATCTCGATTCGGGAATCGCAATTGATACCAGGCCGGGCAATTCCAATCCTCCGGCGCCGGGCCCGAAATCCACGACCGTGAAATTCCGATAAGGATACTTAAAAAGCTTTTCAGAGCAATATGCCAGAGAGTATTTGGTAATTGTATCAATTCTATCGAATAATTCGACATTCTTTTCTCTCAAAAGATAATGGATTTTGATGCCGAGGGTATCGGATTCCAACATCTCAAAATCCGGCCCGCAGGCGAAAGCGAAATCTATGACCGGTTTTTCTTCCGCATGCCACACGGCGATCGTATCGCTTCTATCAACCAGTTTCAGATCGCCGGTGGAACCTACGGCAAAATCCGGAGGCAGTTTCAGTTCGACATCGTAGGATGCGAAATTTGAGAAAAATTCGCTGTTGGCATGATACTCCCAATCGATCAATCGGTCTTTCTGGTAACCGCACAGGATAGGATACCAGTGAGAAAGAAGATAATTACCGTCAGAATCGTAACCGAATCTTATTTTTATCTCTGGCACCAGAAGCTCAAATTGCATGGAAATCTCCAGCCTGTTACCCGGCGGGAGATCCTCAAGAAGATCAATATACATCAATGTGCCTTTGATATCGATCCTGTCAGGATCAAGATCGTTCCCATCCAACTTCAGGTCCGACACCTCCAGCCTCGATATGTTGCCCGAAGCCACATCTGATCTTACTTCTTCGCTCTCCCGACAGAAAACCGTCGATGTATCTTTAAATGCGTTGGGATACAGGTGAAAACTCAGCTGATTCAGCGGTTGCGATGTTGGATTTTTGAACTGGACTGTTTGCGTCCCATAGATGATGTGGCTTGCCGTATCGAGCTTTGCCTCAATCCGGTAGGCTGCCGGCAATTCGGAAGAAGAGCCGATCGCAGGAGCAACTACAGAGAGCGCTATAAGCACCGATGAAATCATATCCGGGCCACCCCGTTTTTCAGTGTGCCTATCTTCTCAATTGTTATTTTCACAACGTCGCCCGGCTTCAAAGGTCCTACGCCCTGAGGCGTCCCGGTGGAAACGACATCGCCCGGCAAAAGCGTCATGATATTGGATATAAAGCTGACCAGCCTGTATACGTTCCATATCTGGTATGATGTTCTCGATGACTGCCGCAGTTCATTATTGAGATATGTTTCGATTTTCAGATCCAACGGATCTATATCGTCTACTATCCAGGGCCCGATCGGCGCGAATCCGTCGAATCCCTTGGCTCTCGTCCATTGCACGTCCTTTTTTTGAAGATGCCGCGCGGTTACATCGTTGAGACAGATATAGCCGAAAACTGCGGAACGAGCTTTTTCCTCATTCGCCGCGTGGATTCTTTCTCCGATAACCGCCGCCAACTCTCCTTCGTAATCAACCCTGTCAATCCCCTCGGGGCAAGGTATCTCATCGGATGGCCCTATTATTGCGGTGGGCGGCTTCAGAAAAATAACCGGCTCCTCGGGCACAGCGCTGGCCGACTGTGATTCTTTTATATGCTCAAGATAATTAAGTCCCACAAGTACGATCTTCGATGGTTCCACCGGTGCCAGGAGCTTGCATTCTTTAAACGGTATTCTCCGGCCGGTTTCCTCAGGAGAATTCCAGGGCGCGCGATTAAATACTATTACATAATCCTCCTCCAGTCTCCCCCAGAACATTTTGTCCTGATAGCTTACTCGCACATATCTCGTTATTTGCATAATCCCCTCAAATGAAAGCGTGTCGATTCTTTCAGAGCGGAAAGGCTATATCCGCCCTCGAGAACAGAGATTACCTCACCATCACAGAATTCATCCGCCACTTTTCTTAACATGGCGGTCATTTCACCATAGAATTCTGATGATAGATTCATACCGCCTAACGGGTCATCGCGGTGAGCATCGAATCCGGCAGATATAAAGAGCATTTGTGGCCGAAAATCTGTCAGTGCCGGCATGATGACCCTGGTGAACGCCTCGCGATATTCACCGTCGCTTGACCCTGCAGCCATCGGGATGTTGATCGTATATCCGGCACCTTTACAGATACCTTTGTCGTCAGCCGAACCGGATCCGGGATAATGGGGATACTGATGTAACGATACGTAAAGAACATCATCCCTTTCGTAGAATATATTCTGGGTGCCATTGCCGTGATGCAGGTCCCAGTCGATAATAGCTACCCTGTGTATATCCTTTTTGGTGAGCGCATAAGCCGCTCCCATGGCAATATTATTGAAAATGCAAAACCCCATTGCTCTGCCGGCCTCCGCGTGGTGGCCCGGCGGGCGCACAGCGCAAAATGCCCTGCTAAAATCTCCGTTGATAATCTTATCCACGGCCTCCAGGACTCCTCCCGCGGCTTTTAGTGCCGCCGATTTCGTGTGTGAAGAAAATGCCGTGTCAGCATCCAGCATAATCAGCCCCCCGGGATCAAAGCTCAAAATCCTTTCGACATAATCCGGACTGTGCACCAGAAGCAACTCCTCACGGCTTGCTTCACGTGTCTCGATCCTGATTATCCCCTCCGAAATTCCGCCTATCGCTTCTTCTACTGCTTTCAGCCTGTCCGGCGATTCCGGGTGCCCCGGTCCTGTATCATGGAGGAGGAATGACTTATCCGTCAGTATCCCAATCTTATCAGTATCTATTCTCACCACCGCCCTTTTTGACAAAGCGTCATTCCAAAGCCGGATTTAGAAAATACCGACAGTGTCATATTTTGTCAATAGAAGGCCTCAATAGTTGGATGATTAAAAAAAATGCCGCCAGAATGACTATCTCAGACCGGTGAAAAATCCAAAAAAATGTTGACATATGGAACAAAAATGTTATGATATTTGTAGATGTAGATAAAAATAGCCAGTTTTCACCTTAGCTGGAGGTACATACGATGATCAGGTTTATTGCAATTTTACCGTTTTTGCTATGGGTGTCGGCGGCGTACGGGGCGGCTCTCAAGGATGGCCATCACATTACAACTGAGGCACCGAACTACATGCTGAAAGTCCATCGTGCATCAAATATCCATTTTACTATCTCCAATTTTGGCCAAATTGGTAATCCCCATGAGATGAATGATCCTGACACTGGGGAGCTCGCCCCCGGCGCAGAATTCCCGGCCGGATCCGGTATCGAATATCTGTTTTTGGGAGCTCTCTGGATCGGAGCGGAGGTGGACACGATCGATCAGTACGGCAACCCCATTCTGGATACGCTTGTATCGGTCGGCGCCGACGGCTGGTTGTCCATTGATAGTGAACTGTTGCCGCCGCCGGAGGGTGAGGAGTCGCTCTGGGAAGAGGAGATTTTCGGCGATGAGGAATTCTTCGCCGTTTTCTCCGACACGTTGACCGATCCGCAATACGTTCCTTTTGGTCATGTTCCCCTGGGCCTGAAAATAACCCGCAACAGCCTCTGCTGGAGCTCGCCCGATTATGATCAACTATTCTTTTTAAACTACTATCTTGAAAATATCGGCCAGAGGTATCTGCATAACGCCTGGATCGGCATTTATTATGATGGCGATGTCTGGCATGAGTCGGAAAACCCCTATGGGCCAGAACAGGGCGCACAGGATGATCTCTGCGGCTACATTCAGCATGGGGATTACGGAATCGCCTGGATAGCCGACAATGACGGTCAACCCTACGACGGCGTATACAATGACCGCAGTCCGAGAAACGTTATGGGCATGATCCTGATTGACGCTTCGGAAACGGGAGTTCAGACTAATTTCAACTGGTGGATTTCCAATACTAATGTCGAACTCGATTGGGGCCCGCAATGGCAGAGCAACTATGATATCTGGGGAGATTTCCAGCACGGGGGCCGGGGAACACCGGGAACCGATGATGAGAAATATTATGTCATGTCCAACGGTGAGCACGATTATGGCCAGATCTGGGCCGCCCTCGATCACACCGACGAGGGCTGGATTCCCGGCTCGCAGCAGGGGAACGATCTGGCCAACGGTTACGACACCCGTTTCTTGATTTCGTTCGGGCCGCTGGATATTCCCGCGGGCGCGGCGGAGACCTTGACAGTAGCCTATTTCGGCGGCCAGAATCTGCATGTCGACCCGGAAAATTACAACCAGTATCTTCGCTACAATACCGATGATTCCCTCTCTATCGCACAGTATTATGAAAATCTCGACTTTTCAGATTTTCTTGACATGGCCGACTCCGCCATTAGCTTCTACGAAAATGGATTTATAAATATCCCCCCCGGACCACCCCGCAACTTCAGGATAATCGATTGGGACTCGGATCACGTTGGACTCAGATGGGATCCGGTAACGCCGCCGAATCTGCTTGAATACCGGATCTACCGCGGGACCGAACCTGGAGTTTACGACCCTGAGAAGATTACTCCCGATAACTTCATAGACTCCGTATTCGTCGATTCAACCGTTGCGGACAACACCATATACTACTATGTAATCGCCTCCGCCAACACTATCGGCCTCGAGGGAAATTACTCGCCGGAGATTTTCATAAACACCGGGCAGCCGCAGACGCCTACCGGACTCACAGCAATCGGCGGAAGGTTGGAGATAGAGCTTACATGGGATCCGAACCCGGATACTGACATCCTTGGCTATATAATCTACCGGAAGCTTCCCAATGATGAATTTGCGATCATCGATACCAGCGAAACGAATTTCTATCTCGATACTGAGATAATGAACGGTCACGAATACAGCTATATGATTACTGCAGTCGATATCTACGGCAACGTCTCATTTTTCTCAGACGTGGTATCTGCGATCCCCATGGCCCTTGATTCCGGAATATTGCTCGTAAACTCCAACAGGAATCTCGAAAATCCTGACTATGATTCCATGACAGTCTTTTATGAAAACATTCTACAAGACTATCAGCACCTGATGATATTTGATGCACCTGAGATCCTCCCCCAACTGGCATCGTTTTCCACGGTTATATTTGCCAGGGAGCATATTCTGGGATATCGTTATTTCGACCCCTACGACTATTCCGGTTTGCTGTCCAGCTACCTCGATGCGGGAGGCAACATCATCATAGCCGGAACAAGGCAAATAGCTCCTCTCATCGGCTTCGAAGGTATCCTCTATTATGATACATTACAATTCCCAAACCAGTATTTAAACCTGGCCGGCATTGAGTTCCCCGATATATTCAACACAGAGTTTACAGGTGGAGAATCGGTATCACCCCTGTTCGACAATTTCAATGTTGATACCCTCAGGGCCAACAGGATCGCTTTCCCGCCGGATGAAAACGATGGCCGCTTGTTCGGGATCGGCACGCTGATCCCGAACGACTATGATGATGTGATCTACAACTACGTTGCAGTCAACCCTGATACTTCTGATCTGCATGGTAACCCCATCGGCATCATTCACAGGACCGGGACGTACAATACAGCAACCCTTGAGTTCCCCTTATACTATGTCGAGGAACCGGCCTCATACAGCATCCTGCATACGATACTGGAGGAGTTTGGCGAAGTGAGAGTGGATATCGATGATGGTGATGTCCCGCTTCCTGAAGAAACCTCCCTGCTGCAAAACTACCCCAACCCGTTTAACGCACAGACCGTATTCACATACCTGCTGTCTGAAGCCGGATATATAGAGATCTCCGTATATAACATCCTGGGGCAGAGGGTGGCTACGATAGCCGAGGGAGAAAAACCGGCCGGCGAGTACAGCGTAACATGGGATGCAGCCCGCTTGCCTTCAGGGATCTATTTTGCCCGTCTGAAAAGTGGACAGGATGCTCGTACCGTCAAACTATTGTTATTGAAATAGGTGTTATGCCTGGATCTGCAGTAGGCCGAAGAAGCTAATAAATATCAATTCCGCTGAGACTTCTTGGAAGCGATTAATAATGGCAAGACCTCTGCCTTTATAACCGCCAATATGATTATCGCCCCGCCAATTTTCTGAACCGGGTTAAAATAGTCACCTAATAGGGTCGAGGCAAACATATAGGCAAATACCGGCTCAGCGGTGAGGATCAAGCCTGTTTTCACCGCCGATGTCCTCCGCTGCGCCCAGGTCTGGATCGTGAGCGCTCCCGCCGTGGCAAATATACCCAGAAACATTATCGCGATAACTAATCCCCAGGTAAGTTGAAATTTAATCGTTTCCAGAGGCAGGAATAGAGCCGCCAGAAGTGTAGTAGTGGAAAGCTCCACGAAAGTCAGAGACAAAAAATCTCTTCCGGGGCTTACGATTCCCATAACATAAATCTGGGCTCCGAAAGCAACGGCGCATAAGAGAGTTAAAAAGTCTCCCCGGTTGAACTCCCCTCCGCCAGGCCCGGTCATAAGATACATACCTGCCATAGCAAGCAATATTGCCAATCCATTTATAATCGGAGGTAATTTTCCTTTGTGGACTATTAGAAAGACCGTAACGAAAAGCACAGAAAGTCCTGTTATGAACGCCGATTTCGATGCCGTTGTAAATTCTATACCGATGCTTTGCAAGCTGAAACCTGCAAAAAGCAGCGCACCCATCAGGATGCCACCTGCGATACCCTTTCTATCAATTCTCGAAAGATTCCCTCTGCAAAATGGAAAAATGAATATGGTTGCAACAAGGAACCGCCCCAGAACAAACAAAATCGGCGATACCTCATCGCCCATGATATTCTTCATTACGGTGAAGCTCAATCCCCAGATGAGTGTTACGAGTAGAAGCGATAGATCTGGGAGGAACCGGTTGCGGAACGATTCCGGCATTTTCATGGGATAGGATTTCTCCTAAAGTGTGGATTTAAACCAGTCCGAGAGGAAATTCTTGAAACCGGTATTGTTCTTGATAAGATGCGTACCGTGTTTGGATCCCTCCAGGATCTCCAGATGAGCCGGCGTTCCCTTAGAAATTTCCTTCAGCCTCTTGCACGAATCCGCAGAGTATTCATCTTTCTCGGAGGCCACAAGGAAAACCGGCCTCGCCCCGTATCGTTCAACCGCCTTCAAGCACTCCACACCACGGTAGATAACCCCTGGCGAGAGCATGGCAAGCGATCTCACATCAGGATGGTCTGAGGCGAAGATTGCCGCATAATTGGCCCCGATGGAAGCGCCCATAACGCCCATGCGAGTTGTATCGGTCGATGGACTTTTCTTTAAGAAATCCCAGGCAGCGTCGAGATCATTTACAACGTTTCTGAAATCATCCTCCGTAAAGTCTCTCCAGCTAACATTACCGGCGGAATCCGATTTACCCTCAACCGGTTTTCTTATAATGGAGCCACCGTGACCACGCAAATCTACAGCAAATATCGATTTTATTCCGGCTTTCTTTAAAACAGGCAAGAACCTCGACCAATCGGTGTGGTCCCCGCCGAACATGTGCAATAGGAGCAATGCGGGACCATTCTGACCGGGCACGAAATAATGAGCGCCGGTAATTTTGAAGCGGTCCGCGGTATATAGCTCTACTTCCCGGATGGAGTATTCTTCCGCCCGAGCATCAACAGTAAATAAGATCAGGAGAATGGAAATTAAATATCGTTTTAGGGGAAAGAAAGCCAACAATCACAACCTCATCGCTCAGGTAACAGATCGATGCGAAGATCTATCGTTTTGTCTTTTTCGCTGAAGATCCGGCGAGTCATTCTCCGATAGCCTTCGGCTCTAATCTCTATAAAGTGCCGGCCGGAAGCAAGCCTGATTGAGGGGCCGTTGGTAGCGCCATATTTCTCCAGATCGACATAGATCTCCGCCGGGACATTCGTTCTTACCGTCAACAGGCCGTATTCCTTCAAATTCTGCTTGGGGTAATTATAGATAGTTTTCCTGGATCGCGCCACCGGTTTTTTCTTTGTCTTGCCGACTGTTGGCTGAGCCGGTTTGTCTATTCTGTCTACGTTCGAATTAACCGGGGACTCCGATCCAGCGTTATCGCCGGTCGGTCGTTGCGCAATATCATTAGAGGTTCCACTCTCCTCAACGTTAATCCCGGAATCATCCCGCATCTCGCCTCCGGCTTTTAGCTGATTGTCATCAGCTGGGCCTTGTTCGCCACCACGGGGAATTACAAAAATCGCAATTAGCAGGATTGCTATAGCCAAAATCCCTGCCAACGCATGCTTGGACTTTATCTTCAGGCGGTTTGTCCTCGTTTTGCCCCCGGATTTGGGCAGAGTAGTGCGGTTAGCGAGCCTGGAGAGATACTCCTTGGCCGACTTGTTATTTTTGTCGAATCGCAAAACCTCCTGAAATTCCTTTCGAGCGTCTTTCAAGCGGCCTTCACCAAGCGTAAGATAATATAGAGCCGATTCCATATGATTCGATATTTTCTCCGTTCTCAATTTCTCGGTAACCTTATTGGGATTTTTCAAGAAACTGGATATAAGTTTCTTGATTGGCGGCAGCTTAAAACGTTCGAGCTGAGCGTAGATCGCATCGGCAAACTCCTCAGCGCTTTGAAATCGGGATGGTGGATCTTTGACAATAGCTTTTTCCACGAGCGCTTCGATTTCCGGGTTGACGTCCACCCGAAGCTTCTGCAGCGATTCTGCCTGATGAGACATAATGGAAGCCACCATACTCTGATAAGTGTCTCCCTTGAAAGGTTTCTCGCCCGCAATAATCTCGTGTAGAATGATTCCCAGACTGAATATATCCGATCTATGATCCACGTGCCTGCCTGCTGCCTGCTCCGGAGACATGTACGCGGGTGAACCGATCATTTGCCCGGTGGCGGTTATCGAGAGATCATCCCCGCCCTTGGCGATACCGAAATCGGTAATCATAACGCGGCCGTCATTTGAAAGGATGATATTGGCCGGCTTAATATCTCGATGGGTAATATTATGACTGTGAGCAAATTTCAGTCCTTCCGCCACCTGATGACATACGAGCAGGCAGATTTCAAGCGGAAGGCGTTTCTGCCTTTCTATCATCTGCTTCAAATTAGTGCCATCGACATATTCCATGGCGATATAGTAGTCACTGTTACCCTGCCCGTAGTCTATTATTGAGACTATGTTTTCATGATGAAGCTGGGCGGCCTGCTTGGCTTCCTTCTCGAACCTGGCTACGAATCCCTCGTCCATAGAAAGGTGCTGGTGCATTATCTTCATCGCTACAGGTCTATCCAGAGAAAGCTGGATGGCCTTGTATATATTGGCCATGCCGCCAGTACCAACCAGCTCCAGGATCTTGTAGTTGGTTACTGAAATCTTCTCGATAGCTGCAGCTTTGAGAATAGCCTTACTCATTTCGAAGAACCGCCTCTGACATGCAATGCCACCGCATTCTCGATACTAAAATTAAGCGCATCAGCATCTTAGGCGTAATTCACGCTCTGAAGACGCTCTCGGAACGAACACTATATTATGATAACCCGGGATGATTAATACTTCACACCATCCCCTATATATATCGGCAGGTCATATATTCGTTTTAGCCGGGGGAATGTAACTGCGGCGCCTGGACTTACCTGCGAAACGCAATTCTTAAGGCCTGGCTTATGTCCTTGATCAGAACATTATCAGCCTCCAGGCCCACTGATAAGCGGACGAGGCCGGGGGTTATGCCCGACCGGGTGAGAGTTTCTTGCCTGAGACCGAAATGCGACGTCCAGATCGGAATAGAGATCAACGATTCCGTGCCTCCAAGACTCGAAGCATTCTTGATGACTTTCAACGAATCAACAAACCGTATGGCTTTTCTTTTCGAGCCCAGGTCGAAACTAACCATTCCTCCAAAACCGCTCATTTGCCTTGCGGCTAAATCATGCTGTGGATGCGAAAAGGATCCCGGATATATTACGCCTTTCAAACCTGAAACGGATTCCAGAAATTTCGCAATCGACGCTGCGTTGAAGTTGTGTTTCTCGACACGGATTTCGAGTGTCTTCAATCCCCGGTCTAAGAGAAAGGCCTGATGCGGATCGGCACAGCCTCCCAGATGCTTGCGTGTCTCCCGGACCCTGCCCATGAACCGCGCGGATCCCGAGATGACGCCACCCACTATATCAGAATGTCCTCCCAGATATTTGGTCACCGAATGAATCACAGCATCGATACCAAAATCAAGCGGCTTCTGGTTAACGGGAGTTGCGAACGTTGAATCGATTATAGAAAATACCTTTCGACGTTTGGCGATCCGGCCCGCGCTGTCCAGATCGATGATTTTGAGATTCGGATTCGCCGGAGATTCGAGATAGACTAATTTCGTCTTTCGGGTAATCGACCGGGACAGCCTGTTGATATCGTCAGCCGGGAAAAAGACGACCTTTATATTGAATTTTTTGAGAAGTTGATCGAACAGTTTGGCGGTACCGCCATAGATTGGATACGACGAAACGATCTCATCATCCGATTCAAGCAGTGTCAGACAGGCGCTGCTTATGGCTGCCATTCCCGACGAAAACAAGAGTGAATCCTGGGCGCCGTCAAGCCGTGCTATTTGATTTTCGACGGCCTCTATTGTGGGATTGCCATAACGTGTATATATAAATCCCTTTCGCTTGCCCTTCTGGAAATCTATAAGCGAAGCCGTATCGGGAAACGTGAACGTGGAGCTCTGAAAAATCGGAGTGACGACCGGGCTCTGGTTTATTTTCTTAGATTTGCGAGGCATTTTTCCGTGTGATATGCAATATCGTTCTCACCTGCAAGGCGGAGATTGTCAATATCGAAATAAAGCTGTTCAAGCTCCAGGGGGCTATTCACGTCGTATGATATTTCCAATTCCTGCCAGCAAAGCCCGCTCCGGTTGAGACGTTCCACCGTCTCCTTATACACTGACTGGCTATTCCAGTCTATACCGTCGAATAACGCCGGATAATGGCTGTCCGATCCGATGAGATAATAACGGCCACTGAATGTCGGCCCCACTACTGCCTGATTTTTCTTTAGAAGCTCAAAGGTAGCGTGCAGAATCAAGGCCTGCAACAAAGGGCCCTCTGATCCGACGAAAATAACCCGTTGAGCCCCTCTCTCGAAAATTATCCTGGATGAATTGACCAGTCGTTCCCCGAAGTTCTCGCCTGATTGCGGAATCAAATTCACATCGCCGACTTTTTCTCCAACCACCCTATCCTTTTCCTCATTTTCGAATAAACAGAGAATATCCTCGAAATCCTCGCGAGAATCTGGAGGCCAATGAGCAATATATAGATCTGAACAGGGCACTCTTAACGATGTTGAAATCGTATCCAGAAGAAAAGAGCGAGCCAAAAACGCAGCCTGTTTCCGGCCCAGGCACTCCTCCAACCCGAGCTTGACCTCACCGGGTTCAGGATACTTTGCAAATATGCAGATGACATTTCCATTCATCATAGGATGCTTCATTGAAGTAATCGGCATTATTCGATCCATTTTAAATCTGTTGCCTTTATCGTCAATAAGTTATCCTTTAGCGCTATCGGCATTCCAGGTCTTGGAAAATCTTTAAAAACTGCCAGTCGGTATTTCCATGTGCAACAAACCGCCTTTAATCTCCAGCCACGCTAATACAACGCCTCCGTATTTGCAGGCAGGTTTCAATACCCCCCGATGATCAATTTTCAAACTAAAGATAAAATTTCATGAGAGGATCGCAAGGAAATTCAAAGTCGCCGCCAGCATTTTTGTGGGGTGCTTCGATCAAGAAGGCCTTCACCGGAAATCAAAAAATGGGGAAATATTCTTCTAAATGCTTAGATAAAATGCCTGGCTATGTCCACCAGGGATTCTTCCGGGAGATCTCCCACGAGAATACATACGAGGTTGCTGGCCTGCCAGAGGACATAATTTATGCCGGTACAGCTGCCGCAATACACCGAAATGTTCTCAACGCTCATCTTATTAGGACCGAAAAGCTTTCCCCCGTGGTCCTTTGCCATGAAAAGCGACACTCTCTTATCCTGGATATCGAAGAAAACACACCCGATGATCTCACCGTTTTCCTCGAGTACGCAAGCTCCTCCGGGTGGCGGCATAGCAGGATCGGAGGGTAGCACAATCTGCATTCCGGCATTTGCTGAAACCCATTGGGCAATTTCTAATGGATCGTCGCTTATTATGCCAAGATTTTCAGGCTCCTGGAGATACTCAAAATGTTCATTTACCATCTCGGTTACGAGAGGCATATTCCCACTGGGCCCTGAAACCGTAAATAACGCCAGCATAAATACTACCACCAAAAATCCTGCGGCGCCAACCGGAATCATCGGACGTGTTCCGATCAGGTTTCTCATATATTCCCAGAAACCTTCGGCTCCCTCATGATTCTCGCGGGCTACGCTCAGGATAATCTTATCCCTCAACCAGGCCGGAGCCATATCTTTTTTGCACGATTCCTTTACCAGGTCTTTCAATTTGAAGACTATCCCGTATCTGGCGGCGCATTCCGGGCATGATAAACGGTGATTATCCAGAACCGATTTTCTCGATTCATCCAACTCACCGTCGAGGTAGAAATTTAATTCTTCCTCATCAACAAAACATTCACGCTGATTCATTCACATATCCCTCCAGCACATAGCCGCTGGCTATTGCTCGCTCCGAGAGTGCCTTTTAAAGCTCTTGCACAAAACTCCCGGCTTCCTTCTGACAGTTGAAAATCATTAATTCCATATACCTATCGAAGCGCCATCATTTGGAACCATAATTATTTCCGAATAGTTCCTCAGTGACGATTTTCGGGAGATCTTTTAAAGATTAATGTATTAATGGATGTATTATATCCATGATATCATTTCTGCTACTATATGCATGATAGCTTCGCAATATCATGTTGGGAATAAATCAGCTTTCCGGGTAACGCGGATCCTTACTATTCTCGTTGCGGGGATAGCTTCTCAAGCCTCGATAAAACCTCGTCGGCGGACTCAAACTGGACGATACGCAAATCCTCTCGCTCCAGGCCATCCGGCCCGATGAATACAATAGTTGGAACTCCTCTGATGCTATATCCCTTCAAAAGCGATTTCACTTCCGGCGAACTCCCCCGTGTCACGTCAGCTTTAAGCATCACGAGGTCCTTGCTGAGTCGAATCACCCGTTGGTCGGAAAACGAGAATCTATGCAGCTCCTTACAGGGGATACACCAGTCGGCAAAAAAGTCGATGACCACCGGATGACCTGATACTTTTGCCTGGTCTATTGCGGCCTCGGAGTATGGTTGCCAATTAATCATTGAACCTTGCGCTATTTCACCAGCAGGCATCCCCCACCACAGAGAAACACCGAGGAATATCCCTCCCAGAGTAAGCCGGATGACGCGGAACGCGATCGTTTTAACAGGAGTCTTTTCAAAAAAGCCAAAATAAAGGCCTGCCGCCACCAAGCTGACCAGAACAACTGAATTAAAAATCGAACCGGGAATGACGGTATTCAGGAAATATAGTGCCGCTGCAAAAAGCAAAGAACCCATCACTTTTTTGGCGTAGACCAACCAGCCCCCGGATTTTGGGATCTTGTGAACCATTCCGGAGAAGGTCCCCAGAGCAACAAACGGCGTGGCCAGTCCAAGACCCAGCATGAGGAACATGGAAAAGCCCAGAATCGGATCGCCCTTTTGACCCACAAAGGCCAGAAGGCTTATGATGAAAGCCGCCAGGCATGGCGCTGAGGCAATTCCCATAGAAAGGCCCATTACTGCCGCACCCACGATTCCTTTTCGAGAGCTTCCTCCTGCCAGATTCATAAACCAGCCCGGGAGGCGGAGTTCGAAAGCACCGAAAGCATTCAATCCCATAACCACGCAGAGGCTGGCCAGAGCTATCAAAACCCATATACTCTGCAAGGCTGCGCCCATCAGCGATCCCGAAAGTGCGGCTACCGTTCCCACCATGGCATAGCTTATGGCAATACCAACACCGAATACGCTGGCTGTCAGCAATTGCCGCGTCCATCGCCCTCCGGATTGAGCGCCGAAAAAACCTATGGTGATGGGAATAATCGGATAAACGCAGGGCGTCAGAGTCAGACCCAGCCCCAGAATATACATGGCGATAAAGGCCAGTATATATCCGTAGCGGTTCACGAAAGCGGTTGCATCGAAATCTCGCAGCATCGCCCAGAATCCCTTTGCAGAAGCATCCGGCAGATCGCCCGGAATGCCGGGTTCCGTCTGCGCTACGGTGGACAACGCAGCCATATCGCTAATCCCGTAAGATTCAAATAGCGAGGCATGACGAATCTCCACACTTGCCGCTGCTGGATCTATTTTTACCGGAAAAGATAAAATCTGCGTTGCCGGTGCTATGCACATCCTGTCATTGCATGCCTGGGTTGTAACCGATATCTGGAGAGGGACAGTTCCGATTTTTGCGCCTTCGGACGAAGTGAGCAGCATCTTAATCCAGACGATACCGCCATACACCGAAAGGGGCTCACCGGGACTGAAGGCGAAGGTCATCCGCTTTCCTGCCGGATACAGAATTTCCTCCACTATGAAATTGGAATCCTCCTCAAGGCTCACGACAGTCGGTATCAGATAGTCCTGCAATGGCGCGTTCGAATTGACATGCCACTCATCATCTATTGTCAGACGCAGAAGCAACTGGAACGTTTCTCCAGGGGAAATCTCAAGACGTGAAGCGAAAACCCCAACCGTTACAGGCGCTTCGACAACAGCCACATCCGGTTTTGACTCTCCCTCCGCACTCAGGCCAGCATGAACACTTCCGAAAGACCATAGCAAGATAGCCCACGTCAGCGCACCTTTCAGCAGGCTGCCCGATGGATATGATTTTGTCCTGTGAAACATCAGGCCACAGCCTCTTTCGTTACCATAATTGGCCTCTCAATTCTGGCGCCTTGCGAAACCGCAGGCTCATTATTTATGATACCTTGAATCCGACATCCTGAGCCCGAACATTGCAGATCCCGATTAGCCCTCTTGCCGATTTCGGCGAAAGTCCAGGAGAACGGGTCGCTCCTGCCGGCAATGTCTTAGCCTGATTTACCATCAAATCAACCCTCAGCGGCCCAACTGCCGCCTGCTACCGGTTACTTTCACGTATAAACTATGATACTGTTCCCGCGGTTGCCTGTTTACTGAAATTGCCCCGATAAAAACAGCCGGGCCGTTCCATATATAGATGAATTGTTGTGAAACTGAATGGACTTTGCTAACCGAAGACAGCACCGATATCTTAAGAATCCGCAGAATCCAGCACCGATTTGATAGCGTCGAATATTGTTTTTTTATCTATTTGTGCTACGATACGTGAAGCCAGTTTCGAAACAACTCTCTCGGCAATCTTATCGATTTCATCGCTGGAGAGCTTTGCGCCGGGATGTTTTGCTCTTGCAGCATTCACTGGCTTGAATATCTGGCCAGCAGCAGGCCTACCATCATGCTGGTCTGCTCGCTTCGATTCGGACGGTTCGAGATCGTCATATTTCAAGATATCGGGGGAGGACGTCTCTATGCGGATCGACGATGCCTCTTCTGGCGCACCCGGCGATTTCGGTTTAGCTTTGGACCCAGGGCCCTCTATTTCCCTTTTCATCTCCCCAATGAACCAGTTATAATCCTCATCCTCTTCGGATTTCGATGGAGCTTCCTTTATCTCATCCTCGGCCGGCTCGTGAATGAGATTGAACTGATCCTCTTCTATCAAAAGCTCCTGACCCTGCTCGGAGGTATCCAAGCTGGCCACTTTCTCAGGCTTATCAGATTTCAAACTGCTGTTATCTTTCAGGTCGGTCCAATCAAGATCATAAATTCGCTCCGGTTCCTTATCTTTATCCACATGACGGGTAGTCGATGAAATAACATCGGCCTGATACGAGGTCTGAGAGGTTCCTTCCTGAACGGCAGGCACGTCCAGCGACTCCCCATCGCTTGGCCCGATAAGCTTCGATATTATCTCCAGGAGATCCCTGGGAGAGAACGGTTTTTTCAGGCGGCCGCGTGCGCCGGAAGATATCAATTCCTCTTCAGCAAAATTGTCCTTTGCGCCAATCAATAGCACCACCGGGATTCCGCCGGCCAATTGATCCCCGGACATCTGGCTGCATAATTCCAAGCCTGATATTCCCGATAGATTGATACCCGCCAGCACCAAGTCCGGACGTTCAGCCTGGATAACCTCCCATGCCTGAAGACCGTCCGAGGTGCAGACTACATTATATCCATGTTGACGTAAAAGGGAATCCGCAACACTTTTTATCGTAGGGGATGCATCAGCCACTATAACTTTTTTCATCTTCTCTCCCGCCAGGCTATCCTCACCTGGCCCCGGATTCTTGACTCAGAATAATAATCGGCGCTCTCGTAAGCTTACTTAAGCTTTACTTATGGCCATGCTCTGATAATTTATCGGAGGCTTTTTCCAATATCTTCTTCTCTCGCCTTGTTAGGTTTTCGTATCCGACACGATTTATCTTATCGAGTATGGAATCAACCTCCTCCATCATTCTCGTCTCCTCCTGAACCTTCCTGGTCGACTGTGCAATTTTCACACGCCTTACAATCTCTCCCGGAGACCATTTCCTGAGCTTCCATCTCCAATCGAATTTCAGGTATAAAAAGCCCACCAGGGCTCCGCCAAGATGAGCAAAATGCGCAATCCGGTCAGCTCTATACGTCAATAAAAACTCCATAATTACGAGGAAAATCACAAGAAATTTCACCTTTACAGGTATCAGGAAATAAATATAGACATATCTCTCCGGGAACAGCATCGCGTAAGCCACAAGAATCCCATAGATTGCACCGGATGCTCCGATAATCGGGAAAAAATTCGTAGCAGGATTAAACACTGCAAAGAAGAAATTGAATACGCCTGCGCCGACGCCCGCGACAAAATAGAATTTCAAGAATTCTCTCGATCCCCAGGTTCTCTCAAGTTCGGAGCCAAACATCCAGAGAATGAACATATTCATCAGAAGATGCCATGTCGTTGCATGTAGGAACAGATAGGTAAATGGCTGCCACACATAGAATTTACCGAAAATATGAGCCGGGACCAAACCGAAAGTCCTGAATAGAAAATCGAGATTGAAATTTAGGACCTGGGGACCCAGAAACGCGGCGACATTGATGATCAGGAGCCATTTGATAACGGGGGGGAAAACGCCACTCTGCTGCCCCATGCCATGGGAAAAAGGCCTGTGGTAGTTCAATTTTACTTCCCCCGACGCTTTTTAATAATTTTCCAACGATAATTAATCTTGCATACTTTTCCAAGCATGCCTGCCACCGAACAGTATTTCTGAAGCGATAAATCTACGGCCCACCTGACATCATCGTCGGTTAGATCAAATCCTGTCAGCGTATATTCAAGTGTTATGGTTTCAAACACATGAGGATGCGATGACGCTCTGCGTCCATGAGCCGATATTTTCAAATCTTGAAGATCCCTTTTGCGTTTCTTCAAGAAAGTAGCTACGTCCATCCCGGTACAGCTCGAAAGTGAAAAAAGCAGAAATTCCATCGGGCGAGGACCATCATTATCGCCACTATGATCCTCAGAGGCGTCAGAAAAAATATTATGGCCCGAACCCGAACGGCAGGCAAATCCCATTCGGCCGTTCCACTCAAGAGTCGCCTCCACCACCTTGGGTATTTTCTTGTACGGTTCTCTAATTCTCATTACCATCCGCCTGGAAAACGGTTAATCTGCAGGTAATATATATTATCGGTATGTTGCGATCAAGCGTTTAGAGAACATCCACGTATTAACGGATAGACGACCCTGACGGATCGATCAAAGGCTACCATATTGCCGGCAAGAATTACAGACCATGCTTTTGATGCTCCTTGAGCATGCAAAGATCCACAATCACTTCCAGGCCCGCGGCTGCGGCCTTCTCTGCAGCAGTTTCGTTAATGACCCCCTCCTGCATCCATATAGCCCGTACTTCCTTCTTAATGGCATCATCAACAATAGGTGGAATATCTTCACTTCTGCGAAAGATATCGACGATTTCAATCTCGAAGGGGATGGAAACCAGATTGGGATAAGCATCCTCTCCCAATACCCGGGAGATTCGGGGATTTACCGGAACAATCCTGTACCCCTGAGATTGCAGATACGATGCCACTCCATAGCTTGGGCGTTCAGGCTTGTCCGATAGCCCCACTACCGCCACGGTATGATACTCTTGCAGGATCTTTTTGACTATCTCGGTACTCTGATAGTCGCCCATCAAGAGGCCAGTACTTTATCTATCTTATCGAATAATGTCTTCCTGGGTACTGCACCGATCACCTGATCGATGACCTCACCGCCCTTGAAAAACATCACTGCAGGAATCGACATGACAGCATATTCGGATGCAATTTTCTGATTATTATCCACATTCACCTTAGCGACCTTCAGCTTGCCATCGTAAACATCAGAGGCCTCGTCAACGAAAGGCGCAATCATACGGCACGGTCCGCACCAGGCGGCCCAGAAATCAATCATGACAGGAATATCAGACTTTTTAACTTCCTCTTCAAAATTCGATTCGTTAACTTCAACAATTTTCGACATCTTCTCTCCCTTCAAATATACCAATGAACTCGGTATAGAAAACGAGATTTTTTTTCACAGAGTTCCCCGCCGGAAAAATCACTTATCACTATCCAAACGTGATTCGAGCTTCTTGATCCGTTTGACGTAATCCGGCAACCGGTTCAGGATCGCCTCTATTTTGTGGGCCAAAAAAACATCTCTCGAGGGCGTCCCGAATTGCACCGCACCTGCCGGAACATCAGCGGGAACTCCGGATTGACCCTCGATAATCGCGGCATCGCCTATCTTGAGGTGACCGGCAAGGCCAACCTGTCCGGCGAGAGTCACATTCTTGCCTAATTCCGTGGATCCTGCCATTCCCACCTGAGCACAGATAATTGAATAGGGACCGATCCTGCAGTTGTGAGCTATCTGAACCAGGTTATCTATAATAGTCCCCTTACCTATGACAGTTTCGCCCAGCGTCGCCCGGTCGATCGTCGTGCCGGCGCCTATTTCGACGTCATCTTCGATAATAACCGTGCCAGCCTGCGGAATCTTTAGATGACCCGATCCATCCCAGCAGTACCCGAATCCGTCGGAACCGATCACAACGTTTGGATATATTACAACATTAGCGCCTATAATTACACGTTCGCGGATGATGACGTTCTGAAATATCCGACAATTATCTCCTATGGTCGTATCCTCACTTATGAAGGCCCCAGCATGGATCTCGACTTTCTTGCCGATGCGAACTCCTTTCGAAACTACCGCATTATGCCCTATATAACAATCATCGGAGATCTCAACATCATCCGAAACAACCGCCGTTTTTTCGATACCGGGGGAAACAGTGGAAAATGCTTTATAAAATAACCGCATGGCCAGAGCGAATCCCAGTTGCGGATTTCCCACTACCAGAAGAGAATGACTGGCGCTCTGCAGTCCGGGATAAACTATCAGTGCAGAAGCCCGGGAATCCTTGACGAACTTCTCGAATTTTCGGGATGCTATATAGGATAAATCACCCGGTTCTGCGGATTCTATAGTTGCCAGGCCCTTTATCTGCAGATCAGGATCACCCTTAAGCTCTGCTTTTATTTCAGAGGCTATTTGTCCTAATCTAAACGACATTTATTCTTCTTTGGTTATTTCGGCCAGCACGTCTTCAGTCAAATCCAGACTTTCCTTGGCGAATGCAATGCTGACTGCGGCGACATCCAGCACCATATCATAATCATTCTCGATTGCGATGCTTCTGATTATTTCGATAATTCTTTCCTCAATCGGCCTGGAGAGATCCGCCATTCTTCTTTCAGCTTTGCCGCCGGGGCCGAATGTTTCATCCAAATATCGCTGAAGGGAATCCTGTTTGGCCGCCAGAAGATCCACCACCTCTTTGCGTTTCGATGCCGACCAGATCAGGGAGTTCTTCTCATTCTCCAGCTTAACGCTGTCTATCACATCATTTAAAGCGGCGGCGCGAGTATTCCAATCCTCGACCTCCGTATCGAATCTGGCCTGGGCCTCCTGAAACTCAGATGACTCGGCGAAAATGCGCTGCGAATTGACATAGCCGATCTTGCCCCCTTGAGCATTCGCCTGCAGGGCGCCGAAAACAAAAATCCCCGTGGCGAAGATAAACCATTTCATATCCATCCTCCTCAAGTTTATCCATGCATTATTCAAATACCTGTTTATCAGAATCCTCTGCCTATCTGGAAATGAGTGTTCCATTGACCCCTCTGGTAACCATCAAAAGCATAACCGAAATCAAATCCCATTATGCCAATGAACGGAATAACAATCCTGAAACCCGGCCCGACCGACCTGAAATATCTTTTGAAGAGCCGGATATCCTTCAATGACCGATAGGCATTACCTGCGTCGGCGAAGAACAGAATGTAAAATTGTTGCTCGGCAAGTGCAACCGTCAATTCAAAATTGTAAACCAACATAAACCTGCCGCGATCAAAAGGCCCGACACGACCGTCATCGTATCCCCGGATAGTCCCATCCGGGTCAACTCCGCCCGGCGCAAACCTCTCGGTATATGGAATGTCATCCTCCCCGTGGTAGACCCCGTCTATTTCGGCATACTTTACCCTGACCATCGCCACGACTTTCCAGAATAAAGTCTTATAATGCTCCCCCGAATAAATCTGCTTAAGATAATTCCAATCCCCACCCAGAAATGTCCCCGCCAGTTCACCTCTCCACGAGACCACTGATCCGGTCGTAGGAAACAGTGGAAGGTCGCGGGAATCCCTTAATATCGTAAGGCTTGCGGAGGAGGTGATCAATGGCCAATCCTGCTTGTCGATGGAGTATGGATTGTTCAGGCTCCTGTCAATGTATGACCTGGAGATATCTTTTTCGGGATAATCAACCAGTTCAAGGCGATATCCGGAGAATATGCGGAAATAGTTATCAGGCCAGCGGAGTCTTCTGCCTACTCTAACGCTGCCGCCGATTCTGCGTTCGGTATACAAATCATACCAATTGCGTTCCTGCAGATAAAGACTGCCTGATAGGGATGTGGGAGTATCCAGAAGCCACGGCTCCTGATAGCTGATATCAAAAGTATTTCTGTTCTTGCCGAAATCCAGATTCAATGTAGCAGTCTGGCCGGTCCCGAAAAGGTTGGGAACACCGAGTCCAATAGTGCCAACCACCTTATCAACAGCTGAATAACCGGCACCTACTGAAAATTGACCGGTGGGCTTTTCCTCGACCTTGATCTCCAGATCGATATCGCCATTGGGGAGAATTTCCCAGTCGGGAACTACATCGGCAAAAAAGTTTAAAATCATAACCTCGCGCAGAGACCGCCCCAATACAGATCTCTTAAATATAGTTTTAGGTTTAATCAGAAGCTCGCGCCTAATAACCTTCTCATGAGTCTTGGTATTTCCAACGATATTTATCAGCCGGATATGAACCGGATCGTTCTCGGTAATATTCCAGTGAAAATCAAGAGTATCTCCGCGGGCAGTGTTTTCCTCGTCAAATTGCGCATACCAGTAACCTTCGTCCTGGTATATCTCATGGAAACTGAACAGAGTCTCGTCAAATTTCTCCTGGTTATATATCTGTCCCTCTTTGAATTTCACCTTCTTTTGAAAATCTCCGTCTGTAAATAGTGTATTACCTTCCCACGTAAGATTTCCGAAATAATATCTTTCGCCCTCTCTCAAATTAATTTCGATAAACATCCGGGTTTTATTATCGGAATACCATATTGAATCTCTCAGAATAACAGCATCGATATACCCTTCCTTTTTATAGAATTGGATAATCTTATCTTTGTCCTCCAGATATTTTTCCCTATCGAAACTGCCCGACCTGAAGAATGCCTTTTGCTTGGTGGACATTTTGCCCCGGAGTTTCTTGTTGGCGAATATCTTGTTTCCCAAAAAAGTTATCTTACCGACCCTGACCTTCTCCCCTTCGCTTATCGTAAATTCCAAATCGACAAGTCCCTCCTCGTCTTCCACCTCGGTCTGTTCGGTTTCGATTTCAACCAAAAGATACCCCTTCTCGGAATACAGGGATTCAATCCGTTCAATATTGTTCTTTATCTCTTTGGGAGAAACAAGTCGTCCCTCGAAAAGCGTGATCTTTTCCTTAAATTTTTTGGTCTTGATCTTCCTGTTGCCTGAAAACTTAAGATCGCGGAGTTTGGGATATTCTCTTACCTTAATCTTCAGTTTCACGCCCGCTTCCACAGAGTCAGCGTCGATTTCCACCTCAGAGAACAGCCCCAGCCCATAAATCCCTTTTATGGCATCCTGCACCAGGCCGGGGGTGATAATATCGCCGGGCACCAGGGCGGACGAATTTAGCACGAGGAATGTATCGGCACTGTGAATCCCCTCGACATCGACTGACAATATAGTCCTCTGCCATATCCTGCTGCCAAAACCACCGGGAGCTAATCCGGCATCAGGCTGTGCCCCGACCGATGCCGCCATAGACATAACCGCCGCTACGACAATGAGATATCTCATCATTGGCTTATTTCTTTGACCAGGATCTCCGTAAAGCCCTGCCTATGTCCGGTTTTGCGACGATACTTGCGGCGTCTCTTAAATTTGAATACGGTAACCTTGTCGAACCTGCCGTGAGCCACAACCTCGCTCCTGACAGACGCACCCTCAATATACGGTTTGCCGACGGTAGGCTTTCCATCCTTGGAGATCAGCATTACTTTATCGAAATTGATCTCCTTTCCAACTTCTACATCAACCCTGGGTATCTTGCAGTTGGAATTAACTTCAACAGGAACTTGCGCCCCGCCGGTTTCAATAATTGCTCGCATTGCACCTCCAAATTATCCAAAAAACTTATCATAAAAGAATCCCCTCCTTGTTGTCAAGCATCATATCCCGAGCCATGTAATTTAACATTTCGGATCTCGTTTTGTTTCAATTACCACGGTCAAAGTATATGTTTTTTCCCGTCGCAGAAAGGGGAATTCCCAGAAGGTAATCCCAGTCCACCAGACCGGTCCACCGAGCGGCTGCTCCAATCCGGTACATGATTCGGTTATCGACATTGAATGTCTGTGCCGTTTTAACTGCCGAGCCAACTGCAATGCCCAGATCGATCAGGCGGTAACTGCAGATCGGCCCCAGGAACTCAACATCAACCTTCCTGGCTTTGCCGAAAGCATTGCAGTCGGGATAACCGCAGGCGCCACAATTAAGGCCCAGAGATGTGCTGTTCTTCAGCCCGATAAGGACCACCGCGCTGGAGGCCGTCACATTAGCGGCATCACGGTCAAAATTATGTTTGTTCTTCTCCCTCCCGAATTTGAGCATAGCGTCCGCAAGCTCTCCCAACTTTTGGCCGGCAATCGTCATAATCTCAATAAAATCCTCGCCTTTCGATTTGGGAGCCGTCCGGGCGGCAATCTCCATCATGGACGCTACCTGGATTATACCTTCGTCAATCAGGCTCTTCTGAATGGCCATAATACACCTATTTCCTGACTATTGTTAATGTTTACTGAAAATTCAATGTCCAAATCTTTTATCCGATTGGGCCAGTCTTCCTGAGCCACCAACTGAGACCGACCAGATTATCGTTAAAAGGGATAAAAGCATAAAATCTCTTAGAAGATTGGTTGTCAATCCGGCCAGATACAGGCAAACGAGGGAGGATAATATCGCCATCCAAAATATTCCGTCGCCGGGCGCGTTCGCACGATTCCGCCAGCACATCAAAAGTGGTCTCAACGCCAGACCTAAGAATAAAATCAGCGCCAGCGGCCCGGATTCTATCAATACCTCCAGTGGTGTTGAATGCCAGCTCTGGATTCCTGGATCGCCTGTCTCTTCTAAGATACTCACAGACACGAGTCTTCTGAAACTCCCCGGGCCGTATCCCAGGAATGGTAAATGAGATATCGGCTCCAATGAAGCCATATACAGGGATGCGCGCCCGCTTGTTATCCCACCTTCCTTATCCACCCTGAAACGCTCGCTAATCAAGCCACGGCTTTGAGGGATCGCTGCCAGAAGTACGACCGCTATCAGCAGGCCGATAGCAGTTCGTTTCTTATTCAAAAAAGTCCCGACGATCAAAATACCCACTATCGCAGCAAACCATCCGGCCCTGGTACCCGAAAAAATCAAACCCGCAGCCATTACAACACCTGCCGATAAATAAAACCATCTTTTTGATGATCTTTCCTCTGCAAAAAACGCTATTGCAAATGGCATCATGGCCGCTTCAAAAAGCGCCATAGTGGTATATCCACCGGAAAAGGGAGCGGCCCGCTCTACCGCACCTGTTATGAAGCGAAACAAACCTAATAGCGATGCGATTCCCGTACCCAGGATTAAGAGATCGATTAATCTCCTCGAGGAGAAGGTCGACGAAAACGCCACCATGGGGAAAAAGCAGATCATAACCCAGCTCTTCTTGAGCTGAGGAATGGCTGCTAAGAGATCATGAGAAAAGACGGAGGACAACAGCACTAATGCCAGAAAAGACGGCATCAATGTTGATCCCCATAGAGGCAACCCGACCTTCTCAGAACGAGAGGCCATGCAGGCGATACCGCTTAAAATCACCAGGCCCGCGGCTATCTGGGCCAGCACTATCGAGACAGGAGCAGCGACGGCAAAAAGATATAC
>SDBT01001335.1_pt1 | contig 43162 bp, 48 predicted proteins | sample 2277101 | NCBI WGS metagenome assembly SDBT01 (sample SAMN10404973, study PRJNA504765) | marine sediment metagenome | isolation source: marine sediment core GS10_PC15, 103 cmbsf | place: Arctic Ocean: Southern Knipovich Ridge | collected 2010
CAAATACTAACAATTAATCGCCGCAAAGACTACAACCAAGGCCTCAGGGAGATTGTTAATGCCGCCTGATTATGCAAAAGTGTTCGGTTTAAAATGTGTCCCATTTCGCTGATTGACAACATATGACTTCAAATTTTTTCACATCACGCTTAATTTTAAGTTCAACGGCAACCGGGAAATCGTTTATATAAAGGTCAGCACTTAGATCCTCGTGTATAAGTACCAAGAATTGATAAACAGCGTTTGGGAAAACCCCAACTTTATTAAAAAAAGGATTAGACAGCTGCTTGATGTATTTATAAAACTCAGGTTGATCAGAATTAGTCGTTGCTCTGGTTAAAAGCCAAAAATAATTACCCTTTTTCACATTCGTAAGTGAAAAACCACCGATATCTTGAACTGTATCTAGATGAAAATGTATTCCATTCTTTTCTACAATGCTCATGATTCCCTCTTCCCTTCACATTATAACACCATTTACTGGGGTGTCTAAGAGGGGCGTTAGCCCCTCTTTTTATATCCTCCCCCTCTCCTGTGAAGGAGAGGGGGATAAATAATCTTTTTAATTATGCTAAAATTAAGTAACAGAAGTTGTTCTGAGGAACACAAAGAATGATTCCCATTAAGCTATCAATGCGCAATTTTATGTGCTACCGGGATAAGGTGCCACCACTATCCTTTGATGGCATTCATACTACCTGCATCAGTGGTAACAATGGCAACGGGAAGTCGGCACTAATTGATGCTATGACCTGGGCACTATGGGGGAAAAGCAGGGCAACAAGTGATGACGACCTCATTCACCAGGGCCAGACTGATATGGAGGTTGAGTTTGACTTCGCCGTAGGACAACAACCATATCGCATCATACGCAAGCACGCTAAGCCCAAACGACGGCAGGCATCAGGACAAAGCAGCCTAGACTTACTTATAGCTAGCGATGACGGCTTCAAAGTAATCTCCGGCGACAGAATAACCCAGACACAGCAGAAAATTCGAGGCATTCTGCATATGGATTATGATACCTTTATTAACAGTGCCTTCCTGCGGCAGGGTCACGCCGATGAATTTACCAAGCAACCCCCTACCAAGCGCAAGGAAGTGCTGGCTAATATCCTTGAGCTTTCCTTCTATGACCAACTTGAGGAACAAGCCAAGAACCTGGCTAAAGAGCAAGAGATGGAAAAGGTGCAGCTAGGGAATGCCATCACCGACATTTCAGATGAATTAGCCGAAAAGCCAGCCTACGAAGCTGAATTGGAACAAGCCCAGACTGAACTCTCCCGCGTAGAAACGGTAATAAAAGAGCAGGAATCCCGACTCAACCACTTGCGGCAAGAGAAAGAATCCCTGGAAAACAAGGAGCTTCAACTAGCTCAGTTAGAGGAGCAAATAAGTAAAACGGAAAGAGAGCTGGAGCGCTGGGATGACCAGGTTAAGCAACACCAATCCCGGCTCAAAGAGTATGAAGAGCTAATCGCCCAGCGTTCTACCATAGAAGAAGGCTATGCTCAGTTGGCTGAAGCCAAGAAGTTGAGTGACGAACTCGACCAAAAGTTTAGGCAATCAGCCAGGCTAAATGAACGCAAACACCAATTAGAGATGGCTATTACTCAAGCTGGACAAGCGCTAGTCAAAGACCATGCCTTAGCTCAAAACAGAATCACCGAACTAGAAGCTGTTTCTCAAAAACTACCCCGGCTTAGAAACGAGCTTCAGCAGATGCAGGTGGAGTGGCACCAGCTGAGTGAGGCAGAAGAAACACTACGCCGAAAAAGACAAAGCAGCCAGGAACTACGCACGCAGGTGCACCATCTGGAAACTACCAAAACTCGGCTAGAGAAGGAGATTGAGGAAATAGCGGAAAAACTCAGCCTCCTGTCAACCCAAAGTGATGCCAAATGCCCCCTGTGTGAGACGGAGCTGGGCACAGAAGAACGGCAGCGAATTGAGGTCAAATATGTTGCTGATAAGGACAGCAAATCTGATTCCCTGAAGTCAAATCAGGCTGAGCTAGCGGGTAAGAAGACGGAGCTAAAGTCGCTGGAAAGTGAAATATCCCAGCTAGAGACAAGCTTAAATCAAAATAAAGCCTCAGCCCAGAGTAAAGCCAGCATCCTCAACAAAGAGATTACTGAAGCTGAAGAATCAAGTGGCAAGCTAGATGATGAAAGAGGAAAACTGGCTGAAATTGAACAGCACCTAGCCAGCAAGGATTTCGCTATTATTGAGCAAGAGGCGCTACATGAAGTTGAAAGCGAATTGGCTAAACTTGGTTATGATTCACCGCGGCACGAACAGGTGCGACACCGCCTGATTAATCTAGAACAGTATGAAGCTCCAAAGCGAAAGCTGGAAGAAGCTGATAGACTCATCAGTCAGGAAAAGGAAGCTACTTCTACCGCTGAGCAATTTGCTCAAGAATTACGACATAGCTTAGAGGTTGATAATCAAAAGAGGCAAGAGCTGACTATAGAACTTGGTTTACTCCCACAGCTAACCAGCAATTTAGCCCAGGCTGAGGCCGAACACCAGGCGCTAGCGGCACAACAAAAACAAGCCGAGGAGGCAATGTGGAGGGTAAAGGCAAAGCTACAGCGTTGCGCTGAATTGGAGATAAAAAAGAAGGAAAAGCAAAAGCTGCTGGCTCAAGCTTCAAAGCAAGAAAGTATTTATAGAGAACTGGCTCAAGCCTTCGGCAAAAGGGGGATACAGGCCCTGCTTATTGAAATGGCACTTCCTGAAATTGAAGCTGAAGCCAATAAATTGCTGGGACGCATGACTGATAATAGAATGCATGTAAAATTTGAGACGCAGCGGCAAACAAAGAAGGGGAATTTACTAGAAACACTGGACATCAATATCTCTGACGAACTGGGAACAAGAAATTATGAAATGTTTAGTGGTGGTGAAGCCTTCCGTATTAACTTTGCCATTCGCATTGCTCTGTCCAAGCTACTAGCTAGGCGAGCCGGGGCACCACTTCGCACCCTGGTCATTGACGAAGGCTTTGGCACTCAAGACAGCATCGGTCTAGAAAAACTTAAAGAGGCGATAAATTCTATTCAGGATGACTTTGATAAGATAATTGTCATCACCCATATTGAAGAGCTTAAAGACGTCTTCCCCACCCGCATTGATGTTATCAAAACCGCTGAAGGCTCAACGCTATCAGTCAGCTAGACTTATAGCCCCAGGTCAGCGGCAATTCCTTGCATTGCCGTTACCCCCAGCTCGGTAAACTCACCAAGCTCAAGCCCGATTTCACCACACTGGGAGATGTGCTGCCTATTTGCCCCGGCAGCAAAGCTCTTTTCCTTAAACCTTTTCTTCACCGACTTAGCTTCAAGACCGGCCAATTTCTTATTCGGACGAACCAGGGTAGCCGCAATAATCAAACCAGTTAACGGGTCAACGCAAAATAACGCCTTATCCAGCTTTGTCTCTAGAGGAATACCATGCGTCTCATTATGGCATAGGATAGCATGAGCCATAGTCTCATTAGCTCCCAGCTCCCGGGCCAGGTCAGCCCCTAGTTTACTATGTGCCTTCATATCTCCCCCGGTAAGCTCAACATCTATATCATGCAGCAGCCCGGTAAGCCCCCACTCCCCCTCATCCTCGCCAAGGCGCCTGGCTAGAGCCTGCATAATAGCCTCAGTAGCTAGCATATGCTTCACCATATTTTCGTTCTTCACATTAGCTTTAATAGACTCAAGCGCTTCTTCCCGATTCATTTGTTCCTCCTTGGCTAATAGCTGGTCTTACGAGCAAGGCTAGTATCAAGCCTATAACACTGACCGCGGCGTTAGTTAGGAAAGCTCGTTGGTAGCTACCGGTTATATCAAATATACTCCCCGCCAAGACCGAACCAACGGCACCCCCGATTGTAAAACTAAATACAACCACTCCCACGATGGTGCCAAGAAACCTCAGGCCGAATAACTCAGCCGCTATCGGTGACATCGAAGCAGTAAAACCACCGTAGCCAAAGCCAAAGATAATAGCAAACAGATAGAGCATCCACAACTCTTTAGCTACCAACAGCCAGGCCAGAGCCGCTGTCGTCAGAGTGAAGCAGATAATGAGAGTTGACCTGGTACCCACTCTATCAAAAACACTGCCTATTACAATCCTGCCGGCAGCATTTGCCCCACCAATAATAACTATGATATTGGCGGCATTTAAAGGTGAAATTCCCAGATCAATGGCATGAGACACAATATGCACCGTGATAGAATATAGAGTGAAACCAAAACCAAAGAAGATTACACACACCAGCCAAAATTGGCTGGTGTGAATTGCCTGCTGAAGAGAGAACCCTCCAGATTGCAAATTTGGGCTCTCTCCTTTTACCTCATCCTCACCGTAAGACAATTGTCCTATCTGCTGGGGGACACGCCTTAAAAACTGGGCAGCTAACATAAGCAATACCAAGACTCCACTACCAACAATAACATAGGCAATGCGCCAGCCATAGGTGGAGATAAGTCGGCTAGCTAGCAGGGAAAGTAATATTGTGCCTATACCTGAGCCTGAAGTAACGATACCTGTCATTAAGCCCCTTCTCTTAACAAACCACCTGGGTACTGTAGATATCAATGGAACCCAAGCGCCACTCATGCCAATAGCTATTATCACCCCATAGAAAAAATATAGCTGCCAGATAGCATTAACCTGTGACATCAGTAAATAGCCCAAACCTAAAAAGAAACCGCTGACTATCATAATTATTCGGGGGCCAAAGCTATCATTTAGTCTGCCGACGAAAATACTTAAAAAACCCCACAAAACCAAATAAAGCGAGAAGGCACCTGAGGTTGTTGCCCTTGTCCAGCCAAGGTCAGTTAATATTGGTTTGAAAAAGATACCAAAGGTATACTGTGCCCCATGAGCTATTATCACAATGCAGAGGGCAGCCACAACTATGATGTAGCCATAGAAAAACCTTGACTTTCTATCTCCAGCCAAGGATGAATTTTCCCTCCCGCCCTTAATCAAATATGACCCCTTTCTAACTGTCCGGAAATATCACCACAAGCAATAGCTAACTGGTCAAAGCATACTCAATATCTTTATCTTTAGGCAATACCCTGCCTAAATACTGCCCGGTAGCTGAAGCCCTCTCCTGAGATATTTCCTCAGGGGTGCCGGTAGCGACAACATGGCCACCCTGGTCACCAGCTCCCGGGCCAGGTCAGCCCCTAGTTTACTATGTGCCTTCATATCTCCCCCGGTAAGCTCCACATCTATATCATGCAGCAGCCCGGTAAGCCCCCACTTCTCCTCGCCAAGGCGCCTGGCTAGAGCCTGCATAATAGCCTCAGTAGCTAGCATATGCTTCACCATATTTTCGTTCTTCACATTAGCTCTAATAGACTCCAGCGCTTCTTTCCCAGTCATTTCCTTTGCCTCCCCTGGTGGTTGGTTTTAGCAGTGACGCCAATATGAGCCCGGCAACACTGACCGCAGCGTAGACTATGAAGGCAGGCTGATAGCTACCGGTTATGTCAAATATACCACCGGCTAGAATCGGACCAATAGTACTACCAATGATGCCAATAAAGTGAATAGCCCCAAAAGTAACCCCATGCGAACTTATGCCAAATAGTTCAGCGACCATTGGTGATTCCACTACTACTATACCACCATAGGCAAAACCAAGGGCAGCGCCAAAGAGGTAGAACATCCACACCTCTTTGGCAGCTAAAAGCCATAATAAAGCGAGTGACATTATAATAAAGGAAAGAATAATGGCAAGTTTATTCCCAATTCTATCAGCAGCACCGCCCATTACGATCTTGCCGACAATACTCACCCCACCGAAAATAGCCAGAATGTTGGCGGCGCTGGCTGGTGAGATCCCCAGGTCAGTAGCATGGGGCACAATATGCACGATAATACCATGTAGAGGAATACCAAGGCTGAAAAGCGCCATACCAAGTATCCAAAACTGCCTGGTACGAATTGCCTGGTTAAAGGAAAATCCTTTGGCTTCTGAGTTTAAATTTTCTTGCTTTACCTCATTCTCACCATATGGCAACTGCCCCACCTGGCTGGGGTCACGCCTAAGAAACTGGGCAGCCACCATGATTAATACTAAAGCTATAATACCCACCACAATATAAGAGGTGCGCCAGCCATAGGTAGAAATGAGCCAATTAGCTAGCGGTGGCATAATCACTGTGCCAGCGCCTACCCCTGAAACCATAATGCCGGTCATTATACCCCTTCTCTTGACAAACCACCTAGTTACGGTAGATATTAATGGAACAAAAGCTCCGCTCACCCCGATAGCTATTATTACCCCGTAAAACAGATAAAGTTGCCAAATAGCGCCAACCAGTGACATCAGCAAATAACCTAAACCCAAAAAGAAACCGCAAGCTGTCAATACTACCCTGGGGCCAAACCTATCATTCAGTCTCCCGGTAACAATATATAAAAGACCATGCAAAAATACATATAGTGAGAAGGCACCTGAGGTAGCTGCTCTCGTCCAGCCGAACTCGGTTAACAGTGGCTCGAAAAAGACACCAAAGGTATTCGTTGCTCCATAGGCAATCAGCAGGATAGGGAAGCTAGCTAAGACCACAATATAGCCATAGAAAAATTTAGGTTGCCTATTTTCAGCCATATATAAAAACCTTAATCAAAAATATAGCCGGCCCAATTACCATCTATATTAGGATTAACTGGTCAAAGCCGGCTCAGTATCTCTAGGCAATACCCTGCCTAAATACTGCCCGGTAGCTGAAGCCCTTTCCTGGGATATTTCTTCAGGTGTTCCCGTGGCTACTATATAACCACCGTCGTCACCGGCTCCTGGTCCAAGGTCAATAATCCAGTCGGCGTTCTTAATCACATCCAGGTGATGTTCAATGACAATCACCGTATTCCCACCGTCAACCAGACGCTGTAGCACCCTTAGTAAAGCGGCTATATCCTCGAAGGAGAGACCGGTGGTTGGCTCATCAAGAATATACAATGTCCTGCCGGTAGACCGCCGTGACAGTTCCGTAGACAGCTTCACCCTCTGCGCCTCACCGCCGGAAAGGGTAGGTGCCGGCTGACCGAGACGAATGTAGCCCAGCCCAACGTCGTTTAAGGTTGCCAGCTTGTTCCTCACTTTGGGGAAATGCTCAAAGAAAGCCAGGGCTTGCGCCACCGTCATGTCCAGCACCTCAGCAATATTCTTACCCTTAAATCTAACTTCCAGAGCCTCGCGGTTGTAACGCTTCCCCTTGCACACCTCACAGGGAACAGTCACATCAGGCAAAAACTGCATCTCAATCTGAATAAATCCCTCCCCACGGCAGGCTTCACAGCGCCCACCCTTGACATTAAACGAAAACCGACCGGGGGCATAGCCTCTCATCCGAGCCTCAGGAACAGCAGCAAAAAGCTCACGAATGGGGGTAAAGGTGCCCGTATAGGTAGCCGGGTTACTACGGGGGGTACGCCCAATAGGAGACTGGTCAATATTGACCACCTTATCAATGTGCTCCATCCCAATGATACCATCACAGTTGCCGGCTCTCTCCCTTGACCGATAAAATACCTGTGCCAGCTTCTTATGCAAAATCTCGTCAATAAGGGTACTTTTACCACTGCCAGAAACACCGGTTACGCACACAAACCGGCCCAGCGGAATATGGACATCTATGTTTTTCAGGTTGTTCTCTCTAGCCCCCTTTATCACTATCTCCTCGCCTGAGCCAGGGCGGCGTTTCCGTGGCAAAGGAATCTGCCTTACCCCACTAAGATACTGTCCAGTTATTGACTCCGGGCAATTCATAATATCGGTCAGTATCCCGGTGGTTACAATCCAGCCTCCATGCTCCCCAGCCCCGGGTCCCATATCAATAATATGGTCAGCTGCCCGCATCATGGCTTCATCATGTTCTACAATCAGAATAGTATTACCCAGGTCTCTCAGCCTCTTCAGGGTCTCAATCAAACGGAAGTCATCGGCCGGGTGCAGACCCACAGTAGGCTCATCACAAATATAAAGCACACCCATAAGCCCACTGCCTATTTGGGTTGCCAGACGAATCCGCTGTGCCTCACCACCAGAGAGGGTAGCTGAGGCACGTTCAATGGTAAGATAGTCCAGACCTATATCCTTAAGGAAACCCAGGCGAGCTTGAATCTCCTTAAGAATTTGATGAGCTATCATTTGCTCACGCTCAGTAAGCACAGGCTGGTTACCATCACCACCAATCCTGGCTACCCACTCCAGTGCCTGAGTAACTGACATTGAGCTAACCTCAATAATGTTTCTATCGTCAATAGTCACGGCTAAGGACTCTGGTTTAAGCCTCCTGCCTCCACAAACGGGACATGGTCGGGACACCATATAGCGTTCAATCTCAGCCCGGGTACGCTCTGACTGAGTATCCTGACTTAGACGCTCCAAGTAGGGAATCACCCCCTCATAACCGGTAAAATGTTGCCTGACCCGACCGTAACGATTCCGGTGCTTTACCAGCTCCCCTTCTTCTCCATAAAGTATAAGTTTAAGGTGGCGCTCACTTAGCTCCTTAACCGGGGTGTTAGGGGAGAAGTCGTAACGCCTGGCCAACATCTGAAGTTCGCCGGCATGCCAGGAGTACCACCAGCCGGGGTGTATTGCCCCCTGAGCTATAGACAGCTCCTTATTGGGAATAACCAACTCCGGGTCTATCTCCATCTTAACCCCTAAGCCAGTGCAGGCCGGGCAGGCACCGTGAGGGCTATTAAAGCTAAAGGTTCGGGGGGCAATCTCCCCCAGGCTAATGCCACAGTGGACGCAGGCGAAATGTTCGGAAAACAGTAATTCCTCGCCCTCAACAATAGATACCAGCACTACCCCGGCCCCAAGCTTGAGGGCCGTCTCTACCGAATCAGCAATGCGGCTTTGGCTTCCGCTCTGTCCAATTACCAGCCGGTCCACCACGGCTTCAATAGAGTGCTTCTTGTTCTTATCTAGATGAAGCTCCTCAGACAGGTCATAGATGCGCCCATCAACCCGTACCCGCACATAGCCGGCCTTGCGCAGGTCATCAAACACCGCCTGGTATTCACCCTTACGGTCTCTAATCAGCGGTGCCAGAACCATAATACGGCTACCATCAGGGAGACCTTGAATAGCATCAACAATCTGCTGCACCGTCTGCATGGCAATCTCTCGTCCACACTTGGGGCAGTGGGGATGACCAACCCGGGCAAAAAGCAGGCGCAGGTAATCATAGATTTCGGTTACCGTGCCTACTGTAGACCGTGGATTCCGGCTCGGACCCTTCTGGTCAATAGAAATAGCCGGGCTCAAGCCCTCAATATAATCAACGTCAGGCTTTTCCATCCGGCCCAGAAACTGGCGGGCATAAGCCGACAGGGATTCCACATAGCGGCGTTGTCCCTCGGCATAGATGGTATCAAAGGCCAGTGAACTCTTACCTGAGCCCGAGACACCGGTAATAACTACCAGCTTATCCCGGGGGATAACCACATCTATATTCTTGAGGTTATGCTCCCGCGCCCCTTTAATAACTATAGCATCTAATGGCATGTCCCCCCCAGTGCAAGTTCATTGTAGCATTTGACCCCAGAGCACAGCAAGGACATAATTTCGTTGACAGCCTAAAGTCGTAACTACATTCCACCCGCCCACAGGTTTATGGTATAGTATAAGTGAATTATGCTAGCTAAGGTAATAAGCTGCGCTATAGCGGGACTAGAATATTGAGCCCATCGCTAGCTTTACTGTTATCCATCGCCGGAATCTTGATTCTTCTAAGGCTAAGGGTTCATCCGAGCTTTGCTATTTTCGCCGGCAGTCTCATCCTTTCCCTACTGGTCTTACCAATGCTTTCTATACCTCCCCTTATGCTGCAGTCCTTAATTAACTATCAGACTATTAGATTGCTGGTAATAGTAGCCAGTGCCCTGACCTTAAGTAGCCTGATGGAGGAAAAAGGCTTACTGGCCAAACTAGCCGTTACCATGGAGGGCATCGGCCCCAGATTGGCGATACATCTGATTCCGGCTGCTATCGGACTTGTTCCGATGCCAGCCGGGGCTCTGGTCTCAGCTACCGCTTCACGGGGTTTGATTAAAAGATTGAGCCTGACTCCGGAACAGGGCACATTTATTAATTATTGGTTCCGACATATATGGGAGTTCTCGGTACCCGTCTACCCGAGCATTATAATAACCAGCATAATCCTGTCTATTCCGCTTTTTTCAGTAGTGAAAATACTCTCCCCCATGACTGCTTTAGCTATTGTGTCTGGAGCTGTCCTGAGCTATGGGATACTAAAAAAGACCCCAAAACTAAAGGGGAAACCTTCAGGCAATATAGCGTTCAATCTCCTGAAGGCTTCCTGGCCCATCCTCCTACTTATCCCGTTAGTCTTGCTGGGACTGAATGTGATGATAGCCTTTCCTCTGACATTGGCTCTTTTGGCTGGTCAACAAAGAGTTAAATGGCCGGAATTGAAAAAGGCGTTCAAATACGGGCTGGACCCCAAAATCATGTTCTTGTTGTATGCCATAATGCTGTATAAAGCAACAATAGAAAGCTCAGGCACAGCTGAAGTGCTCATTTCAGATATGCAAGCTATAGGGCTACCGTCCCTAGTTATGCTTATTACACTGCCCTTGCTAATGGGCTTGGCCACGGGATATAGCCCAGCGTTTGTCGGCATTGCCCTGCCACTATTAGTGCCTTATATCGCCTCAGACTCAGGCGTCAATGGCCATGCTTTATTATTAGCCTACGTTAGTGGAATGATGGGAGCTCTTCTCTCTCCCCTACACCTTTGCCTTATCCTTTCAACAGAGTACTTTAAGGCTAATCTAGCCAAGATATATAAGTACATTCTGCCCCTTTCCATAGTGATGGAAGCTATCGCTATACTCATCTATTATATAGCGGCCTAACTCTTCAAACCCTTACGATACCTCTGGCCAGCAATTTCTTAACTCCAAGAGTCTCTCATAGTATCCCAAAGTAATGGCACTGATAGAATTTGCAGTATGTGTTTAGGTTATTCTGTCATTCAACCCTTTGCGTCTGAAAGCTATTTGGGCTACAATGAGGTACTAAGCGGGAAAGGATGCTATGCTAGCCAAGGTATTAAGCTGTGCTGTAGTCGGACTGGAAGGGGCTATCGTCGAGGTCGAGGTTGATATTTCTCCCGGACTACCCTCATTTACTATTGTTGGCTTGCCTGACGCCGCTGTCCAGGAGGCAAGGGAGCGTGTGAGAGCCGCTATACGAAACTCAGGCTGTGCCTTTCCCATGAAGCGTATTATCGTTAATCTTGCCCCGGCTGACCTCAAGAAAGCCGGGCCAGCTTATGATTTACCGATTGCTGTTGGTATCCTTCTCAGCTCAGAGCAGGTATCTGCCGACGTTTCTCAAACTATCCTGCTTGGTGAGTTGTCCCTGGATGGTAGCTTGCGCCATACCAACGGCGTCTTACCAATGGTTGCTCTAGCCCACCAAGAAGGGCTGTCTACCATTATTGTGCCCAATGCTGATGCCAAAGAGGCATCCTTAATAGAAGGTACTAAAATCATCCCCTTTACCTCTCTAGCCCAATTAGTTAGCCATTTTCGGGGGGAAATTCCAGCCCCGGAGTATAAGCCTGGCGAAATTCCAGAGTATACCCCACCGCCTTCGTCAGTCACTGACCTGGCATACATTAAAGGGCAGGAGCATGTCAAGCGAGCCTTAGAAGTAGCTACTGCTGGCGGGCATAATGTAATAATGTGCGGACCACCGGGAAGCGGTAAAACATTACTGGCACGTTCGCTGCCTTCAATACTACTGCCGATGACCACCGAGGAAGCCCTGGAGGTTACCAAGATATATAGTGTCAGTGGTCTGCTGCCATCAGATACCCCTTTGATTAGACAACGACCCTTCCGTTCCCCACACTTCACCATCTCCAACGCTGGCTTAGTCGGTGGTGGCCACTGGCCCAAACCCGGTGAAATAAGCCTCAGCCATCGTGGGGTTCTGTTTCTTGATGAGCTTCCCGAATTTGGCCACGCCATACTTGAAGTATTGCGCCAGCCTCTAGAAGATAAGTTAATCACTATTAGTCGGGCTCAGGGACGGGTAACCTTCCCGGCCAACTTTATGCTGGTAGGGGCAATGAACCCCTGCCCCTGCGGCTACTACGGCGACCCGTTTCGGCAATGCACCTGCCCTACCAGTCTGGTTTCTCGCTACCAGAAGCGCATCAGCGGACCATTTATTGACCGGGTTGATATATTTGTTGAAGTACCCCACATTGACTATGAGAAGCTGACCGATGACCGGTTAGGCGAGAAATCAGAAACGGTTCAAGCCCGAGTTAAAGCTGCCCGCTCCCTTCAGCAGAAACGCTTTGCGGGAACAAGGCTAGCCTGTAATACTGAAATGACACCAACTGAGGTGAGGGAGTTTTGTCAGGTAGAAGAGCAAGCCCAGAGTCTACTTAAAGCGGCTATGAAACAACTCTACCTCTCCGCCCGTGCCTTCCACCGCATCCTCAAAATAGCCCGCACTATCGCCGACCTGGAAAATGCTGATATAATTAAAGCCCACCACCTGGCAGAAGCCATCCAGTATAGACCAAGAACTATGGTGTAGCCCGACCAAGCGGATTTGGGGCAATATTTATTACCGAGCTCCATAAGACAAAATAAGCTCAAAAGGAGGTGCCAATCTTGCTTTTAGCCGAGTCTCTAGGTTTTGTTGCTGGGGCACTGGTAACATGTAGTCTTATTCCACAGCTAATTCGCGTCTTCAAACTTAAAAGTGCCCACGAGATAAGCATGCTTTTTACCACCCTACTTCTGGCAGGTATCATCATTTGGTTAGCTTACGGGATTCTTTTGCGACTCGCTCCAGTAATCCTTTGGAATGCAACCTCAGCGGTCCTTGTGGCTGTGCTTCTGTATGCCAAACTGAAGTATGGGAGATAGCCTTCACCTAGCTCTTTTGCTAAGTGCTTTGATTGCTCCAAACCGATGAAGCAAAATCATTGAAGATTGCTTCTTTGTGTGCTAAACTTAAACTAAGACTATGAATAAGCCGAAAATAAAGGTCTGTACCTTTAGCCAGCAACCTATGTTTCAGGAAGGCCTACTGCGTTGGCTCTCCAGTACCGATGATATACAAGTTATCGGTCAGGCTAATGTCACTGACAAAGAGTTGATTATTGAGATTATGCCACCTGATGTAGTGATTGTGGATATTGATGTCCCGTCTGACAGTGGCCTGAGCTTAGTTCAAAGACTAAAACAACGCCTGCCTAATGTTGGCGTAATTGCGCTTACCTCGAGCCCCAATGATGACCAGCTCTTCGAGGCACTTGAAGCCCAAGTTGCCGCTTATATCAGTAAAGAAATTAACGGCGACCGTTTAGCTGATATTGTGAGGCGCGTGGTTCGTGGTGAGTACCCGATACGGGAAAGCCTTGCCGGTCGACCCGAAGTAGCCGGGAAAATACTACACCAGTTTCAAAAACTCTCCGGGAAGGCGGAGGTTGAAACCTTAATTGCACCTCTCACCGCCAGAGAGACGGAAATCCTAAATTATGTAGCTCAGGGCTATAGTAATAAGCAGATCGCGGCTAAACTCGACATTAGCGAGCAAACCATCAAGAATCATGTCGCTTCAATTATGTTGAAGCTGAATGCCAACGCTCGCACTCAAGCAGTGGTAATAGCGGTACAGAAAGGCTTAATCTCTATTAGCTAAAGGCAGGACGTCGTCCCTTAAAGATTAAGTTCCCCCCTTTGAAGGAAGGAGGGATAAATCTCAACCCCAAAGCCAGAAGCCACTACCCATAGCCACCATAAGTAAGCCAATAGCAATGGCTATCCAGCCGCCTATCTCTAGCGCCCCATGCTCAGGGCGCTCTGGCTCATGCTCCAAGAACTCCCGTGCATCAGGTCGGGTGGCCAAGGCATCATAGTAGCTCTTCTCTTCCCTCTTGCCCCAGATAATAGTGGCTATGCCAAGGATAACAAACAAACCACCCATACCCATTAAAATAAACAAATCACGCTCAGGCATACCACCTTCTCCCTGTAGGAATGTCCTTTAGATAACTATATGCCTTTTTAATGCTATTTTCAATAGGTCTTATTTAATCTCAACCGTGGCGCCAGCGTCCTCCAGCTTCTGCTTTATTGCCGCTACCTCATCCTTATTAATTCCTTCTTTGACTGTTGCCGGGGCACTTTCTACCAAATCCTTGGCTTCCTTCAAGCCCAGGGTAGTCAACTCCCGTACCGCCTTAATGACACTAATCTTATTAGCTCCTATTTCCTTAAGAATGACGTTGAACTCGGTCGGTTCCTCAACCACTGCTGGGGCAGCGGCTCCAGCCTCAGCCGGCGCCATAGTTGCTACCGCAGGCACAGCCGCACTAACGCCAAACTCAGCCTCAAGAGCCTTTATCAACTCCGCCAGTTCCAGCACCGTCATATTTTTGATAGTAGTCATTATCTCGGCAACGGCGGCTGGCTTCTTCCCCCCTACCTTAGCTGGAGACTCTGGCTTACTGGCGGCTTTAGTGGTCTTAGGCTCTTTTGTAGCCTGCTTTGTGGCCGACTGCTTTTTGCCCTTGGCGGTTTCTTCACCAGTGTCAGGCCCGGTTTCTACTTCATTTTCCGACATTTTATTCTCCTTCCAGTTGTTGCATTCTAGCTTGTAGCAAGTTTATAAAACCCCTCATCGGGGTGGCAAGATGACTGAGCAAAGTAATGATAGGAGCCTGCATTCCCCCCACAGTCTTGGCGAGCAATATCTCCCTTGATGGCAATGTTGAGAGTGTCATCACCTCTTCCGAAGTAAGTAGCCTATCGCTTAAAAAACCCCCTTTAATATTCAGGGTTGCCTTTGAGTTGCGGATGTAGTCAGCCAGGGCTCTAGCTGACTCGGCTATATCACCATAGCCAAAGGCAATAGCTGTTTGACCCTCAAAGAAGCTGGCTAGTTCATCCTTACTTGCCCCTTCCGCAGCGAACCGAGCCAGAGTATTCTTAATCACCCTATACTCAATACCTTGTTCTCTGAGACGGCGACGCAGGTCAGTCATCTCAGGAGCCGATAGCCCACGGTAGTCGGTTAAAATTCCAATGCTACATGTAGAAAAAACCTCCCGTAGCCTATCAATAATCTGTACCTTCTTTTCCCTGGCCATCTTTCATCACCTCCCAACTGTTACCGAATTGCTTAATAATTTATTTAGTAACCTCATCCCCTTCCCCTTGATAAGAGGGAGGGGAATCGTAGTGTTCGGAAGGGGCTTCGCCCCTTCAATCTACCCCTGATAATCAAGCTAACCACCGCTGAACATTGCTTAAAAAGAAGTCCTTGTGCCGAGACACAAGGACCTATTACTAACAGCATCCCCTAGATTTATAATACCGAAATCTGCTAGTTTGAAGCCCTAGTTTGCCTCGGCAGGCACATTAGTTTAAGCCTAAACCGGCACCCGCTGTCTTAGGACAATACTGAACTGCACAATAAAAATTGTTAACCTGCTAACCAAGTCTTAACATAGCCACCGCTATCAGCCTAAGCTAATTAAGAGTATCAACTGGAGCTTAAAGACAGGGTAGGTCTGAGGTCAAGCCTTACCCCCGGTCCCATAGTAGTCGTCAAAGAGGCAGTCCTGACATACTGACCCTTGACTCCACTAGGTTTAGCCTTCACCACTGCCTCGACTACTGCCGTCAGGTTATCCAGCAGCTTAGCCTCTTCAAAACTAACCTTACCCAGAGGCACATGAATGATAGCTGTTCTGTCCAGCTTAAATTCCACCCGACCTTTACGGGTATCACTAATTACCCTGGGTAAGTCATCGGCCGCCGCTACTGTTCCTGATTTAGGGTTAGGCATTAGGCCTCTCCGGCCCAAAATCTTTCCCAGCTTCCCCACCTTACCCACCATATCTGGAGTAGCAATGGCAATATCAAAATCCAGCCAGCCACCCTCAATCTTTTTAATTAACTCATCACCACCAACAAAATCTGCCCCAGCGGCAGAAGCAATTCTTTCCCCCTCACCCTGGGCAAAAACCAGTACTCGTACCTTCTTTCCCAGCCCGTGCGGCATAAGGGCCACACCACGCACCTGCTGACTGGCATTTCGTGGGTCAATACCCATCCGAAGGTGAAGCTCAACAGTCTCATCAAATCGGGCATGGGCTATCTTCTTCGCCAGCTCAATAGCCTCCAGCGGCGGATAATCCTTTGTCTTGTCCAACAGTTTAACTGCTTCTTGATATTTTTTAGTGTGTTTTGTCATCACTTACTCTATCTCAATCCCCATACTGCGGGCAGTGCCTTCAATAATTCGCTCTGCCCCCTCAATGCTATTAGCATTTAGGTCCTTAGCCTTAAGCTGGGCTATTTCACGAAGTTTATCTCGGGATAACACCCCAACCTTCCCATGACCAGCATCGCCAGCCCCTTTCTCTACACCTAAAGCCTTCCTCAGCAAATCAGCCGCTGGCGGCGTTTTGGTAATAAAGGTAAATGACCTGTCAATAAAAACGGTTATTTCAACGGGAATAATAGAGCCAGCCTGGGCAGCGGTACGCTCATTATACTCTTTACAAAAGGCCATAATATTAATCCCATGCTGTCCCAAAGCCGGACCTACTGGGGGTGCTGGGTTTGCCTTCCCCGCCTCAATCTGTAGTTTAATCACTGTTTTAACTTTTTTCGCCACTATATCCCCTAATTAGAAAATCTAAATTTAGAGCTTCTCCATCTGTAAGAAGTCGAGTTCTACCGGTGTTTCACGCCCAAAAAGGGAAAGAAGTACCTTAGCCTTACCCCGTTCTGAGTTTAATTCATCCACTATGCCGACAAAATCAATAAACGGACCATCAGTTACCCGAACACTTTGCCCTTTACGGAAGCCAGCCCTAACCTTTGGTGCTTCGGCGGCCATCTGTTTCAAAATCTGGTCAATCTCCCCCTCCTGCAATGGAGTTGGCTTATTCTCACTACCAACAAAACCGGTAACACCCGGGGTATTACGCACTATATTCCAGCTCTGGTCACTCATCCCCATCTCAATAAGGATATAACCGGGTAATATTTTCTTACTCACCGTCCGCCTCTGCCCATTTCTAACCTCAATCTCCTCCTCTGTAGGTATAACCACCTGGGAGATTTCATCTCCGGCATCCATGAACTTGATGCGTTGCGCCAAATTCCGTTTAACCCGTTCCTCATACCCTGAGTAGGTATGAACTACATACCATTGCTTCTGGTTTTCCGCCACAGACAACCTCACTCGAATAAAGATTTTTGGGAAAGCCCTTTAGCTCAATCGGGAAACAACCAAGCCCTATCCACCCAAAAAAAAGCTATTGACGAGTTGCGTGAAACCGTAGTCAATTGCTCCCAGTACCGCACCAGCGGTAATAGCAACAATCAGCACTAGAACTGTCAGATAAATAGCCTCTCGTCGGGTGAGCCAAGTTACCTTCTTTAGCTCGGCTATAGTCTCCCCGATGAATCTAAATCTTGAACCACTTCGCTTAGCAGTAGCCGTATGATGTGTCATTGAAGGAATCTTACCTATCGCTTAATCGACAGCATTATTTTATTTCCCGGTGGGGTCGGCAGGTGCGACAACGAGGGCAATATTTCCTAAGCTCTAATCGTTGGGGGTCACTCCTTCTGTTCTTAGTAGTAGTATATGTTCGCTCCTTACACTCGGTACAGGCAAGATGAATGATAACTCTGGCTTCAGTTTTTCTAGCCATAATCTACTCTATGATGCGGCTAAAGGTACCAGCACCTACCGTTCTACCCCCTTCCCGAATAGCAAAACGCAGACCTTTCTCCAGGGCTACCGGGTAAATAAGCTTTATCTTCATTGTTATATTATCACCAGGCATAATCATTTCTACCCCTTCAGGTAGCTCAATAGTTCCGGTAACATCTGTAGTCCTGATGTAAAATTGAGGCCTATACCCATTGAAGAAGGGGGTATGTCGGCCTCCCTCTTCCTTACTCAAAACATATACCTCAGCCTCGGCATAGGTGTGCGGCTTAATAGAACCAGGTGCCGCCAATACCTGCCCCCGTTCTATATCTTCCCGCTCAACACCCCTGAGTAGGCAGCCAACAGCATCTCCCGGCTCAGCGTAGTCCAGGGTCTTATGAAACATCTCACAACTGGTAACTACTATCTTACGCGGCTCGTGGTGTAAGCCCACCAACTCCACCTCATCCCCGGCTTTAACTACACCCCGTTCCACTCTACCCGTCGGCACCGTACCTCGACCCTTGATGCTGAAAACATCCTCTACTGGCATAAGGAATGGTTGGTCTTTAGGTCTCGCCGGAGTGGGAATATAGTTATCAATAGCATCGATGAGTTTCCATATACCACCGCACCATGGACACTCCCGCTTACCACAGCCACATTCAAGCGCCTTAAGCGCGCTCACCCTTATCACTGGTATCTCATCTCCAGGGAACTTATACTTACTAAGCAGCTCCCTTACTTCCATCTCTACCAGCTCCAGAAGCTCTTCATCTTCCATCATATCGACTTTATTCAAGGCGACTACTATAGAGGGAACTTCTACCTGGCGAGCCAGTAGAACATGCTCTCTGGTCTGGGGCATGGGACCATCAGGGGCACTTACCACCAGTATCGTCCCGTCCATCTGGGCAGCACCGGTTATCATATTTTTAATGTAATCGGCATGACCAGGGCAGTCTATATGAGCGTAATGTCGCTTCTCAGTCTCATACTCAATATGGGCAATGGCAATAGTTAGTCCTCGTGCCTTCTCTTCTGGTGCATTGTCAATACTGAGAAACTCGCGGAACTCAGTAAGGCCCGTTTTAGATAACACCTGTGTTATGGCTGAGGTTAATGTTGTTTTGCCATGGTCAACATGACCGATGGTGCCCACATTGCAATGGGGCTTAGTCCGCTCAAACTTCTTTTTAGCCATTTTTGACCCTCCCTTTTATCCACAGCCCACAATCGGAATCGAACCGATGACCTTACCCTTACCAAGGGTATGCTCTACCAACTGAGCTATGTGGGCACTGGTTTCATTATATATATTTAAGAGCCCGGCGTCCAACCCACTCTCCATACTTGAGCTCTGGTGGAGGGGGCAGGATTCGAACCTGCGTAGCCCTTAGGGCGGCAGATTTACAGTCTGCTCCGATTAACCACTCCGGCACCCCTCCCGATGCCACCCCTTAAAACCAATATCCCAGCCCGAGAGGGGACTCGAACCCACTGACCTGCCATTTACAAAACGGCTGCTCTCCCAACTGAGCTACTCGGGCACTACCGTTACCAGCTCCAGTAACCAGTGTTAATTCGGTAGAAATATTATAAGAAGGGATGATGTAAAAGTCAAGCTTGGTAGTCCAAGTAGTTCAATGGTGGAACCTTTAAGACAACCGCTATCATTTTAGATTATAGCAGGCGGAGGCTCACGATGCAACATACCGAATATCCTTTTCGCTCATCCCCACTGGCAGCGCCTGTCCTCTACCCTTACCGCCTACGGCGACTCCAAGCCTACCCACAGGATTATACCCTGAATCAAGAACAAAGCAGAAGTCTACCAAAGAGTTCTGCTTATTGATAGCTGGTAGCGCATACCGGATTCGAACCGGTGATCTCCTCCTTGAGAGGGAGGTGTCCTAAACCCCTAGACGAATGCGCCACATAAAAAACCTGGCTGGGGAAGAAGGATTCGAACCTTCCCTGGCGGATTCAGAGTCCGCTGTCCTACCACTAGACTATTCCCCAGCACACCAGAATTATAGCATGCAGCTACACCTATAGCAATAATGAGGCAGTTGCGAAACTATTTGGAAGTGGTAGAATAGGGGTATGCGGAAAGCCTTGGTTACCATCATTATTTTCTTTGCCTTGGCCATTTCAAGCCTTGCTTTCATTGGTATATTTGGCAGATTCCCCGATGAATGGGAATGGGTTGGTATTGTGCTTGCAGGAGTGGCAATAGCTATGGCAACACCGAGTATATTTCAGATGTTCTGGGGGCGTGCTTGTGTAGAAACTGAGTTTGAAGTGAGTGCTAAGGATAGTGAACGTTCTTTGTTGATATTCTTAAAGAACCCACCTGTAAAAAGTAGGGTATTGAAAGTTCTCGGTGTTAAGAGAGAAACCGTTCAAAGCCTTACTGCGGAAATTCGTATTTCGGAATTTGGCAGTAAGAATATTATTGTGCCCATACGCCATGCTAGGCTTTTCTCTGATGACGATTCATCTGATATAGGGAGTAATAGGATAGTATTACCACCAACATATAGTGTCGCCGCCAGTATAATGGTTGCAATGTGGGATAACAAAAATAAACGGGCAGTTATTCTGGGAGACCGCATCAGGCAACCTCTACTACTTGGTGAAGGCTATTATTGGATACAAATCATTATTTTTGTGGATGGAAACCCCAGGGAAATATCCCGCCAGTTCGTTGTCGGTAAAAATGCAGATGAACTTATATGGACTAAACCGAATTGATTAAATCCCCATAAGGGAGGTTCTCAAACTTTATTAGCTTTAGGAGGGTATCTCTAAACAGATTTAGGTTATCACGCATGAACACATTGTCTAATAGAAGATACTTGATTACTCATAGCACTATGCAAGGCACAGGATGAATACTCACAGTCACATGGTAAAATACAGGGGAAGCCATTAGTGATGGCTACCCTTACGGAGATTATGGCAAGGAGGACAAGAATTGGAAGGGAAAAAGGTTAAGGAAAGTAATGTCGTTATGGTACAGACGATGACCCCACAGGATGTAAATGTAGCTGGAAATGTGCATGGCGGGGTCATCATGAAGCTCATAGATGCGGTGGCAGGTGCAGTTGCGGTCCGGCACGCACGAGCAAATGTGGTTACAGCTTCCGTTGACCGTCTGGATTTCCATCATCCCGTTTTTATCGGAGACCTACTTATCCTCACCGCCACCCTAAGCCTTGTTGGGAAAACCTCAATGGAAGTAGGTGTCTACGTGCAATCTGAAAACCCAATCACTGGGGAGATTCGACATACGGCTTCTGCCTACCTGACATTTGTTGCCCTTGATAAAGACGGTAGACCTATGGTGTTGCCACCGCTTATCCTGGAGACGGAAGAGGAAGTACGCCGAAATCGTGAGGCGCAGGTAAGGAGAGAGATTAGACACCGTGAGAGGAAAAACAGGAAGTAAATCAATTGAGTATCATATTAAGGCAAGAAATAAAGGGAAGGCTTAGCTTTGGCTGATTTAGCCGCTCTACAGCAAACCTTGGGTATCTCATTTAATGACCCATCTCTTCTGGAGGAGGCGCTGGTTCACAGCTCCTATATTAACGAGAACCCCGGCTTTGCCCTAGCCGCCAATGAAAGGCTGGAATTTCTGGGGGATGCTGTTTTAGGCTTGGTCGTTGCCGAAAAGCTATACCAGGACTTTCCCCAGTTTAGTGAGGGGGAAATGACCAAGCTCCGCTCAGTTCTGGTGCGCCGGGATAGCCTGGCCCGTATCGCCAGAACGCTTGGTCTTGGCAGCTATCTCTATCTGGGAAAAGGCGAAGCGGCCAGTGGTGGACGGCATAAGCCGGCTAACCTAGCCGCCGCCTTAGAAGCGGTGATAGCAGCTATTTTCCTTGACCAGGGCTCAGCTAGCTCCAGGGATTTTGTTCTAGGGTTACTTAATAAAGAGCTACAAAAGGTAGTAAGCCAAGGGGTAAAGACTGATTATAAGTCACAACTTCAGGAGCTCATCCAGTCCAAGCAGCAGCCGACACCGGCCTATTACCTAGTAGAAGCCGCCGGGCCAGACCACGACCGAAAGTTTACTGTTGAGGTAAGGATAGATAATACCGTGCTGGGGAAAGGCTCCGGTAGAAGTAAAAAAGTAGCCGAGACTGAGGCGGCCCACGCGGCACTGGAGCAACTTTCCACCAACTTTACAGAATAGCCTCTCTTTGCTAAACTTCAATTAGCAGTAGCCCCAAGACGGAGGTGTTGCTATGAGCAGACGAGATTACCGACATAGAGAATCAAAGAAAACTAAGAAAGAGGATAAGAAAATATCAGCGACCACTATCTTACCACCTCCAATGACTGTGGAAGTAGTTAAGAAGGGGAAGAAGAAACGAGAAGTAGAGGAGTAAGAGAGAGAACCGCTTACCAACAGCTTTACTGCACTAGAGAATTAAGGATTCGGGTTGAGAAAGCCAAATCAATGCTGGAAGAGTGCTGCTTGTGCCCTCGCCAGTGCCAGGTCAATCGCCTAGCTGGAGAAAGTGGAAAGTGCCACATTACTAAACAGGCTATAGTCTCTAGCTACGGACCTCACTTCGGGGAGGAGGCACCTCTGGTGGGCAGGCATGGCTCGGGAACTATCTTTTTCACCTACTGTAATCTACGATGCGTCTTCTGCCAGAATTATACGATAAGCCAGCTTGGTGAGGGAAACCCGGTGGACAAGGAAGAACTGGCCAGGATGATGCTCTCCCTTCAGGCAAAGGACTGCCATAACATAAATCTAGTAAGCCCAACCCATGTCGTGCCTTATATCCTGGAGGCTCTGGAATTAGCGGTAAGTATGGGCCTCTATTTACCCCTGGTATATAACTCTGGTGGCTATGACTCTGTGGAAACCCTGGAGTTGCTGGATGGCATTATTGATATCTATATGCCCGATATGAAATATTCCGACGAAAGAATCGCTGAGCAACTATCCGGGATAAAGGATTATCCATCGGTAAACAAAGCCGCCATTAAGGAAATGCACCGTCAGGTGGGTAACCTCAAGATAGATGAGCAAGGGGTAGCCCAACGCGGTCTGCTGGTGCGTCACCTGGTACTGCCTAACCGGCTAGCTGGAACTCGAGGAGTGGTATCTTTCCTTGCCCAGGAGGTCTCCACCAATACCTACCTGAACATTATGGCTCAGTATCATCCCTGCTACAAAGCCTTTGATATACCATCCATAGGGCGCCCCTTGCAACGGCAGGAGTTTAATGAAGCTATTGAGCTGGCTCACCAGCAAGGTTTAGACCGATTGGATAAATTTAGCTTCCCGCGACCACTGAAGCTCATCCTGTGATAGCCAAGGTGATGAAATGACAGACCTAGCCTCGGTTAAGGCACTAGTATATGGTTATGTCCAAGGGGTCTTCTTCCGCGACTTCGTATCCAGACAGGCTACCCAGTTAGGCTTAACTGGTTATGTGCGCAACCTGCCTAGTGGAAAAGCGGTAGAGGTTCACGCTGAGGGAGAGAGAATACAATTGGAAGAGCTGATTAGCCACCTCAACATTGGACCACCGGGAGCCAGGGTAGAGAGGGTAGAAACCAACTGGTCGGAGTACAGCGGAAGTTACGCCCGCTTCAGTATAAGGTATTAGCCTGGGTTGAACTGGCGTAAGCCATAGTATTGGTCATTCCTGAGCAGACGGGATAGAACCTCAGTCGAGGTTCGGTAGGCATCCCCACCACGCCGTTCATTGAGTTGCTCCCCCAGTTCCTCCAGGTCAAGGGGTTGGTTATTATTAGCCAGAAAAAGGCGAAATAGGCTCTCTAAAATAGGTATCTTATAAATGATAAACCCCGGAGTTTGGGAACAGCAATCTTTAATAGCGGATAAAAGGTCATCAGCCGAAATCTCTCTCTCACTTGCCCTTAGTTGTTCACGGCACTTAGGACACAAACTGCCAACCAGAGCAAAAAATGAGCGATTGTTCTGCTGATACCAGTCTAAATCAATATACCAGCGTGGGCTAGCTTGGTCAGTACTTATCGCTTCTCTATCCTCAAAATTATTTTAGATTTTTAGGCTTCAAATTCCACTTTGGCTTCTTTAATCAGGTCAAGATGCTCTGTCTTAAGCCCTAATGCCGCTGAGACTTCACAATCTATCTCATACGGCTCACCAATAAAGACCTTGCCATATTCCTCAGTCTCACCCTGGGTGGGGTCATCCTTACTGATGAACTTCTGTCGAGCTTCTATAATTCCCAGGTCGAAGGGTAAAGTAAAATAAAGGTCAGTCACCACTCTCTCTATCCCCAGGCTGTATAATCCTTCCCAGCCACCTAATTCTTCACCATGATACTTGCTAGTTGGCAGCAGTGTCAACAGATTCATTATACTAAGGCTAGCGCCACCATTAAAGACCTTTAATGGAGCCACAGTTATCAAGTAATCGCTAGACAAGATAACATTTGGCACCCAAAAGGTGGGGATAGCCAAGGGCTTAAGTAGAGGATTATCCACCTCTACCCAGATGCAATCTTTCACATCCAGCGTTAACACCCGCGGGAAATTGTAACCTAAGGTTTGATATATGGGGTAGATTGGACCTCCCCCGGGGGTGCCCTCAAGAAGAAGAATATCAGCATCACTGACCTGTCTGATACCTTCTATTATCACCGCCAGCATATCCCGGCTGGTAGTTACCGGATATGATATTGGGTAGGAGGCACTCGGTTTAATCAAAACGCGTCGTGCCCGAGACACCACCGGCGGTGGTTTAAAAACAAACTCCGAAGCTTTAAATATCAAGCCGCCTCCTCAGCCAAATATGCAAGCTCTTTACCTCTTTAACACTCTTCAAGGCAGATACCATGCCTAATAAAGTTTTAGCCATAAAACTCCTAATGAATGGATTTAGCGGGATATGAGCCTCATTAACCAACAAGTCAACCGTATCCTCTTTATGCCAAACCCGCAACCTGTCCTCAATTAGGTCAGCTAACTTTTGGGCCTCTTCTTTAGAGAACTGTGGCACATCCACACTCAATGGCTCATCAGTGACAACAGCCAGTAGTTGCTTGGGCGGGCATAATAACTCGCCACCCTGTTCCTTACGATGAATCTCAATCTTAAGATTGTTACTCTGCTTAAACCCTTCGGTCAGGATAAGGTCATAATCCCACACGATAAAGCGCGCTAATTCCTGCGGACTCAGGTCATGCTCTACCGGCTTAATAATAGCCAGCTTATCAGCCGAGCTGACCATCACTACGCTACTACCAGCCTGACTAAATCGCCAGCTATCCTTGCCTACTTTATCAAACTCAAAGCTATTACTAGCATGTTTAATAACTGCCACTTTATATCCCCGCTGTTTAAGCTCAATAATCAAGCTCTCCAGTAGAGTTGTCTTACCTGACTTTGATTTTCCAATAATAGAAATGATTGGCTGCATTCTAAGTTTCCGGCTATAAATTCGTTTTAAACTACTCCCATTTCCTCATTCCAATCTAACATCATCACCTGAACCATATCCCCGGCTTGTACCTCTGCTTTATCCTCAGGAACAATCACCAGCCCGTTGGCTAAGCTCATAGAGGTTAGTATCCCCGAGCCCTGAGGTCCAGTTAGCCGGGCAAAGTATTGATCAGCGCGCTTTTTAACTATAGCCCGAGCAAAGATACGGCGCCCATCGCTATTTACCATAGGCTCTTCTATCACCGCTTCTATAACAGGCTTAGCCAAATTTTTCTTACCCATCATTTTAAGGATAGCCGGGCGAGCAAATAGCTCAAAGTTAATCATTGAGCTCACTGGATTACCGGCTAAACCGAGGTGAGGTATACTTTTAGTTACACCTCCTTGGCTAATTCCCTTAATCATACCAAAGGCTAAGGGTTTCCCGGGCTTCATCCGAACTTTCCAAAAGACAACCTTACCCTCTTTAGCCAAAACATCCCTCACTACATCGTAATCTCCCATAGAGACGCCGCCGGTGGTTATCAGCATATCAGCATCCAATCCCTGACGGAGCTTGGTCATCAGTGAACTCTCACTATCTAAGGCTATCCCCAGTATTCTGGGAATCCCCCCGTAGCGCCGAATCTGGGCAGCCACACTATAAGTATTACTATCATATATCTTGCCTAAAGGCAGAGGTTGATTAATAGCCACCAGCTCATCTCCGGTAGCTAGAATAGCTACTACCGGACGACGGATGACTTTAACCGTACTGCGCCCCAAAGAAGCCAGAACACCAATCTCTGGGGGTCTGATTACTACTCCTTTGGCTAGCACTAATGACCCTCGGGTAATATCTTCACCCGCCCGGCGCACATTACTGCCGGGCTCTACCTCAACCAAAATACCAATTTCAGCCGAAGTTTCCTTGCGTTGAGCTTCATCGGTGTCTTCAAATTTCACTACCGAGTCAGCACCCTTAGGTACTGGCGCCCCGGTCATAATGCGAATCGCGGTGCCCACTTCTAACTCATATTCAGAGACGGAACCAGCAGTGACGGTATCAATAACCCGCAGCAACCGGGGAGACTGTTGACCGGCTCCCTTAGTATCTTTAGCTTGAACGGCATAACCATCCATAGCTGAGTTGTCCAGCGGGGGCACAGTAATACTTGAATATATATCCTCAGCCAAAACCTGCCCCAGACAGTCCAGGATAGGACTCGGTTCCGCCTCTAGAACATCTACATAACCAAGAATCTTATCCAGAGCCTGCTCGACACTTATCATTGCTCATTTCCCCTCTGGCTATTGCCCTCGCCGCTCCTAAATCAGCTTCAGTGTTAATATTGAAAAAGCTCAGGTGCTTAGGGTCAAACCGATTAATCTCTTCAGCTTCCACATATCTTACCCTGACCAGGGCAAAAAGTTCGGTAATGCTCAGATTACCTTGCTTAAGCAGATTTTCTATCGGAGCTAAGCAGCTCTTTGCGTAAACGGCATGAAGCGGTTCAAGCATATTACCTAATCGGGGCACTACCAGGTCAAAGCCACCAGAAAGTTGTATCATATAACGCAACAAGGCTTGGTTCAAAAAGGGCATATCACAAGCAACAACAAGGTTATAGAATGAACCCGAGGCAGCTAAGCCGGTATAAATACCCCCCAAAGAGCCTTTACCCGGGTAGGTATCGGTTACCATTCTTAACTTTGAGTAGCCGATAAGCTGAGGCAAGGATTGCTTGGCCGCAGTGACTATAATAATGTCACTGTCAAAGAAGCTAAGATAGGATACTACTCGCTGCAACAGGCTTGTATTGCCAACAGTTGCTAAAGATTTGTTACGCACTAGGCGCAAGCCCTTGCCACCAGCAAGAACAATACAACTTATATCCAAGATATTTTCTCAATTCTTTCCCCTCACCTCACCCCTTATACTATTTTACCACACTAGTCAATGCCTAAGCTATAGTTCTGATTTCAGAACTATAATTTGGGTAGTAGTCGGAAGCTCTTCTCGTTTAAACGGCACTTCGCTGGCATCTAACCGGGTTACTCCCTCCTTCCCCTTAAGGAATTCATCCACACCGACTATAGGATAGGCACACTTATCAGTCTTAAAGTGCATCGGAATAATCACCTTGGGATTGAGCTGGTTACAGACCTGAGTGGCCACCTTAGCGTCAATGGTATAATAACCCCCCACCGGAATAAGTAGTATATCTATTCTGCCTAGCTCAGCCACCTGCTTATCACTAAGCTGGTGACCCAGGTCACCAAGGTAGCCGACCCTCATTCCATCCACCTCAAAGCAGAACATAGTATTTTTGCCCCTCTTACTTCCCCCAGCCTCATCATGGTAGCTAGGTATACCCTTGAACTCTATCCCTTTAATCCTTGTCGACCCTCTAACTACCTCAGGCCTACCCTTAACCGCCGCCACATTATTATGGTCTGAGTGGTCATGAGTCACGGTAACAATATCAGCCGATTCAGTTATTTCACCATAGCCAATACCGCCTCCGGTTACATAGGGGTCGGTAATTATTTTTGTTCCCGCATCCGATATAATCACGAAGCTGGCATGCCCCAGCCATTTAATCTTCATAACCTAAAGCCTCCTTTCTATTTAGCCAGAGATAAGACAAGGTTCACCAGGGTGCGCACCGGCACGCCGGTAGCTCCCTTAACCAAGTAGCTCCGTTCCTTTTCGCTCAGGAAAGTGCCGGCGATATCCAGGTGAACCCAGGGGGTGTTACCAACAAACTCAGCTATAAATTGAGCGCCGGTGATAGCCCCACCATATTTACTGCCGACATTCTTAATGTCAGCAACATCACTCTTGATTTGTTCCTTATACCCCTCATGCATTGGCATTGGCCAGATAAGCTCCCCGGCCTCAACGCCGGCAGCAACTATATTATCCATTAGCGCCTGATTATTACCAAAAGCGCCGCTATATATCTCACCCAGAGCTACTCTCATAGCTCCGGTTAGGGTAGCTACATCAACTATAAGTTTGGCACCAAGCCTCTTAGCATAGCCTAAAGCATCAGCCAGAATAAGCCGCCCCTCGGCGTCTGTGGAAATAATCTCAATAGTTTTACCATTTATTGCCGTTAGAATATCACCTGGTTTCAGAGCATTATCACCAGGCAGGTTCTCTGTAGCTGGGATAATAGCCATAACATTAATCTTTGGCTTAAGTTGGGCGATAGCACTTATCGCCGCCATAACCGCTGCTCCTCCCGCCATATCCCCCTTCATCTCAACCATCCCCTCAGACGGCTTGATGGAAATACCTCCAGAATCAAAGGTTATCCCCTTACCAACTAATGCCACATCAATTTCAGTAGAATCCCCCCCTCCGTAATGGAGAGTGATGAATTTAGGCAGTTGCTGACTTCCCTGAGCCACACCTAATAGTGCCCCCATCCCTAACTCCTGCATCTGCTCTCGCTCAAGAACACTAAGCTCAAGCCCGTAGGTTTCAGCTAACCTCTTGGCTGTCTCCGCCATTTGACTAGGTGTCATGTAGTTAGCTGGCTCATTAACCATATCACGAGCCAGGTTAGTGGCTTCAGCTAAAATCCTACCCTTGTTGCATCCTGGCACTAAACGGGAGAGTTTAGCTTCATCAGCGTCCACAATGGTGAGTTGCTTAATCTCACCATACTCAGCCTCCTTAGTCATATGCTTACGAAATGAGTAGACGCCGAGTAGAGCGCCCTCGGTTACGGCTTGTGCCGCACCCTCTACGCTTATGCCGGCTACGCCTGCTCCCTGGGCAATAGTAGCAATATTATCTATGCCCCTCTGTCGCAAGAGTCGGCAAGTCTCAGCCACCGTCCCCCGAACCTTATCCTGAGATAGCTCCGGCAGCTTACCCAAGCCAGCAATCACCACCCGAGCGGCGGGAAGTTTACCCATGCTATGAACAATAGTAATCTCATGAAGTTTACCTTTAATCTCACCCTGGTTTATGAGTTGCGAGATTGTCCCCTCTAAAGCCTTATCTATAACAGCTAAGTTACCATCAGGGCGCAGCATCCCCTCAAAAAAGTTCACTATAATAGCATCAGCTTTAATCTTAGTAATATCACCAGTAATAGCCTTAATCTCCACCTTAAAATTTCCTTTCATTAACTAATTATTAGATTTACCCATTTTCTACCTACCGCAATCGCCACAAGTGGTTTACTCATACCCACCTCCAAACGCACCCTGTGGAGATTGTTTTATCAACCCTCTCCCCTTTATAAAGGGGATAGGGTTGATAAACATCTTTAACGCTTCACCTCGCGAACAATTTTGTCTAGGACAGGCATAATATCTCGGGAAGTATCGACCACATAGTGATTACGACGGATTTTCTGGACTCTGGGCTTCATACGCTGGTATACTTCCCAGTCGGCATCTGATTTGCTCTCTGGATTGGCACCGTCTCGTCTGGCTTTAAGCCGTTCCCGCACTACCTCGGCGGGCACCTCAACCCGCACCAGGATTAGCCTGACATCCAGACGGTCAGCAATATTATACAGACGCTCGCGAAATCGCTCTGAGAGGTTAGTAGCATCCAGAATAAGCGGGATTCCCTTTTCCAGTAAGCTCTCAATGAGGAGGTGACATACCCGGAAAAGCCGAGAGCTCTCCTGGGAGCTATAACCGGGTGATGGGAAAAGGGTCTTGCGCAAAGCATCACTTTCTAGGATAACAAACGGTAACCTCTCGGCTAGTTTGCTACAGAAGTGAGATTTTCCAGTCCCGGGCAAGCCGCTAACGACAATGAAGGCGGGTTCTACCATCGGCTCGGGAAGTTGCTCCAGGCTTTCGGTTAGCCGCTGCACATCGGAAACAAGCTGGGTATGTTCCACACCCTAATTATAAAGTGTTTCCCTTAATTTGGCTAGGTAGCTGAAAAAATCTGGCTAATTATTGAAATGAGATTGTCTGACAACCTATCCCTCTGACCCCCTTCACTTATTAAGGGAAGGGGGAGTGTAGGCAAGAGAGGAGGATTAAGGGGGTAAGGTTAATAAGCAACATTTAAAATGACACCAGAGAAAGGGGGTAATAAACAAGCCTTAATCACCACTGTAGAAGGCAATACCAATTACCCCCGGCCCGGTGTGAACCCCCATTACTGGGGTAAATTCAGTGATGAATAGCTCATCACAGGCAAACTGTGACGCAACCTGGTTTCCTAGCGCCGTCGCTTCATCCAGAGCATCAGCATGCATCACGGCTACATGAAGCGGTTGTCCCTTAACTACCCTCCGTCCCATGAGCTTTAGCAGGCGCTTTATGGCACTAGGAGTGGTTCGGGGAAGTGCCACCGTATGCGCATCACCCTTGTTAACGGTAAAAATAGGCTTAATCTTGAGTAGCGAGTTAGCCAGCGCCGCTGCCTTGGGCACACGACCCCCTTTAACCAGATAGTAAAGGGTATCCAGCATGGCAAATAAGTTCACTCGTTGCATCACACTGCTGGCAGTTTCAACGGCCTCGGTCAAGCTCCCCCCTGAAGCCGCCCTGGCAGTAGCTAGAACCACCAGTCCCATCCCGGCAGCGGCAGTAGTGCACTCGAGCACCTCTATAACCACACTGGGGAGAGCCGTCTTTGCCATCTCCATAGCTACCCGGGCTGAGTTAAACATGCCACTGAAGCGGGACGGCTCGGTGATACAGAGAATACTAGCCGCTCTCCGGCTGGCTTTATGATAAGCCTCAAGGTAGGGACCAGGTAAAGAGCCGGCAGTGGTAGGAGGCTTCTTTGCCTGCCGAAGAAGAGCATAAAATTCGGCGGGACTTATGTCTATTCCATCCCGATAGACCCTATCGTCAAAAATAAACTCTATCGGCACTATTTCAATGCCATACTTCCCCACTTGCTCTTGGGGAATACAGGCAGTGGTATCAGTAACAATGGCCACCTTATTAATCATCACTGTAGAAAGCAAAACCTACGGTTCCAGTGCCAGTAGCATAGCCCATAACCGGGCTAAACTCAGTGAGCCACAGCTCAGCACAATTGAATTCAGCTGACACCCGCTCCTTTAGCCTTTCGGCTTCTTCTGGGGCGTAAGCATGCATCACCGCCACATGCACCGCACCTTGCCCCACTTTGTCTCTCATTATCCCAAGGATGCGGTTTATGCCATGCTCCCTGCTTCTCACGGCGCCGCTAAAACGCACCAACCCGGAAGACATGGTAAGTATTGGCCTGATATTAAGCATAGAGCCCACCCGGGCGGCCACCTTGGGTATGCGACCGGTGCGGTAAACATAACGGATGGTATCCAAAAGGATAACAAAGGTGGCTCGGCTTCTAATTTCCTCAGCGGCTTTAACTACCTCCGCCAAGCCCTTCCCGGCTGCTGCCGCCCGAGCCGCCGCCAAGGCAACAAAGCCCTGGGCGGCGGTAACCATCTGGGAGTCCACTACCTCTATTGAGACCTGGGGAAGCTCAGTCTTGGCTTGTTCCTTGGCGACACAAGCCATATCATATCCGGTGCTTAACTTAGACGAAAGGGTAACACAAAGAATGTTCTGCGTTTGATTGCTTGCCTGATGGTAGGCTTCAAGATAGCGTCCCGGTGATGCTGGTGATGTCTTAAAAGACTCGGGGTCCTGTAAAACTAGCTCATAGGCCTCAGTAGGGGTTATGTCCACCCAATCCCGATAGACCTTGTCCCGAAAGTAAATGCTAATGGGCACAATGACAATGCCATACTGCGCCACCAATTCCCTGGTGAGGCAAGCTATGCTATCAGTGACAATGACTACCTTTTGCATCATAACCACCTGAGCCAGACAGCGTCTAAGCCAATGGTCGTTGATAACGATGTCTTATCTTTCGTTCCACCAGTGCCGGACTTAAGAAAAGCCCGAACATCACCAGAATTAGAATTAAGAATACCGGTAAGCTCAGCCTGCCCCCAGCATAATAAGCAACCATAGCTAGCGTTAAAAGACCAGATACAACCAGTATGGCTATCTTTAACCAACGCTGTCTCAGACGAATGAAGGTGGCCACACTGGCCGCTAAAGCCAAGAAGCTCAGCCCTATCCAGGGAGCCAATTCATAAAGGCGCTGCGCACTAAACTCAGGGAATTTACCCTCCAACTCCACAGCTAAAAACCAACCGATGATGACAGGCACCGGAAACAGCATTAGCGAGCTATGCAACCAATCTCTCTTTATGGTCTGAACTATGACAGAGAATAGGAACCACAGAGCCAGCGGGATATAGAGAATTATTGCCAGCCACGACCATCCTGTGGGCAGATAAAGTAGAAGGAGACCAGCCCCTACTACCGGCAGCAGAGAGTAACCCATCCACGGAAAAAGCCAGGTTGGTTTACCATGCCACCAGCCATAGATTGCGGCCGCCAGGACTAAGGCGAGCATAACCAGTAGCCAACCGATACCCCGCCACCAATTGAGAGCAAATAGTAGACCAAAAAGCAGGTGTGGCATTGAAGCTAATAGTGCCTGTTGCCAGCTACCTTGACTATGAGCTTCATACATCCGGTGGGCAACCACCTTGGCTGAGCCCAACAGCCCCATACAGGTGTTAGCTGCTTCCTCTTCAGACAGCCCAGCTTCCTTCAGCTCCTGGAGTCTATCCTCAATGTGTGTCTCTAGCTCACTGATAACTTCCTTCTCAGTAGAGAGGTCGAGTCTTAGACTCTCTCTACTACTATTCAGGTAATGACTCAGTGCGATGGTCATTTCCTCTACTCCGCATTAGATGCTAGCTGGTTGAATAATCAGGTTCATGGCGGTGAAAAAGTCCTGCCACTGGCTCCTCTTCGCTACCAGCACCCGAAGGCCCTTATCGGTAAAATAATAGTAACGCCTCTGCCGACCATTGGGCAGCAGCTGCCACTTACCCAAGATTAAGCCTGCCCTTTCCAAGCGGTGAAGCGCGGGGTAAAGAGTGCCCTCTTTAAACTTAAAGTAGCCCTGGCTTTTTCTCTCAAGCTCCTTAATAATCTGGTAGCCGTACATCGGTTGCTGAGATATTAAGCAGAGCAGCAAGGAATCAGTACTAACCTTCATTAACTCACGCCTTGGCGGCTTCAGAAATACCTCGTTTATCATAATACATAGTTACTCTATATATAATATAAAGTATATTGCGGTATTTTGCAATAGGGTTAAACAGAATTGTTTCTTCAGGGGGTTAAAGAGAGGACTTTAACTCTTCTGTTCTCTCTCCTTCTCATCAAAGGAGATGGGGATTGAGGGAGTGAGGTTGACCCCGAAACAAGCTATCCCGGGGTTAATATACAATTTCTTAAATACAGGCGCCAAATTAAGATAACGGTATATGCTTAAGGTCTTCCTTACGAATCTTGCCAGTAGCCGTCTTAGGTAGAGAATCTAAAAATATAATCTGTTTCGGTAATTTGTAGTCAGCCATATGTTGTCGACAAAAGCGTCTAATCTCCTCTCCCGTAGCCACCGCCCCCTCCTTCAAGCTGATATATGCCCTAACACTCTCCCCTCGTATTTCATCAGGAATCCCCACCACCGCCACCTCAGCTACCTTGGGATGGGTATACAACACATCCTCAATATCACTAGGATGGATATTCTGACCCTTGCGGATAATCAACTCTTTCTTCCTGCCCAAGAAAAAGAGATAGCCATCATCATCCAGCTTCCCAATATCACCAGTATAAAGCCAGCCATCCTTCATTACCTCAGCGGTAGCTTGGGGATTGTTGTAATAGCCCTTCATCATGCTACCTTTAGCAATTATCTCACCCGGCTGATTTACAGGAAGTTCTCGGCCATTATCATCCACTATCTTTATCTCCCAACCTGGCAGGGCTTTCCCCACTGAACCAAACTTTCCGGTGCCATCAACAGGGGGGCAGGTAAGAAAACATACCGCTTCGGTTAAACCAAAAAAATCAATAATATCCAAACCAAATTGTTTCTTAAACCGCTTCATAATTCCAGTTGATAGCGGTGCACCAGCACTGCCGTACAAGCGGAGAGCGCTTAAGTCATACTTTATCCCTTCCTTTTCCGCCACATTGACCATTAAGGCATAGACATAGGGCACCCCCATAAATATAGTAACCCGCTGCCTTTCCATGATTTCCATAAGACCACTAATAGACAACCCCGGTACTATTACCACTGTGCTACCTTTATAAATAGCGGTTAGCAATATGCCGACTAAACCGACCACGTGGTGCAGGGGCAAAGCAAATAGTATCGTTGTATCTTTATCAGTTTGCTGAAAGCCATCGCCTGATATGGCGGCCGCGGTGACTAGGCTATGATGTGTTAGTACAGCCCCCCTGGGACGAGTAGTAGGACCTGAAGTGTAGGCAATATGGGCGGTATCCTCAGGCTCTGGTTCCACGTTAGGCCGGCGTGCCGAACTTGTGGCCATAATCTGCTGATAGCTAAGAAATTCTCCATCATAATTAGAACCCAGGTTGATGACATGCTCTATATATTTGAATCGGGGTAAGGCAGAAGCCAATGACTCCAGAAGGGGGCTTTCCGCCACCAGTACCTTCGGCTGGGAATTATTAAACAGAGAGGTTAATTCATCAACTTTATATTTAGTATCCAGAGGAACAACTATACCACCAATCTTGACTATTCCAAAATAGATAGCCGCAAATTCTGGGCTATTAGGCAGTAGCATAGCTACTCGGTCGCCTTTCCCGACTCCTATTCCTATCAAAGCATTGGCTACCTTATTTGAGGCTACATCCAGCTCAACATAGGATAATCCACGGTCACCGTAGACAACCGCTGTCTTAGTTCCGTATTGCTTGGCTGCTTCCTCCAGTAGCAGTTTTAGGTTCATTGCTTACCCTCCTCCGGTATCAGCCTGGCATCTGGGTTAAACCAGTGTAGCAGATTTTACTATCCTTGCAAAGGGATTAGGGGATAGAGGTCTGAAGAACAAAGAGGGCTAGCCGAAACAAAGCGGCTCCAATCTATTTGATTGGGACGGCATCGCCAGTATCATACTTGTCAATGTCTGAGGAAACAGGCTTCTGCTCCTCTCTCCAAGCCAGTCGGGCGAGCCAAATACCTAGCTCATACAGGACGACAATCACCCCCGCCACAATGCTCTGGTTAATTGGGTCAATGGTAGGCGTAATGATAGCACCGAGGATAAAAGCGGTTAAGATGGCATACTTTCGCCCCCTGGCAAGCATCTTAGGGCTCACAAGATGTATCTTAGCCAGAAATAAGATAACGAGCGGGATTTCAAAAGCAACGCCAATCCAAAAAATAATGGTAACGACCAGTGATACATAGTTCCCTACTCTAATCAGGGGGATGGCAATATCTTCACCAAAGCCCAGAAGGAACTGCAAGGCTGGGGGCAGAATGAAAAAGAAAGCAAAGGTACTGCCAGCGAGAAACGCGACGGTCACACTGGGAAGTAGCATGTAGAGATACCTTTTCTCTTTATCAGCAAGCCCCGGGCGAATGAACATTACCAGCTGGTAGACAATAAAAGGCAGGGCTAAGGCCAGGCCACTGTACAGTGCCACCTTCATGTACACCCCCAGCATCTCCACCACCTCGGTGCGGATGAGTTGAATGTCTCCCGCCGGCTTTTTTAGGATGTCAAAGATTTCCCAAGCAAAGAAGAAAGAAGCGGTGGTGGTTATCAGAATAGCAATCACTGACCGGAGCAAACGTTTTCGTAGCTCGTGTAAGTGCTCAATTACCGTGAGCTTCTGGGAACCACCGGCCACCTTGCTACGACTCATACTCACCAACCCCTGTCCACAATTTGAGCCACACCCTTCATGCCCCGCTTCTTAAGACTCTTTATGAGCCGGAGGGGTATGCTTATCCTCCGCCCCGGAATCATCTTCCTCCCCCATAATTTGACTGGTAATCTCCTGTTTCATCACTGAGCTCACTTTTCTAAAGTCGCGGACCACTTTACCTATGGTTGCCCCGACCTTGGGCAATTTGTCCGGCCCGAAGATAAGTATGGCTATAATAAAAATAAAGAACAATTCTAAGGGACCAATACCAAATAGGCTCATCTTCTTCCTCAGCGGGTGTGCGGCGGGGGTAATTCAGTTCATCCTGACTTTTGACATTACCGCGGAAATGGCTTTGTTATAGTACAACCATCCCGCGGGCTAAAGGCTCTAATATCGCGGTAGTGCCCGTAATCAAGGTCTCCCTCTGGCTACGACCTCGTATCCGGACTATGTTCCCCCCTTGATTTTGGTGCCGGTTGACTTTTTGGGCTTAGTTGTTGGCGACTGTGCCTTTCGGAACTGGCGTATCGCCTTGCCCATGGCATTACCTACTTGGGGTAGCCGGCCAACACCGAAAATGATTAGCACCAGTACCAGCACAATGATTAACTCTGTGGGACCAATACGAAATGGCATCTTTTCCACCCCCTCTCAAAGTAATGGCCTTTACTTTCTCGACGGCTACTGCTAGATAGAAGCTGACTTAAGGTGAGCTTCTATCTTCCTCCTCCTCCGCAACAAGACTAGTCCAAGAAGTGAAGCGGTCACCCCCATTATAAAGAGAAAGCCGAGCAAAATCAATTCAAGACCGCCGAGAAAGGCGCAGGCTCCGGGTATAACAAACAAAACAAGTAGCCCCATAACTACACTAAAGCCAGCAATGACCGCTCCTACTACACACAGTAGCCTACTACCCTGGTTACGCTGATTAACCATAGTCCAAACCCCCTTTGTTTTCTTTTTACTTATGGCTAACCCCTAAAAGCTCAACCTCTTTCGTTCCGGTAGCTTAACCTCCTCCTGCCAGGGAGGAATTAAATAGGCAATTATGGAAAATACTATGAATGGTAGTAGCATAAGCCCTCCAGCCACAAGTATCCCCTCAATACCAAGCAGGGGTGGGCTATAGCTGGTGAAACCCCTGAGGCTCTTGGACATCAACTGCCCCCCTATCACCACATTCCAGCGCATAGCAAAGACGCCAATGAGCACGAGAGCCGACGCCAGATACACTAAGGATGTTCTAACCGGCTCCCTCAACTTAACTGTGGCCGCTATCCCGAGGATAAAGAGCGAGAGTAGGGAGCCCATGACAAACTGGATACCAAAATAGCTGAGACCTATCTTTTGGGTTATCAACTGGGAGACGATACCCCAACTCTCCTCAGACTCGTATAGCATAGTAAAGACTTCTAACACTTCCAGTACTACATTTACACTAAGAAAACCCAATAACCAGAGGCTCAGGGAACGCAGACAATCATGGTCTAGGGGTGCTTTTCTAATTTTCATGACGACGCCATACATTACAATTAATAGCGCTATGCCAGAAACCGTAGCTGATAACAGAAAAATAATCGGCATTAATGGGGTTGACCACCACGGATTAGCTTTGACCGCACCAAAGATAAAGCCGACATAGCCATGGAGGAGGAAGGCGGCGGGGATGCCAATTAATGACAGCACCTTAATTAGCTTCTTATCGATAGCCAGGGCTTCTTCGGATATGTGATAGAACCCTAAGGCCAAAACAGAGTAAATGGTTTTCTTAATGCCTTCGCTAGACCCGACATACCTGACGATATCCGGTCTAAATACAAGCCACACTTCCACAAGCAATAGAAGCAGATAAAACAACCAGATGTAACCAAAGGCAGCCATAGCGGAATTAAGATTCGGCGTTAAAAACATTTCCAGTGCCCTTTCCGGTCGTCCCAAGTGGATGGTCAAAGGCAGCGGCGTAACTATAAGGAAAGCCAGTGCCACAATTAGCGAGAACCGAGCCACCGGCTTAAGTTTGGTGATTCCAAATACATGGTAGAGTGATGACACTATGAAGGCGCCCGCCACCAGTCCGGTGATGTAGGGATAGATAGTGATGAGCAAATCCCACTGGATAACGCCTTCGTTAGGATATAAGAACCCTTCCACAGCCTAATACACCCCCTTCTCGAATCCAATATAATAGACCTTCGGCTCAGTCCCCAAAGCCGGTTTCAAAACATAGACGTGCTTCTCTCTAAGTATTTTTCTCACTGGACTTTCCGGGTCGCGCAGGTCACCAAAAATCCTTGCCCCCACCGGACAGGCTTCCACACAGGCGGGAACAAGTCCTTTGGTAATCCGATGGTAACACCAGGTGCACTTGTCTACCACCCTTACCTGCCCAAAATGGGTTTCGGAGAAATCAGGTAGCACAAACCTGGCGCCATAGGGGCATGCCTGGATACAATACCGGCAGCCAATGCAATGTTCCTGGTCAACCAAGACAATCCCGTCCTCAGTCATGTAAGTAGCTCCAACCGGACAAACGGTTACACATGGGGGGTTATCACACTGGTTACACAGTTTAGGCACAAAAAAGCTTTTCCGCACCTCCATATCCCGGTACTTCAAATTCATATACTCAGCGGTAAAGCCGTCTCTACCAGCATTCGGAGAGTCCACGAAAATCTCCCCGTCCTCAGTAACGGTATACCTTTCTACCCAGGTTCGGTTGTATTCCGGCTCCCAGGGAACCTTATTCTCCAGCTTGCAAGCTACAACGCACCTCCCGCAGCCGATGCATCTCTCGTTATCACAGACAAACCCCCAGTAGTGTTTTTTCCAGTCGTATTGGTCAAGGTTCACTGTGGGTACCGACCTGGCGCCATCTCCTCTCTGTATAAAATTTCGCAGCAGGGACGGAATACTAAAAACAATGACTCCCCCCAATAAACCCTTAGACCCGATTTTCATGAAATCCCGTCGGGAAATTTTCATCTACTTACTCCGGTGACAGTTCAAGCAGGTGGCACTGGTACGCCCGGCATGGTCTTCAGGAAAAGGCTTAATTCCGCCGGCATTATGGCACACGAGACACTCAGTGCGCCCCTCTAAGGTATGGGGAATCAAAGGTAGCATCAATCCTTTCAACTCCTGCGGACCATGGCATGACAGGCACTCAGTGCGCCCCTCTAAGGTATGCGGCATCTGAGGTGGCGGCATAACCCAGGGCTCATGCTTTTGCGGATTATGGCATACTTGGCAGTCAGTGCGTCCCTCTAAGGTATGGGGAACCTTGGGTGGCATTCCTGCCCGAGGGTCATGCGGGTCATGACAGGTTGCACACTCGGCCTGCCCCCCCATCTCCTCCATATCCACCTGCGGAAAGTTGCCGGGGCGGGAAACAAGCTTGGCATGGCATAATCCGCAGAGCTCTCTTGAGGTATCGACAAGTAAGCTTGCCCTTGTTTCGAGATGTGGCCTTGCCGGACCATGGCAAATCTCACAGTTAACCGTCCTATGGTCTGCTTTTTCCCACATACTATATTTATCCTGGTGGCAATCAAGGCAAACAGATGACTGGAGATACTGGATTGGCAGGTTTGACCACTCCGCTACATTCTTCTCAGTATCTTTAGGATGAAAGCCATACTCAGCGAGAAACTCGGGGACCGGTATAACCCTGAGCCCAATAAAAACGAATAGTAGTAGTGCTGATAATATTGCCCCGGCCCTGACTAAATAACCCATTTTTAGCTCACTCTGCCCTCGTGGCAAATATCTTTACCCTAAAGTTTGTCCATCTATATTTTGCTTATGGCTCACTTTTATGACAGCTCAAGCACACATTGTTGGTACGCCCACTGTGGTCTGCAGGGATTTTTGGTGTTTCACCAACCCCGGTTTGGTGGCAGGCTAAACAGTCAGCGCGCCCCTCCAGGGTATGCGGGACTTGAGGAGGGACAACAGCCGCTGGCGGAGCTGGAGATATTTCCCCGGGGGACACCTCTGACGGTGCGGCGGCTTCCTCAAGGCTCATGAGATAAAGTGAGACACTTTCTATCTCCTCATGAGTTAGCGTACCTAAATAACCAGGCATAGCTGAGTCTGGCTTAATCAAAAGAGGGTCCTCTAAGTATTTGTGAATCCAGCTCAGGGTCCGTCGTTCGGCCAGGCCGGCGAGGTCAGGACCAATGGGTGAGCCAACACCGTTTATGGTATGGCAATTTGAACAGTCCTGCTCCTGGTATACCCTCGCTCCCAACTTAATAAATTCGGCGCGGGATGTCATTGATGGCGGTGCCGCCGCCATCCCCTGAATGGTCAGGAAAACAATGGCAACAATGACAAAAAGACCGACACCGGAAGCTAACGGCCGCTTAAGCGGTCCCATCGTCGGGCTTCGGTCAAAGAAAGGCAATAAAAGCAAAACCAGAACACCTAATGCCGGAACAATAACGGCACCAACAAACTCCAACTTGCCGGGGAAGAATTCGAGTAGTTTGAAAAGGAACAAGAAGTACCATTCCGGTCGGGGGATGTAGCTGGTGTCCATCGGTCGGGCAATACTCTCATGGGCTGGCGATAAAAAAACAGCAATTAGCACCAGCCCAATAAAAACAACGAGCATCACCACGGCTTCCTTAAAGACATGGGTCGGCCAGAATGTTTCCGGTTGCTCTTGTGGTTTACGTCGTTCTAACATCTTTTTCTTCTTTTCTTCGGCTTATCTTCAGAGGGGACGAGCGATACCCTGCTTGCTTATCATAAAGAAATGCAAGCCAAGAAGTAGCCCCACTATCGCCGGCAAAAACCCGATATGAATGGCAAAGAAGCGAACCAGCGTTGTCGCGCCAACCTCGTTCCCTCCCCTCACCAGCTGAAGGAGGTAATTACCAATGAACGGCACCAGGCTAATCATGCTGGTGCCTACTGTGGTTGCCCAATAGGACTTCTGGTCCCAGGGGAGGAGGTAACCGGTGAAGCTGAAACCCAGGACAATTAAGAGAAGCAGGACGCCAACCACCCAGTTCATCTCCCGGGGGTTCTTATATGCTCCATGGAAGTAGACGCGCAGTGCGTGGAGCACCACCATGATTACGAGGGCACTGGCTCCCCAAAAGTGAATGCCGCGCACCAACCAGCCCAAAGTAACATTATTCATTATGTATTGTATAGAGTCATAGGCATGGTCCGGGGAGGGGACATAATAGACAACCAGAAAAAGGCCAGTGAGGAATAGCAGCAGGATGATGAAAGCAGCGATGCCGCCAAAGCAATAGACGAAGGCACTAGGATGTTTGAGGGGATTCACATGCTCGGCTACCGGATGGTCCAACTGGTTACGGATTGCCTTCTTAATATTAAGGCGTTTATCTATAGCATCGTAGATTCTCTCTAGCATTTGCCTTCTTTCTCCTGAATTTATAGTTCAATCTTCTCGGCGATACCGACTCGGAAATCCTTATAAATGGTAAAGAGTTTCCCATCCTCTATTTTCACAGGAAGGGTATCTAAGGGGCGGGGTGGCGGACCGCCCAGCACCGTGCCATCAATGTCGAATATGCCGTCATGACACGGGCAAAAGAAGTGGTCTTTGCCAGGCATGGCTGAGCCATATGCCGTCTGGTGTGGTTCTCCCTTCAGTTTCCAACTATAAGAGCAACTTAGATGAGTGCACCTTGAGTTATATACGGTAAAGTTCTCTCCGTCTTGGGTTACCACACACACTGCCCGCGGTGCTGCCTCCATAACCCAACCATCTATTCTGGAGATAGTCCACTGCACCATCTTTGGTTGCCCCACCTCAAAATCCGCTATCTTGCCCAACTCTACCCATTCTGTCTCCACCTTTTTCTTCTGTAGTATTGGTGAGATGAGGCTTCCGACAAGAGGAATCCCCACCAAAGCGGAAACAATAGCCCCTAACCCCACAGTGGCGTAGCCTAGAAATCTTCTCCTAGATACTGGTTTATCTTTCCATGCAAAACTCACTACTCTGCCTCACATTACCGTTGGCGGCTTCATTTATCTTATTGAGATTTCACTATAAACTTATGTCTTACTTATCACTGCTCTTCTGGCCTGACCTATCGGATAAGGCAGCGAGGATATCCACCGTCAGCGGAATAATAGTACTGTTTTTCTCGCCAGCCATCTCAACCAGGGTCTGCAGATAGCGCAACTGTAGCGCCGCCGGCTGCGTCTGGATAATCTTAGCCGCTTCAGCCAGGGTTTCCGCCGCCTGCTGTTCACCCTGAGCATGGATAATCTTGCCTCGCTTTTCCCGTTCCGCCTCCGCCTGTCTGGCCATAGCCCGCTGCATTGCCTCAGGGAGGAGAACATCCTTGACCTCCACCAGCGTTGCCCTCACCCCCCATGGCTCCTCACTTTGCTCATCAATAATCTGCCGCAGTCTCAGATTTACCTGGTCACGATGGGCGAGCAGTTCGTCCAGCTCTGACTGTCCAAGAACGCTTCTGAGGGTAGTCAGGGCAAGTTGGATAATAGCTTCCCGGTACCCCTCAACATTAATCACCACCTTCGTCGGGTCAATCACCATGAAATAGACTACGGCATCCACCTTCACGGTCACGTTGTCCTTTGTTATCACCTCTTGAGGCTCCAGGACAAAGGGCACGATGCGCAGGCTAACCTTGGTCATGCGGTCAACAAAGGGGATAATCACATTAAAACCGGGGTTCCTGACTCCGACCAACCGCCCGAAACGAAGCACCACCCCCCGCTCATACTGCTTCACAATCTTGATGGTGAAAGGCGATAAAATTAGTACCGCCGCAATGATAAGAAAAATAATCCAGGCATTCATTCGCTGTTTCCTCCCTTTTATTTAATGCTTCTAGGATTCATCATTTAGCCACTACCATAAGCACCTCCTTCCGGCAACTTTGCCAACGAGCTATTGACTGGCACGGCTTGAACCGATAACCCTACTCACCCGCACCAGCAGGTCGCGCCTGTCACAGGGCTTCTAAATCTAGTCATTATGTGGTCGTTCGACCTGACCCTGCTGATGCGGGCATTAATCCACTACATTATTTAAATTGAACATCGTCCGGGTTATCAGTGATAAGGCTCCTCTTGAATTCCACTGTCCAGGTCCCGTTGGAGTATGTCGCCTTTGCTATCACGTCGGCCCGACTGCCAGTTCCTTCCTTCAGTATGTAT
>SDBT01001336.1_pt1 | contig 43152 bp, 26 predicted proteins | sample 2277101 | NCBI WGS metagenome assembly SDBT01 (sample SAMN10404973, study PRJNA504765) | marine sediment metagenome | isolation source: marine sediment core GS10_PC15, 103 cmbsf | place: Arctic Ocean: Southern Knipovich Ridge | collected 2010
TGGCCAAGCCCGCTTCCAAAGTCGCAGCGCCGTGGCGACTTTCCATCAGGGCCGCCGAACGCGACAAGCTAACCACAACGCGCAGACAAGCGGCCGTCAGCATGCCCACGATCGCAAGCGTGCACGACATCTCAATCAGCGTCAGTCCCGTATGCCTTCTCATCGCGTTTTGCCGGCAATATCACTTCAATGCGTACCAAAGGTTCCCCCAGGAGACCTGCCCCTCGGCCGCCCGGGTCGGCGGCGAGAATCTCCACTGCGATCACCTCGCCGCCCCATTCATCCGCGGCAGGGTTCTGGATCCTGCCGGTTCGCCACGTCCATTCTTCCCAGCCGGGTACGCTGCCGCTTCCATAGCGGGGGAAGTTCGCCTCGTTGTCCCACCAGGCCTCCAACAGCGCGTCGGCCGCCTTACAGGCTTCAATCCGGCGCGAGGCCCTGGCGGACTGACTCTGGAGCCGGCTGCTGCCGATCAGGATCGAGACAAGCAACGTCCCCAAAAGGGCCGTGCCCACAGCGGCCTCAATGAGCGTTGCCCCTCGGTTGAAGCGCCGCCAAGATTTCCTCGATCTGCTCATCACTGTCCAAACGCAAAACCTGCCCCGTCAACCCGGCCACGAAGAACCGCAACTTCCGGCCGTCTCCGTCTTCCAGGCACATGGCGTAGGTTGGTGTCAGACCGCCCCGACTGCATGCGATCGAGGCACTTCCGGCAGTGATCCGCTTCTGGCCAATCCATAGCCGGCGGATCGTGACGTCCGCCGGCAGCCTCAGCACAGCGCCCAATTGCTCGCTGCCTTCTTCGTCCGTTCGCCAGATACGGTTCTCTATCAAGTCCACGAGCAGCAGGACCGGGCGATCGTGCTCCCTTGCGTGTCTCCGCGTAAGGGCGTCGAAGACCGCGAGTCGGCCGCGCAGCTCGGCGAACCGAGCGCGGCGGAGTGGCCCCTGCACGCGCAGCGTCACCGTCGCGGCCGCGATCGCGACGATCAGCAACACCACGGTCAGCTCCGCAAGGGTAAAGCCACGATCATGCGGATTTCCAATTTCCAATTTCCAATTTCCGATTGAACAGCTTTCAGCTGATTCCTGGTAGCTTGATTGCCGATAGCTAATCTTTCAAATTATCGCTGGTTATGTCCCCGTCGGCCCCTTCGCCGCCCTCCCGGCCGTCAGCACCGTAGCAGATCACCTCGTACGGCCCGTTTGTGCCCGGTGAGTTGTACTGATACGGCCGGTCCCAGGGGTCTACGGGGTCGCTGGCAAGCAAAGCTTCGGGGAGCTTATCCGTAGCACGCGTCAAGATGGCGATGCCCTCTTCGTTGCTCGGATACTGGCCGTACGTGGCGTAGAAGGTATCCAGAGCCTGGACGATCGTGGCGATCTCCTGGCGGGCCACGTTGTGCTTGGCCTTGATCAGGTAGCTTCGGACGTTGAGCGTCACGGCCCCGGCAAGCAGACCAATAATGACGATGACAATCATTATTTCGACAAGGGAAAAACCCTTTTGATTGACAATTGACGATTGACGATTGACGATTGAACTATAGCTCAGTGGCGAGCATTTGTGACCCGTTCGCTTCTGTTCAATCCACAATCCGCATTCCGCGATCCGCAATCGCTCACAGTACATCGCTCACCTCCAGAATGGGCAGTATCGTTGCAAAGGCGATGAAGCCTACCAGTATCGCAAGCAAGACGATCAGCAACGGTTCCAGTAGCGACGTTAGCCTCTGTGTGGCGATGCTGACTTCCCTGTCGTAGGCCTCCGCGAGCTGCTGAAGCATCCCTTCCAGCTGTCCGGCCTGCTGGGCGACGGCGAGCATCTTCACCACCATTGGGCTAAAGACCCCGGCGGCCTCCAGCGGGGCGGCGATGTCGCTGCCGGCCCGTACCGCGTCCTCATAATCCTCCATAGCCCGCCGAAAGACGCTGTTGCGCAGCGTCTGCCTTGTGATCTGTACGGCCTCGACGAACTGCAGACCGCTACTCAGCAGCCCGGCCATCACTATGGCCATCCGCGAGGTGTTTTCCTTTCGGACCAGATCGCCGATGATGGGGATGCGCAGGACGAGGCGATCCGCAGCCAGCCTACCGGGCTCCGTGCGAAGCGCAAGCTTGACGGCCAGCACCACTGCCACCAGGGCCGCTAGAAGCAGCCACCACCAGCCGAGCAAGAAGTCGCTGGCCGCCTTGACGGTGCGGGTGATTGCCGGTAGCTCCTTGCCGGCTTGGCTCAAGGTACCGAGCAGGTTGGGAACCACATAGGTCATCAGGAATATCGAGACGCACACCCCGACGGCGCAGACCACGGCCGGGTAGAGCAGCGCCGTGGTGACGCGATTGCGGAGGCTTTGCGTCTTTTCCTTGAAGGCGGCCAGTTTTTGAAGGGCCGTATCCAACTCGCCGGTATTCTCACCTACGCGAACGATGCTGACGCAAAGCGTATCGAAGTAGCTGCCCTGTCGGGCCATCGCCTCGGCTAGGCTCAGGCCCGCAGCGATCTCATCTGCCAAGGTCTGGATCATGGCCCTGAAGTTTCGCTTGTGTTGCCGCGCCAGCGTCTGCAATGCCGAAAGCAGCGGGATGCCCGCGGCAAGCAGCGTGGCCAGCTCGCGGATGAAGGCCACTGCCTCGGCCTCGGCGGCTTTGGACCTTCCACGCAGGGGCCAAATCCGGCGCGGCCTCCGGGGCGGGCAGACCCTGGTAATCGTCAGACCGCGATCGCGCAGCAGATCACGCGCCTGACGAGGCGTGTCAGCAATAATCGTGCCCGCCACGCTGGTCGCGTCCAGGTCCACCGCCTTGTATTCAAAGACGGCCATAAAAGCCTCAAATCCAAAATTCGAATTTCGATATTCGAGTTTTGCTAGAACTCATCTCTTCCCGTTACACGGGCCACCTCGTCCATGGTTGTGATACCCGCGGTAGCCTTTGCGATTCCCTCGGCGCGAAGGCTCGACATGCCGCCGGATAGCGCCAGGGCCTTTATGCTCGAGGCCTTCCCGCGCTGGAGGATCAGCTCACGGATCGGCTCCGTAACGGTGAGCAGTTCGAAAATGCCGATCCGCTCCAGGTAGCCGGTCTGCATGCACTCCTTGCAGCCTCGGCCCTTATAAAGCGCGCCCTTGGGCAGCTTGACGTTCTTGAGGTCCCACTGGCGCAGGTCCGCCCGCTTCGGCGAGTAAGGTTGCTTGCAGCCCGTGCAGATCCGTCGCACGAGCCTCTGGGCCAGCACGCCCAAGAGACTGCTGGCAACCAGATATGGCTCTGCGCCCAGGTCCAGGAGTCTTGTTATGGCGCCGGCTGCGTCGTTGGTGTGCAACGTGCTGAAAACCAAATGCCCCGTTAAGGCCGACTGGATCGCCATGCGGGCCGTCTCCGAATCGCGGACCTCGCCGACCATGATGATGTCGGGGTCCTGCCGCAACACGTGCCGCAAGCCGCTGGCGAAGGTCATGCCCTTCTTGTCGCTCACCTGCGTCTGACTGATGCCTTCCAGACGGTATTCGATCGGGTCTTCCAGCGTCAGGATGTTCAGCTCTTTGGCGTTGATCTCCTGCAAGGCCGCATACAGCGTGGTGCTCTTGCCGCTGCCGGTCGGGCCCGTGACGAGTATGATGCCGTGGTCCTTGCGGATCAGCGTTCGGAAGGTCTCCATGATGTTCGGCGCCATGCCAAGCTCCTGGAGCTGATACAGCCGGGCGCTCTTGTCCAGCAGCCGAAGCACCACCCGCTCGCCAAAGCAGGTCGGCAGCGTCGCGATGCGAAGGTCCACCACGCGGTCGCCCACCTCGACGGTGGCCCGGCCGTCCTGTGCCAGACGTCGCTCGGCAATGTTCATCCCGCCCATGACCTTGATTCGGCTGACGATCTCCTGCTGTAGGGCCTTGGGCGGCTGGTAGATGTCGAAGAGCACACCGTCAACGCGGAACCGAACCACCAGGCGGTCCTCGTAAGGCTGGACGTGCACGTCCGAGGCGCGCCGCTTGACCGCCTCGAAGAGCACCAGATTCACCAGCTTGATCACCGGTGCGCGGCTGGCGACGTCGAGTAAGTCCTCGCTGCCGCCGACCTGCTGGAGCTCCTGCATGACGTCATCGCCGTTGAGCTCCTCGATGACGCGCTGCGCCTGATTCGTCTGCTGCTGATAGGCCGCGTTGATCGTCCGGAGGATCTCCTCGCGCGGGGCGAAGATCGCCACGACCTCTTTGCTCAGAATCTTCGACAGCGCCTGGACCTGCGGCCATTGGGCCAGATCCGAAATGGCCAAAGACATTTGACCGTTTTTTCCCGCAAGACCCACAAGCGCATGCCGCCGGGCGAAGGCAATCGGAACCGTCGAGACAAACTCCTGGCTGGCCGGCCGCCGGCTGAGATCGCTTGCAAACTCGCAACCCAGCGCCTCTGCCGCCGCCTGCGCTACCACGTCAGGCGCAACCTCAACTTGCCTGGCCAAGGCCGGCAACACGCCCGGTGAAGCATCGGCCAAGGCCGACTGAAGCTCACCGTCGATCCGCGCTTTTAACGCTGCCGCAAATTTCTCGTGAATCGTCGCCAATTGCGTTTTGCCCTCTTATACTGCCGCCGTCATGCTCGCCTTGTATCTCCGGAGGCGTTCTTGAGACCGCTGGCTATTAGCAAGAGCCGTCTCGAGTTCTAGTACATGAGCATCAAATCGCTATCCGGATAATTCGAAGGTAGTTCGGCAAGCTTTAGATCTCTCTCCGAGAGGTACTTCAGGTCCTCGAACTGATCGTCTCGCAGGATCACCGGCCGCAGGAAGACAAACAGCGTGCTCTCCACATCACCTTTGTCCACGAACCTAAAGAGGTGTCCCAGAACCGGGATGTCCCCCAGCCAGGGCACCTTCGTGGCCGTGTCGCTGGAGTCCATGCGCTTCAACCCGCCGACAATCACCGCGTGGCCGTTCGGTATCGTGATCTCGCTCGTCAGGCTGTTGGTCTGCCTGGGCGGAGGGATCCCGCCTCCGCCCTCCCCGGCAAAACTGTTAAGCGTAACCGAGTATCGCAATTGCAGGTGATCGCCCTCGCTTATGTGCGGCGTGACGGTCAGCGTCATGCCGGCTGAGGCGTAGCCGGCGAAACTCGTCGTCGAGACCGTATCGGACGCGTTAACGCTCGTAAACGGGGCCTCAGAGACGCTCGTCAGCGTGGCCGTCGCGTTGTCATTCACCAACACCCTCGGGGCCGAGACCACCTTGGCCCGGCCACAGGTGGTCAAAGCCTTGATCACGGCGTTTAGCTCTGTCGGGCCGATTAGCGCCCCATTGAAACCCACGCCCGGCTTCAGAGCCAAGGCGCCTGAGACCGGATCCACAGTGCTCAGGCCGAACGCACTGAACACCAGATAGTCGTGATCGCCAATCGAGCCGGCATGCGAAAGATCAATGCCAAGCGAAAAATCCTCCGACGTATCCAGCGTCACCAGCGTCGCCTCGATCATCACCTGAGGCCGGCGCTTGTCCAGCATCGTGATCAACTGCTTGTAAATCCTCTGGACGTTCGGGGAGGCCACGACGATCAGCGTGTTGGTGTTCGTATCGACGGCGACCGTGGCATCTTTCATCCTCGCTGTGGTCATCCCGGGGGCCTCCGGTCCCTCGGCCGGTTGCGTCTCCGGCTGGCTCGGGGGTCGATACGCCGGCGGCTTGGGCAGTTCCTCACCTGGAGGCGGTGGCGGAACATTCGGGCCCGTAAATTGCTGCGGGGCTCCTTCTGCTCGTGCGGCGGCCCGTTCCGCCAAAGCGGACAGGCCGGCCTCGCCCGTCTCCAGCGACCGGATCGTCGCAAGCACCTCCGAGGCAGTGGTGTTCATGAGCTTGTAAAATCGCACGTGGCTGAGCTCTGCATCAACTTCCGATACGTCCAATTGTTTCTGCAAGTCGGCGATATGTTTGTGGACAGACGGCGGGGCCGTCACGATCAGCATGCCGGATTCGGCGTCAATGACGGATCGGTAACGACCCTCCAGACGTGCCGCGCCTGCCAACTCCCGGGCAATCTTCTCGATACGCTGAGGTGAAATGTAACGGATGTAGTAAGTTTGGGTCTCGGCGTCCGAAGGGACGTCCAGGGCCTCAATGAGCTCCAATGCGTCAAACTCATCGGCCTTTGCCGAGAGAATCACGACCTGATTGGTATGCGGTTCGAAGGTCAGGCTCAGATACGGGCGCCTGCGATCCTTGGGCAGGAGACTATCCTTTTCCTTCAGCAGGGAAGTGACCTGCTTGGCCAGATCCGCCGCGTCACGGTGCTTGGCCGTCACAAAGCGTATCGATATTTCCCTTCCGGGCGTGTCGAGGAGCTCGATGAGCTGCAAAATGCGCCTCAGGTTGCTCGCGTAGTCCGTGACGAACAGAAGGTTCTCCTCGGCAATCGAAAAGGTGTTTCCCCCGGGCTTGCTCAGGAACGGCTGGAGGGTTTTTGCCGCCGCCGTGGTTTCAATGTGACGCAATGGAAAGATGCGAGTGACAATCTTGCCCGCCTCGGTCTTCGCCAACTCCTCCGGCTGCCGTTGAACTCTCTCAGCCAGCGGGAGCAACTCTTTGACCGGTACGATCTTTTTCCAGCCCGGCTGGTCCGCCTCGACGATTGCCAGCCCGGCCATCTTCAGCACGCTCTCCAAGAGCCCGACAAGGGAATCTTTGGGAATCTTGGTCGGCGCGGAGATCGTCACACGCTTTCTGACCGCAGCTTCATCGTATAGCAGATTCAACCCGACCCGCTTGCTGACGTATTCCACCAGCACCTTGATCTGGAGGTCCTCGGGAAACCTCAGTTGAATCATCTCCTTCTCGGGCGGGCGTGTGGCTTGAGCATCGGCCGGCTCGGCCGGGAAAAGCAAACAGGCCGCCACGACAAAGGGGGTAAAGATCGAGACTTTCATGATCCGCCCTCCTTATTGGCCGATTCCCTTTTCGTCGAGGCACGGTTCGGTACCACCTCGTATTCCACGCGCACGCTCAATCGCGGCTGATTGGCATTGTTCGTGTGAATGTAGAGCGTACCTTTCCTCTTGCCAGGCTTTTGCCCTGTGCGGACGATAACCGGTATTGAAAGCTCGCCTCTGGGCGGGATCGGCTTACGCGGGATTTGGGCAACGCAGCCGGGTGCAGAACAGGTACTGTACAGCGACCGAAACGGCTTCTCGCTGCGATTGATGAGCTTTACCTCGGCCGTGTGTTGCTTGCCGGCAGGCAGCTTGCCTAGATCGAGAGTCTTCGGGACAACCTCAAGCGGCCGGCCGACGTTGGCCTTGATCTTCAGAGAGATCATCTTTCTTTTTGGATCATCGGTCAGAAGCACGACGCGCATAGCGTATGCCCTGCTTTCCTTGGGTGCGACGAAGGTTACGTCGAACTTCCCTGCCCCCTTGGGCCGGATCGTCCCTGGATACTCAGCAATACTAAGGCATCTGCATTCACTCCTTGTCTTCAGAATCTTCAGGGGCTTGTCTCCCCTATTGGAGACGACGAAGGCCACGCGGTGTTTGCTCGATGATTCGACGTAGCCGAAGTCATGCTCCGCCTCGGCGTCGGTTACGTGCACCAGGGGCGGAGCTTTGGGTGTGGAACAGTGAGACGGCTTCTGCAATTTCACGGGTTGTCTCTGAACTTGGCCTTGTAACGGGCCGGCTACCTCATCCTTCTGCAAGACCACGGCTTTCTCACCGTGTGACAGCTTGCCTGGAGTGCAGCCGCTCATGGCAATCGTAGAGAGCACGAACATGACAGAGGCGACGATTGCGGCTGCTGCTGTGTGAGGCTCATAACGGTGAGCGGCCGAAATACATCTGAGTATGTCCTGGCGTAGCTTTCCCGCATAGGAAAAGAACGTTACGCAGAAAGATCCCTTGCCTTTTCTCATTTGAGCACCTTTCGCAGTGCACCTGACAAAGTTCAGAGGATTTCGTTGCATCCCTTCTCGAAAACCTCGCACAAGAAATCCTCGAAAAGACTTTGAGAATCCACACATCCCGGGCGCTCTGCGACCGGATCAATTCAAATGGGTGCGAACAGCAACTTCAGCAAACCTCTGACCCGCTTGGCAAACTTACATCCTTCCTTGCCCAGCAGTAAAGATTGCTGCATGCACCGGCATCGTCAAGTAAAAACTCTCAACGTTCTTAATTCGGCATGGATTAGCCGGCGGGAAGACACATGTAGAGAACTTCTATTCCCGTCTTTCTCCGCAACTGCATCGCACTCAATGCATTGCACATTTGTCTGCATTCCGATATGCCTCTCGCACAGAAAACATCTGTCTATTTACTTGACCGGGACAAATTCACGGCTACGGTTATTAATGTCCGCTATTGTATGCGGGTTCTGTTTTTGATTGTTCGGTCGGGGTCGATCCTGCCTTTTGGGCAGCGCAACACCAGCCTAGTAAACGTTCGAAGATTCATTTATAGCGCGGTAGCTTTTGAAGACAGGATAATCGGAACTGCTTACGTTCGCACGGACGCTGTAGCAGGGGGCTCTTCAAACCTGCGTGCGTTGAAGTGCGAAGGGGTGGGGGGAACCCACCTGGAGCAGTTTTTGCGGGAGTTAGATTTTAATCAGGGAAGGTCTGCGCGCTGTCAGGACGTGCCGGGAGAACCGATGCGGACATGATCGAAGTGCAAGATGGCAAGCTCTGCTTATTCTTCGTGGATGTGACTGATTCGGGTTGAAGGAAGATTAGCCATCGGGGCTGACCAGACGCTGGGGTTTTACTTATTAAGGAGAAACAAACCATGTTGAAACCAGCAAACATCCAGTTTATGTCGATCATATTGTCACTTTGTGTTCTGGCTTGTCCCGCTGTCGCATTGGAGGGATACATCGTTGTGACGGACGACCCGTATAACGCCACGGGCGACGGCTCGACCGACGACACCAACGCCATCAACGCCGCGATCGACGCGGCCAAGGCCTTGGTGGACAGCAACAGTTACAAGCCCACGCTCTATTTCCCCGGCCGCAAGGAGTACAGGACGCGAGAGACCATCACCGTTCCTCCCAACATTAACGTCGTGATGGACGCACCAATCGAGATTAACAGCCAGGCCGATGAAGCAGCTTTGGTGATCGGTGACGGGAACGTAACGCGGAACTGCAATTACAAACTTCAGGTGGTTCGATTATCTCAGGCAGACTGGGATAACGACCCTGACGAGGAGAACGTCGGGATCAAGATAATCAACGCCATAGACTGCCAAATCAACGTTGTTAAGGCGTGGTGCTTTACTATTGGTTTGCAGTGCATGGGTTCCGGGAATGGGTTTGCCTGGAATGAAGTTTATCTAGGTGACCTGGCATGCAACAAGGTGGGTCTTGACTTGACGAACGAGAATCCCGTCAGCGACGATCCCAATGATCCCAATAGGGGCTGGGTTAACGAGAATCTTTTCATTGGCGGCCGGTTTGATACCTGGGGCACTCAAACTGGCAAGTCACGTTATGGCGTCCGCATGACGAGCAAAGATGGCACGGGCTCGGCTGGCGACAACAACTTATTCATCAAACCCTGCTTCGAACTCAGTGCCAACTCTGCAAGTCCCGGCGAGGCGGTGCCCGTGCTGATTGAAGGCGGTGGGCGGAATCGCTTCATATCCTGCCGCAACGAGGGAAATTCCTCCACGTTTGCACGACTTAGCGACGGCTCGAAGCAGAACCGATTCGAAGTTGATTGCGGCGTTCCAGGCGCCCGCGGCGCGAGCATCATCGAGGAACTGGACGGGTCCTGTCAGAATCACATGGAGGCTCGATACTCTCTACCGCTCAATGTACCGAGCAGGCTGGTATATGCCTCCGGGCCGCTGCATAAGCTCGCCGGGCATTACGACACAGACGAGGCCAACGATATATACGTCCACGTTCCGGGCCTCACCCTGATTGGATACTCCAGCAGTACAGACCCCGAGGGTGCTCCCAAGGCCGACTCCAATGCCGTGATATACCCCGACCACCTCGACATCGGATATAGGCGATTCCTTGGAGGTTACATAGACACAAGGCTTGTGAAAGAGTTTGTGGTCCGACGGGAGATGTGGACGGACGCCGATGGCAATACTAGCCTTGGGTCAATTATAATCCGCTGCTACGACGCAAACGATGCCGTCCTGACGCACGATGCCAACGCCCCCGACGTACTGCCTTTTCCCGCCGACTTTTTTTGGTTTGAATGGTTGGGCGGAGTCTACCCGACCAACACGGCTACTGACTACGATCGCTATTTTAAGGTCAGTGAGAGGACCAAGAGAATCGGTCTCTTCGTCGCAGGCCATATGCGAAGCTTCAGTGTTTATTCCCTCGGCCATAATGTAACCACCCTTACGCCTGGCTACTCCTCACCGTTCCCGTATGCCAATCTGGCCGTGGAGGTGCCCACGGAAGGAACCTGGGATAAGGGGCGGATTTTCTACAATGACGATCCGAACTCGGGGGGATATATCGGCTGGGTCTGTACGGAGGGAGGCTCGCCAGGCACGTGGAAGGGATTCGGGACGATTAGCAATTAGTTTCCCCCAAAGCGATTTAGCTTTTTCGGGGTGGCAGAGCTTGCTTGCAGAGAAACGCGGCGGCCAAGGATGGCCGCCGTGCCATTCCGGTTCTGTACCTGGCGTTCGACGTTTCTCATTCGTTCGACAGTCGTTGTTGTGCCCGCTCGCTGCCGCGTCTTTGCATCCCCCTAACCGGCAGCGGGTTGGTTCATTTAAAAACTCTCAACACTCTTAATTCGGCATGGATTGGCCGGCGGGAAGACACATGTAGAAAATTTCTATTCCCGTCTTTCTCCCCAACTGCATCGCACTTAATGCATTGCACGTTTGTTTGCATTCCGATATGCCTCTCGCACAGAAAAGATCCGTCTATTTACTTGACCGGGGAAAATTCACGTTTACCCTTATTAATGTCCGCTACTGTATGCGGGTTCTGTTTGTGATTGTTCGGTCGGGGTCGATCCTGCCTTTTGGGTACCGCAACACCAGCCTAGTAAACGTTCGAAGATTCATTTATAGCGCGGTAGCTTTTGAAGACAGGACAATCGGAACTGCTTACGTTCGCACGGACGGCGTAACAAGGGGTTGCATTCGCTTCTGCGTGCGCTGAACTGCGAAGGGGTGGGGGTGCCCGCCCGAAGCGGTTTTTAGAGCCGTTTGACCGTGAACATGGAAAATCTGCGCGCTGAGAAAGCAAGTGCACAGAAGCAAGAGAAGCGGATGTTTGGGTTAGCACATTGCGCTCACGCGCTGCGATTGGGCAAACTGTCGTGGTTGCGACTTTATACGAGCGAATTAGCTTACAGTCGGAGCAGATGCTCTATGAGGACAGTCGGGCCTGCGCGACTGAATTTCCGTCAGGAGATCCGAAATGGCGACGATCAGGAGACACTGGAAGGCTTTTCTGCTGAGTCTGACGATGTTGGCAGTAGTTGGGTGCTGGCTGCTGTTTTCCAATCTCTCCGCCGTACCTGCAATCGGTGAAGAGCCACAAGCAGACACCAACCAGGATGCCAATGAGGCCGTTCAGCAAATCGATCCGGGGACCTATTCCCAAATTCAGGCCTTGAGAAGGCGGCTGAGCCTTGCCAACGAAGACCTAGCAGCCATGGGATGCTCGAAAGAAGGAGCAACGAGCATTCTGGAGACCTTGCTAAGCTGGCATGAGGCAAATAAGGAGAATCTGGACGCAGCCGGCCACAGTAAGCGTAACGCGGCGAAAGATCTGCGACAGGCCCTGCGGCGTGTGAACATTGGGCCTCGCGATCAAAACGTCCTGGAGAGTTTACCAGGATTGAAATCTGCTTACGCGGCTGCGGTCCAGAGTGAGGGCCAACTTGTCGAATCGCTGGTCCAGCCCATTTCCAGCTTGCTTTCCGACGGCCAGCAAGCGACCTGGAACGCCACGCGAAAGAATGCCGGCCTGCCGAGCCCGTATCGATATCTTTCCGATCTAAGTTCATCGCAAAAGGCCGGGCTAACGCGGGCGCTCCAGATTAGAGGGCGAAAACTCGCCTACTCACAAGACTCCCCAGGCGAACTACCTTCTCTAACGGATTGTCTCTCATACGCTCAGAAGTCAGAGCTTGAGGCGGTAAGGACAACCGTAAATACGAAGATGCCTGGAGTGCTGAAGGCATGCTGGTTGGTGTTCCCCCGTCCAGAAGGGTTTGTTCGCGACAGTACGGTAGTGACTTCGGAGTAGCCATGAGATACGGCTGGTGGACTCGTTCAAGCCGAAAGACTGCCATTGAACCTTGGTGTGTTCCCCATGTCGGGTTCCGTGGAATTGGAGACATGCCAGGTAAGAGCGACCTAAGCACGAACCGAGAGCCACCCTAAGGATGCGGGCAAGATCTTCTTCGGTCCTAGATAAGAGCGAATTATCAATTTTGTAGACGTCACGTACAGACGTGAATCTTGTGGGTGCTGCGACGAGCACAAAGACCATGTTTGTCTATAATTCAGGAGCAGAACAATGAAATCACTCAAGACCGCACTTCTGGTCGCGCTCGGAATCACAGTATATGTGCAAGTCTCGTTCGCCGAGGTATTGGACTACGATGGCCCAGTCTACTATTCAGCCGGAATTATCAGCATTCTTCCTGACACGCCTTGGATACCCGAAGCGATTGCAAACAACGGGAGCGACGAATTGAGGGCAATTGGATTTTGGATCGACGGGTACGGTGGTGAGCCACCAGCGACGGGACCGCTCGGGAGGGTAATTGTTCTCGATAGTTCGCGAATCTATTTGACTGCAGAGAGCGACTGTAGCGTAGCAGTCTACCGTTGCCTCCGGCGCGAAATGAACCTTGCCACTGATCCTCCTACATGGAACGACTATGTGCCGAGCGATGGCAAGGCGTGGTCCAGTCCGGGCGGCCTCGGCAGTGGTGATGCTGAATCTATTGGGTCTATCAGTCTGACAGCGTATGAGGAGGGATATATTACCGGCTCAGCTGTAGCGAACGCCTTACAGGCACAGATCGATGCGAACAACTTCCCATATCAAGGAATTCTTGGACTGTTTACGCTAACAAGAATCGACACTAGCCCTTACAACATTGGCATAACGGGGAGGCTGCTTATAAGATTCAATTTGGATCTTGATTTAGACATGGAAGGCCTTGCTGAAGACAATGAAGAAGATCCAGGAAAGTACTTGCGGCTAAACGAAGTTTCAACGCTCGCCGCGCGCGTTGATCCAGCCGAAAGTAATGTGCCAGTCAAACTGAGTGGGAGCCTACCAGGTGGTTACAAACTGACCCTGGACGGGAACGAGATATCATTACCGTATTCTTGGTCGCTTGGTGGTTCCAAGGGCAAAATCTTCGGGATCCAAGTCTCTGACCCTTGCGCTCCATCCACCGTGCTTACCCTCCAATACCCAGACATAAACCCCTACATCAAGCAAGAAAGAATGCTCAAGGTGAGACCGATTGACATGAACCTGTTTTTCAAGGACGTCAAAGGGAAGGAAATCGGCGAGGAAGAGGAAGACGATGAACCCAGGGTACTATTTGTTGGCGATGGTGCAGTAGAGTTGAAAGCAAGGTTTTTCCTTAATGGAGCTGATGGTAACGCAGTCCTGAGCGGGAAACTTCCTGAGGGAATCAGAGTCTTCACGGATGCAGCCTGTACGCAGGAAATACTTCGTCCTGATGAGCACTTTGTACCGGAAACGTCAGATGCGAATTTCTACGTGCTAGCAACACAGCCCACCGAGATAGGCACAATAACTCTCGAGTACCGGACCAACCAGGGAGACTTCAGAGATACGGTTAAGGTTAAAGGCGAGTGCACTCCTTGCCTGAGCGGAGACTGTGCGCCTGGTACAGTTTCGGTCCGAAACGGCGGTGTTTCGGTTCGGATCGCCTTGGGAGGGATCGACTATGGACGCAGCAGCGCAGGCTACTTAAGCATCTGGGCAAACCGGCCGGCAGACGAGCCCCACAAACCCTCTAGCTTAGCGGCCTTCGCGCATTCAGACGTTAATGTGATCACAGACTCTAACAACGTGATTGACTACGTCGAGACGCCACAGTGTACGGTTGATGTCGACCCGAATGCCCCAGGCACAGATGGCTACTATATCTACGTCGAAGACGTCGACGGTAACATCATGAAAACAATCTTGGTAGAGAAGATTGCAAGTGGCCCCGATCTTGCGATCAGCGAGGTCGAAGGTGGGCGTTCTTGGTACTATGAGTGGTCGGACGCCAACCAGACTTGGGCGATGTCTGAGGGGAACGACTGGCAGAGCCCCTATCGAAAAACGTCTAGGACGGAACAATGGGATGGCAATAGCAATATACTTGCACGAAAAGAGACGATCGCCGTCCGTGACGGCGACGGGAACGTTGTATCGGAAGTGCAGGAGACGTACATCACGTATCCCTGGGGCGACGAACTCATCAAGCGCATCGTTGATCTCAACGGTTCTGCGTTGACTGAGCAGTGGACGTTCTACGATGACATCAATGATGCCAACAATTACGGCCACATGAAGGCGCTTTTTTCGGATACGGGCTATTGGGAGCACTACCAGTACGGCCCGAATAGAAAGATGGCCAAGAAGATCACACAGTATGGCAACAACGCCTACGACGGAAACGACGTAGCGAGCCTTGAAGCCAATAACATCGTCGCCACATATCAGATAAGTCTCGAGGACTTGGGCACGGACGGGGCCAATGAGATCATCTGGTACGTAACCGAGACACCGCCTGGCGGCTCCGCCAGGAAGACGGCCACGATAGAGTGGTCTAACACGGAGGTAATTGCCGGCGAGACGTGCGACAGGACATACGACATCGTCTATGCCGACTCGAATAACTCCTGGGACGACACTGATAACACCATAACGAAACGCTACACGTATGCCAGTGATCCGTACAAGTACCAGCTCAGGGCCGTGACCAATCCGGATGGCACAATGACGCTATATGATTACTCAGATGAGAGTGCCGCGGATTATGGGGTTGTGCGAAAGACCACTGTTACCGCTGGCCTGGCCAATGCTGATGGCAATGACATCGGAACGTACTGGACCAAGCAAAAATCGTGGGCGAACGAAGCCGGCAGCACAGTTTGGACCAAGAACTTCGTTCGTGAAGGAGCCAACTGGATTACGCAGTCTCTAGTCCAGGCGGATGCGACTGAAATCGACAGCCTCGGCCGTCCGAAGAAGATGGAGCACTACTTCAGCCTGGCGGCGGACGATCCAAACAACAATGACCCCGCTTACACGACCGCAACCAATTACGGCTGTTGCGGAGCTGAATCCACTACGGACCGCCATGGTTTGACTACAGAGTACACCCATGACAACCTGGAACGGTTGTACTCGACGATAACCGCCAAGGATACCTCGGCCCAGGTGACGACGACGTACACATACGACGCGATGGATCGCGCATTGGCGACCGTACGTAGTGGAGACTTCGATGGAGATGGCGGCACGTCAACCGTAAGCTACTGGTCGGATGGGCGTGTCAAGACGGAAGCAGACGCTTTGGATAATAAGACGTTTTACACCTACCGAAAGGTCGGGGCTAGCGGCAACCCCTACGATTCGGCCAATGACCCCTACTTCTATAACGAAACACGCACCTATCCTCATTCTCGCTCTGCCGGTGTGATCCAGGTGGAATGGACGGACAGCCATGGTCGGACATTCCGCTCCTTCACGGCCACCGTCGCCGCCGACTGGGATGGAAACATGCCCACCGGCAGCGAGGCACTGATCGAGCTTAGCCGAACGACGAACCATTACGATTGGCGTGGCCGACTGGACAAGGTCTGGGTCTACCACAACGTGGACGGCTTGAGCGGCTTTGACGACGACGGCAACGAGGGCGTGGACTATTACGAGACGGAGTACCTCGAGTACAACCAACTGGATCGCCTCTGCGTCGTCGAGGACCCTATCGGCAATGTTAGAAAGACGGTCTACGATTCCGGCGGGCGTGTACTTGAGGAATGGTTTGGCGACCGGGATCCTGGCTCAGGACATTACCGGCTGGATATGATGACGAAAACCTTCTACGACTCCAACCAGGATGGCAGCGGCGAACTGCAGCCGTATGTAACGCGACGTTACAGCCTCAAGGCGATAGACAGCCTCCCCGACGAGGGTGACCTGGCCAACGATTACGTTTATACCAGTTTCGAGGAGAGTTATGACGCCAACGGCGCACGTTACGTCTGGAGCAAGCCGCAAAATAGCATGTCTTCGTCACCCTGGACGAAACAGGTCTACGACGCGGAAGGCAAGCTCACCGAAGCGATCAAGTACCAAAACGGGAGCACAACCTACGTTCTGACCAAGACGGCGAACCTGTACGATTCGAGCGGCCGGCTCGCTGCCTCGCGCGTCCACGAGGTGTCAAGCGGCTCGCCCACGACGAATTACCTTGAGACGACGTACGCCTACGACGACGCAAGCAGGCAGTGCAAGGTCACGCGGCCGAGCGGGGCCTTCACGAAAACTAAGCTCGATGCCTTGGGCCGCGTTGCGCGCAGCTACCTTTGTACTGACGAGGGGACCACAACCGACCCAAATAATGTTATCGACGATACGATCATCAAGGAAACCCAGACTCTCTTTGACATCGCCGGGCGGGTCCAAAAGCGCATTAGCTACGAACGCAATCACGACGCCAACTTTACCGACGCGCTTTCGGATGATCCCAACGGGGCCTGGCACAACTACGTCTATTCCTGGTACGACGAAGGGGGACGGATGACGCACGAGGTAAACTACGGCACCAACGATGGAACCCCCCCCGACTATCCGGCCGATCCGCCAGAGCCCAATGAGTATGACGATAAGATCGTCACCAAGTACGAACACGACGATGCCAATCAGTGGACGCAGGTGACGAACAACTCCGGGCTGAAAACACGCACTTGCTATGACGCCATGGGCCGAACGATCAGGGCGATAGAAGCCGTGGACGCTAATGAGGAGCGTTGGACGCTCTACGAATACGACAGTGTAAGCCACATCACCCGGCAGGCCGCCGACATGGACACCGACGGCGTGTTCGATCCGAACAACAGCGACCAAGTCACAACGTACGTCTATGGGATGGACGATAACCCGCTACGAGTGCACAAAAGGGATTTTCTAGTCGATATCATATATCCCGACGGAAGCCTTTACTGGGACTGCATCCATTTCGAATATTACGCCAATGGGGCGTTGAGATCGCGGGAAGACCAGCGCGGCGTGGTAAACACCTACGTCTATTATGACGATGGGGCGCTCAAAGCCGACAAGGACAGCAACCTTCCCGGGGACGTGGACGATACGATTCGCTCTATCACAAAGACCTACGACGATCTTGGACGGCTGGTCACGATAACCAGCCACGGCAACTACACGGAGGACCCCAACGACACGACGAACGTCGTCAACCAGGTCAAGAAGGTCTACGACAGTTTCGGCAACCTTACCAAGGAATACCAGGCCCACGGCCAGGCAGTGGACGGCAACAGCCTTTACGTGGAGTATGCCTATGACGACACGCTTGATGGCAACGCCTATGCGAAAGGCATGCGACGCAAGTTCACGCGCTACCCCAACGGCCGGGCGATCCACTACACCTACGGCAACGCCAATGGGATCTCGGACAGGCTCTCGCGCGTCGAGACAATCGCCGAGGCGCTCAGCAGCGACTCCAATCAGCCGGACGCCAATAATCCCATCGCGACGTACAACTTCATTGGCGCCGGCCGGCTTGTGATCGAGGACTACCCCATCCCCGACGTGAAGCTTGAATACTTTGAGGGCACCAGTGGGACCTACCCCGGTTTGGATCGTTTTGGCCGAGTCGTAAAACGACGTTGGTACGATTACGACGCGAACGTCCCTACTTTCGAAGTCCACTATGCTTACGACCAAGTGTCCAATCGCACGTATGCCAAGCGACAGGTCTACAAAAGCCATTCGCAGTTCTACACGTACGATAACCTGCACAGGTTGATCGACTACCAGACAGGCAAGATGAACGACGGCAACGATGCTATTGAGGATTACTGGCGTGACCGCCAGCAGATCTGGACGTTCGATGCCGTTGGCAACCAAACGGCCATTAGGGACTTCGACCAGAACGACTGGTACCAGGGTACCTTCAACAAGGCCAACGAGTACAAGGATGAAGCCGGATCCAGAAAGATAATCGGCGACAAGGTCAAGCCGTATCTGCTCGAAGATGAGTTCACCAACAGCGATGACGCAAACAATTACGAGACGCCCGGCAGCGGCGACGCCTTCGACATCGATGCGACCAACAGCGGCTCGTTGACCTTCATCACGGTCTCCAAGGACGACATCGACGGCAATGAGACAAGGGCGTTCGTCCTGATCGGCGAAACGATTGGCCCGGCTCAGTTGAAGACCAGAGTAAAGTTACCGGACGATCCGAATTCCTACGCGGGAATTGTCTTCGGCTACAAGGACGCCAACGACTTCTGGATGCTCGTGCTGAGCCGTGACCTCCAGAAAAGGTGCCTCTATCACGTTGAGAACGGACAGAAAACACTCAAGGCCTCCGAGAATCGCACGGTGCAGGGCGATACCTGGTATACGTTGTGCAACTACCCGAAGCGTCAGTCCGTGGTGAAGCCGGTGTACGATTTCAGTAATGATGGCGGATATCCTTCAGGCAAAGTCGGTTTGGTCGCGGGTGGATTCGACGAGGGCTTTCAGTTCGATTACTTCTACGGCCTGGACGACGCTGTCAATGCCGACATATTCGGACGTTGGTTGAATAACGCGTCCACTTCGGGTTCGGATGGCATTTACGGTTACGATGCCACAGATAAGTTGCTGGTCGACGAGGACTGGAGTGGGGACTGGGGTTCGGTTGGCAACCCGGCCTTGCTTCGCAATGTCCGGATGAACAAGTTCAAGGTCGATTTCGCCATGACAAGAACGCATCGCTATTTCCCCTCCGCCTGCCATTTTGTCTTTGGTGCTAGGGACCCGGATCATTTCAATTATCTGCGCATTTGGCATGTAGACGAGCCCACACCTCCTGCTGGCCTAAGGTACGTCGACGGCGGAGTGCCGGAGGTCGTATCGGGCCAAGGTAACTATAATTACGTAGCATGTGGTGACGAGCGAGACACTCCCGTTTGGGTCCGGGTTCTCTGCGACGACTCGAACGTATTCGTCTACATGTCGTCGAGCGAGAGCGGGCTGGACACGCGCGAGGCCAACGGCCAGGCAGCCTATAGCTCGTCTAACTTCGAAATTGATGGTGGTTTCATGGGATTCTGCACTTCTGTGCGGGGTATTTACATCGACGATCTGACCGTCAGGAGCTGGACCGGCAGCACATGGAAAACGGAGACCGTCGAGAAGTTCAAGCTCAACTCAGCCCGCGCCGAGGAGACCCCAACGCACGACGCGGCCGGCAACCTCACCTACGACGGGCTGCATAAGTACACCTACGACGCCTGGAACCGCCTGGCCGCCGTCGAGCGGGCCTGGAGAGATTCAGATGGAAACTTGCAGATCGGGTCGGTTGTAGCTAGCATGGAGTATGACGGCCTCGGCCGGCGAACCGTCAAGAGGGTCGGGGACGGCGACGCCAACACCTGCGAGATGGGCGACTGGGAAGCTACCTACCACGTATATTGGGATAATTGGCGGATGATTGAAACGCGAAACGGCCAGGGTTCCGGCCAGGTCCTCAAACAGCACGTCTGGGGCCTGACCTATGTCGATGAGCTGGTCCAGATCGCCATCAACCAGGACCCCGAGAATGCCGACACGGGGACTTACAAAGAGAACCTTTGCGAGAACTTCTTCTACATCCTCCAGGATGCCCACTACAATGTCCTCGGCGTGGTGAATCCCAAGGGCGTGCTGATCGAGCGTTACGAGTACACGCCGTACGGCCAGCGCACCGTCTTCTCTCACGGCTGGTCGCCTGCCGACTTCGACGACGACGGCGACGTGGACAGCGATGATTCGCAGGATTTAGTCGAGGCGATCATCGGGGGCAGCGAGCCGCCGGAGAGTCGCTACGACCTCAATGGCAGTGGGACGGTGACAAGCGAAGACAGTAGCCCGTTCAACAGCTACAAGGACACCGCCCTTGCGGTCGCACAGGATCCGCTTGTGACGTATCCGACGCTGCAGTCGCGTCAGACGCGGGCGGGCGTGACGTGCGTGGACTTGATCGGCCTCTGCGAGATCGGCCATCAGGGCCTTTCCCACGACCGCGAGTTCGGGCTAATCTACAACCGCCACCGCATGCTCCACCCCGTTCTCGGCCGCTTCCTCCAACGCGACCCCAATGAATATGACGATGGCATGAGTTTATATCAATATGTGGGAAGCAATCCTCACAATCGTTTAGACCCCGAAGGACTGTGGATATTGGCGCGAGCCGGAGCATCATTGGGAACAGGAACCGCAGAGCGGCCGGACAGGCCCTCGCAGTACGATACGATCTCTTCTCTTGCCCCCAAGATCGGGCTCGATCTGGGCAGTTGGAAGCGGTGGATCACAATTCCAGGAGGAAAACTCCAAACACTTGAAGGAATCAAGACCCTTTTTGATTTGCAGGGCACAACGAAGATGTGCCCGGGGGCGAAGGTCCGATTCCCGAATGTGGTCCTGGCATATTGGGGCGGTGAGTTGGGCGGCTTCGGTAAATGGTGGGTACGCTGGGGCTCGGACGTGAGCACTTTGCGGGCACGAGGCTTTCATGTAATCGAAGGGAAAGGGTGGAGTTCACAACACTTCGAGGGTTACATACGGCATGCGCAAGCCGACCGAATTCTTCATGGCCTGTTCTTCTGGGGCCACGCCAATCCCAGAGAAGTTCTTCTGGATTCTGCCCACAAGGACGATGATAGCTATCGCAGCCAATATTCGGAGTGGCACCCCCATTACAGGATGGGACTTGGCATACTCTTCGCCTGCGATACCGCAAGCGCAAGGGCCGATTTCTCTTCTAAGGCTAAATTCTGGGGAAAGCAAGGAGTTCTCGTCCCTCACGGCTTTCATCTTTTCGGCACAAGAGTGGCTAGGCTTATTCCACCCGGAGTCCAGGGCACCAGACAGTGAGGAATAAAACAAAGGAACCGGTTATGAGTTACCGCAGGTTTCGGACGAGTTTCTGCTTGCTATTGTTGGCAGGTTGCGGCGCGATTCCGGGCTGCCGCGACCCGGAGCAAGAGTACTGGCACTACAGACTAGGGGAGGTGAGGGGCGCAGTTGACTATATTTCCAGAGATCACCACTTCAGTTTGTTCGACGAGATCCAATTGCGGGAACTACTAGGTGAGCCCGACGTGAAGACAGGCGTGGAGGAACTCAAACAACTCGTCTCAACCGGGAAAGTCACGCCGGAAAACGTGCTAGAGGATTTGCGACGAGCCTACTTTCTATATATGGAAAGTGAGTCCAAACCGCCGGGCCGCAGAAATAGCGACGAGGGAGAGGATAAGGGTTTTGGTCTCTGCGAAGTCTGGATTTACGATGAGTCGCGACACTTCGACAAACCGCTTTACTGTCCTGGTATGAGATCTAGTTTCAGTGCCACAGTTTTCCTCATCAGAGATGGCAAGGCAGTGGGCACGCGAGCATTCTCAGCCTGGAAGTTCGCCGCTCCTTTGGCATCAGGTGACTCAAACTGAACCAAGTGACAATAGGAGCACCAGGTGGTTAGCGGAGAAGCTGGCTAATGGTCGAGACGGGAAACGGCCAGGGTTCCGGCCAGGTCCTCAAGTCCCGGCGCGCCGGGATCTGGGGCGCCGAGCCGGGATACATCGACGAGTTGTGCCAGATCGCCATCAATCAGGACCCCGAGAATGCCGACACGGAGACTTACAAAGAGAACCTCTGCGAGAACTTCTTCTGCGTGCTGCAAGGGGCTCAGTACGATGTCCCAGATGAAGTCGGGGCACGACTCCTCTGAAGAGTACGAATATTCATCCGTACCATCTCTCTGGACGGTTAATCCGCGAGTTCCGTCAGAACATCTGATAAGGCTAAAACGATCGACACTCTTAGTTTTTTGAAGCGCAAATTGTTCGCTGAAAGCATTCATAGGACACATAGGGAGCAGCAGAAAAACTGGTGAGCTAAGCTGGTGGAGGCCCTGCAGAAGTGCTTACAAATCCTTGGGCCTTTCCCTGGCCCATCAACTGTCTAGCGTAATGTCGTCTTGATTCCGCTCTTGTCTATTTCATTAAGTCGCGGTCCGAGAACCTTACAGACACGCTATCCCGACTGTTGGGAACTCTGATCTGCGCGGTAAGAGTAGCCGATCGCGTTTGACGGGTCGAGGCAGGAATTCAAGAATTTTCGCCTGCGGGAACAGACCCAATCGGTCTCCGGGCCGACTGTCCCTCAAGCCCAAAAATTACCGGGGGATTTTTTGGAAAAGGATTCTTTTCAGACAAAAGTACCTTGGCAGGAATTTTCCGAAAAAGCATGCTTAGCGGACAAACACATGGGAGTGATTCTTCCCATGGCGCGTGCAAGGGTGCGATTGGCACAAAACCCCACCCCCCGGGGGCCTCTGTTCATAAACTCCTGGGCGATTATTGATACGCTTCGTATATTCAAACTTATACGAACAGACGACTGAAAGCCCATATGCCTGGGGCATGTGGGACGCGCTTCGCAAATGCAACGTGATGAGGATTTCTGACGCGGATGCAACACTATAAGTATTGGTCGCGGAGTTATATAAAGCTTTCCGAAGGCGACTCCACGGCGCACCGTAAAACGGGATCGCCTGACCGCGCCAAGGGCTTGCTCTCCCTGCCATGCAAGCCGTTGATCGCGACCCGAACGCTCTAGCCAGCAAGCACTGCCCGGTGGCCGCTGCACAAGCCTTCGGCTCCGTTCCAACGAGGCAATTCAGCTCAACGCGCCTTTCTTCGTAGCCTGCCTGAGCTCCGGGAAGGACGGTGAAGTGAGACGCATCCTTCGCCTCCGGATCGGACTCGGACGAATTGCGATGACCAGCCGCTAGCCAAGTTGCTCGCGAGCTACAGGAGCCACCAGCCGACGTGCCCGCCAATCGCGCTGATTGGCGGAAAACGTATCTGTTGGCTCAGGATGACACCTCCTTGAGAATCCGGATCTTCTCTTCGGAAAGCTGCCCCTTGTCAGAAGTTGACAGCCTCTGCAGATCGCGAAGAATGCGTTTGCCTTTCTTCGTCTTGCGACAACTCCTGACAAGATAGCGCCAGCTCTCGAGGGATACCGCTGCCTGGGCGAGTTCGACCGGCGGCCAGTCTCGGTTGGAGAACAGCTCTATCACGCCTCGTCGAAGCCTTTCAGCGCGGTCCCAATCTCTGAACAGTCCTAAGTGTGGTACATGCAAGGAAATCCAGTCCCAAGCATCATCACTTAGCCTACTACGCATCACTGCATCGTGGACCCGCTCGAAGGTTGCTACAATAATCTCCTTGCTCGCAGGACCGGCAGTGGCCATGCTGATCGTGAGTACGAAAGCCGACGCGCGGTCATAGATGCGATCCGGCACTTCGTCAAATTCGCGATGAAAGCAGTCGAGCCACTTCGCCGCGTCCACATTTCTTACCGCTCCAGAATTCGGATCGAGATACGTCGAGACCAGCCCAATCGTCGCGATTCGAATCGGACTCGACGAGCGCTGCAACCACGAGACAGTCACGTCTGAACTTGCGATGAGCACTTCCCGCCAGCTGCCGCAAAGCGAATCCGGCTCTTGCATCTCGGACGCGTTAAACCAGTCGAGCAAACTAACTAGTACCTCATCTCCGAATCTCCGAACAAGCTGCCATGCGAGCCGGTCCTGTTGGGCAGCCAGAATTGCCTGTGTGACGCGCCGGTGGAAGCCGGCCGAGGCCTTGCCATGCCGAGCAACTGCGTCGAGTATCTCATAGCACTGGTCGCATGGTCCCCGCCAGGTCTGTGGCATGGTCCCGATCTCAGGATTGAGAGACGCCAACACCGGCAGTGCTTCTCGGAGTTCGGAGATGGTTTTGGCCGAAGGACGGGTCGCAAATGCAGAGGCAATGCTCTGTAGCAACTCCTTCCCCAGGGGGTTGGTTTCTCGCTTGAGCAGCTTGAGCAGCAGTTCGGATGCCTCTTGGGGGCGACGTCTAGATAGTTCCTTTGCTTTCTTCCGTATTGAGAAACCCGAGACGTCAAGATCCCACACCTGCCGTCCCAACGAAAGCTCCTCAAGCAGGCGGCCCCGTCCTATTCCGAACACCGTGGTTCTCTCGGGCGTGAAGCAGAGCTCTAGGAGGCAACCGACAAGTTCACGATCGGCGTCCTCACCTCCAAGCTCCTGTGCAAGGAACTCGACCAGGGATGCCGCATCGCGCATTGCTCTTGACGGCGCTTGCCAAGCGGCCAGAGTCGCCGCCAGGGGAAAGTACCGACGCTCTCCTGGCAACTCCCTTCCTATATCAGAAAGGCGTTGCCGCCACTGAGTATCACCGCAGCTTATGAGGTCGTCGACCGCCAGAAACACCCATCTACGCTTCGAGGCACTGCTGTCGCCGAGGCAAGAACCTACTACTAGCGGATCATCCAGAGAGCGGCCGACGGAGCTTACAGCAGACTCCGGGACAACTTGAAGCTGGAAGAACTCTTTTCCCAGAGCTCGGCTGGACAGTGATCCTGTGCAGAAAGTGAAGTATCTTCTCAACGATGGCCACTGCTGCGACCAGATAGCCAAGGCCATCTCCTCGTGTTCGTCAGCAGCGCCTGCGGGCAAGAGCACAGGTCGGTCGCCATGACCATATAGCGCATCCATTAGCAGAGCCGCTTTGCCCTTATTCACAGTTCCCTTCATGGCCAGCGCGGAACCCGTGTCCACTTCCAACGGGGTGTCATAACCTTCTAGTTTGCCCTTCGAGGGCATGGGCCGTCTGAACAAACGGACCAAGATGCTCAGGTCAGACAGGGTCGCCAAGGATTCGAAATCGATCAACAATGTGTGAGTCCACACGCAGCCAGGGCGATTCATCTCGGAGGCGTACCACGTTCTTGCGAAAGCATATAGCCCTTCCTCCGGAAGGGGATACCCGGTCAAATAGACCTCGAAGCCTGGCGCGACGCTTGGCCCGGACAAATCGCTCATGACAAGTATGTGGTGCTGCACCTTCCTCGAAAGGCTCCTAGATGATGCCAACAGGCAGTGCCCGTCCGCATACCCATGTAGCGTCTGGTGAACGCGCCGTCGCTTCTCGGAAACTCTTGTCATTGCACGGACCGTCACTTCATTACCCAGCGAACAGGCTTAGAGATGTCATGGGACTTCGACAGGTCCTCTTCAACCACTATGATGCGGTCCGAAGGCCTGGGAACCTTCCTGAGTTCCTCGGCTTCAGACAGTTCTCCTCCCTGCGCGCTCACCCCGAAGAATCTCACATCGAAAATTTCGGAATTCGCGGTCAAGTACTGCTTGAGGAGAGAAAGACGCTTTGCCACCCATGCGATTGGTGCGACTTGGTCACCTTCTGTATCTATCACCCTGTCCCAAGCTGAGATAACCACGGCGAGCCTAATCGGGCTTTGCTTGCTAATTAGCGCGACAGACTGCAACAGATCGACAAGCTTAGCCTGGGTTGGAGCGAGGCCGGAATCGTAAGCGTCATAACTACCAGCGTCGGCGCCTCGATCCTCTCCATCCTGCCTTGTTTCAGGTTCCGTCTGGATTGCTGGCTGGTTCGCCCCCTCAGCTGTTCTTCTCACAATCCTCTCGACATCGGAAATCAGAGTTTCGGGGCGGACATACTCCGGGTGAATCAGCAGAAGTCCGCCAGCCGTATCCTGGAGGAGTTGCGCGTATTGCTTAGTCGTGCGACGGTGGCGCCACTGCAGCTCAAAAGACTCTCCAGACATGTCCGGGAAAAAGACCTCGGTAGTCGACTCCCCTTGTGTCTCTTCTAGCAACATCGACACTATTTGCTCGCCTGAAACAGATGTTCTCTCGAGAGGGTGTGCGTCCGCCCAAAGGTTCCTGATCTTATTTAAGTATTCCTTTTCTCCGTGCAAGCGGCTGAGTTTCAGTGCCCCCTGAACTTCACCGGTCTCGACAACGTGCCAAAGGGCAGCCAGGAAGGTCGTCTTGCCGGCGGACGGCAGCCCAATCAGGAATTGCTTAGATGAGGAAGCTCTCATTTGCTCGCCTCACCGAAGTGATTGGGCAGCCGCCGAAGCAGATAGCGGTCAAACTCAGACAGCGCCGACCTATTGAGGATTGGAGCGGTAGGTTCGTACGATTGAGGTCGCTCCTCGACCCACGAAGGAAACGGGGCTTCGATTCCGTATCCCAACTTGTAGTGATTCAGCGTTGCTGGACGAGCCGCGACCTTGAAGAATCGGAGACGGCCAAGGCGGCTCTCGAATCTGCGCTTAAAATCGTCTTCTACGTGCGCCACGAAGTCAGAGTGCTCCGTTGGTTTGCCGCTGGGCTCGACCAAATCCCACTTGGTGAAGAGGACATCCACGTAAGAGTGCCGGTCCAGTTGGCCAGCGTCCAAGCAGCATCGAAGGAGCATACTAGGTTCGTTACTAGCCTTCTGTCGGTGGTTGCGATCAGAAAGCTGCTCTCCATCGACCAGCAGGATGAAGTGATCGGCCCGCCGAAGCACACCCATTCGTCGGCATTCTTCTACCGAGTCTTTAGCCCGGCGGTAGTCCTCGCCCGACAAATCAAAGAAGAGCAAGTCAGTTGCAGAGCTGCTTAAGCCTTTGGCTCTGAGTCGCATGTGCAAGAATGTCCTCGTTTCACCAGGTCGCGTGCGTACAGTGTCCATCCGTTCCCGCCCAAGCGCCGTTCTCGCGAGGAAACATCTTCTGTCGAAGCCAACCAGCGATGCTGAGCCCGCGAACAAGTACCCGGCAAACGGGCTGCGCTGAAAAAGGTGGAAAAGGCTCGCAACGAGGGTAGTTTTGCCGCTGTTGACCGCGCCTGCTATGATCAAAAGCTGTACCCGCGAAGCCGACGCAATCGCGGCTGCTTCCTCGAGATTCAAGGCGTCTCCGTGGCTCAGATCAAAGGCGTCCGCGTCCCCAGATCCCGGTAAACCGTTAGCCTTGTCCGCAGCAACCGCGGACCCGCTTGCTCCGGTGGCCCCTTCGATCTCGTCAGGCACAGCCTCTGGTTTGTCTGCTGGCATGGCTCCGCTCCCCTCACGCTTGAACCACCTTAACGAAGAGGCACTCCTCGTACACCTGCACGGCTAACTCAAGAGGCTTGATGGACGTTGTCGCGACCAGCCCGGTGGAGGACCGGAAGGCGGTTTGCCAAGTCTTCTCATCATCAGGAATCTCGACAGAACTTTTGACCGCGAGTGTCGTAGGGCAGAGATCGACACCTGTGAAACCTCCTACCTGCTTTACCCAAGCCTCTCTCCAGTCTCGGTCGGTTTTGTTCACCGCATCGGCCAATGTGATTGTTTCGTCCCTGTTACAGCCGGCGTCTGCAAGAGATCTGTCCATGACTGCTTCCGCTGCCAATGGCCCCGGCATCACCCGGACGAGATCCGCCAGTTCTTTCCCTATCAGAAGCGCGGTCGCCGCTGTCTCAATCTTGGCGAAAGGTCTGTTGAGATCGCAACTATGGCCTCCAGTCATCCACCAGAGCACGTTGGAGTCCTCGCGATAGAGCTTCTGCTGCCACTGGAGTTGGTTGACTGTCTTGACCAGCGGCACAAGCAGGGTGGACAACGTTCTGAGGGATTTAGTCACCTGGCCTCCGATCTGGGACAGATCGTTGGTTTGGAATGCCGAATCGAGGTCCTTCAGCATGGCGTCCGCGTCGGGCTCCTCAATCGGCATAACGTCCATCGGTCCAGGATCGCGTAGGGAAGATCTGCGCTGAACGAGATGGTTCCAAGCCCGATCCAGCACCTCGGGAATAGGTGGTTTCTCTCTCTTTCGGCGGAAAGCTGGGCAGGTTGCGGCAAGCGCGGCTACATCGGCCAATTGCTCCTTGCCGCTTCCTAAGACAGAGGAGAGAGATGCGCCAGCCAAGAGCGAAAGCTCCAAGGCATTGTTCTGCATAGGAAATGCGTTGTCGAGCTTTTGGAAGACAGTTGCGAAGCCTTCGACGAATACCTCTTCCGCCGATGGCAAGTCATGGAATAACCGCGCGAGGCTCAGGATGCATGCACGGTCCGCTTTCCCTGCGAAGCTCTCAACGCCTTTCCATCGCTTGTTAAGCTTGTTGTGGTCCGCATCGATTCCCACAACCCGATACCAATCTCCGAAGTGCTTTTCCAACTTGAGGCCTCCTGATGTCTACGCGTCCGAGAACGGATTATTCGGGTATTTTGTGTCACCGTGACGCCTTTCGATCTCATCCCACAACTCCGGCAAAAGCCCCTGCTCCCTGGCGCGCTGGAACACTCGCTCGAAGAGATCAAAATCATGAAGGCCTTCATCCTCGTCTAGGATCAGATCCAATTTCTGGGCGATGTCCATCCTAGCAACGTATGACAGCTCGAAGAAGCGATAAGTGAGAATTCTCGCAGGGTGCATTGCGGGGTCCCTCCCGGCGGCAGGCGGCGTCTGCTCTGCAGAGTTCTGGTTTTCGTTGCTTGCGGCGCCGCAGACCGCGGGGTCTAACAGCACATCCCTTGCAGTTTCGGGAGTCCATGGCTCTAGCCTGAGTGAGTACACCCTAAACTCCTGGCCATCGCAAGAATTCCGATCGGGAATGAAGCTCAGCCTATCGTTGCTCCACACGCGCGGAAACACCTCCACGTTAAGCACTCGTGCATTCGTGGTGTCCGGAACGCGGAGTCGAATCCAATTATAGCAGGGCTTCCACTGTTGCTCCTGTCGGCTCGGATGAACTGCCCCTGCGACCAAGCGAAGAGTGCCGTTTGTTTGTAATAGTCTCTGGGAATGCTTGTGGCCAAAGAGCTCAATGCTCACACGGTAGTTCAAATTGGGTTCGACGGTATCCGCGTCCCTCCACCATCCCGGCGGATGATGACACATCACGAGGTTGGCTACGCCTGGTTCGTGACCGGGCACCTGGAATTGTCCCAGGATAACCTTACCGAAAACACCGTCCTGCTCGTCTGATATAATTGTGGAATTGAGCCCGTAGACACGAAGGGTAGATCCGTCGTTCAGCGCGAAGTCAACGTGCCATGTCGGATCGGTGTGGCCTATCTGGCACTCAAAAAAGCTGGCGAACTTGTTGTACTCCGCGAGAGGGCTGAACATAACTTCACGGGCCACAAAGTCTGACATGTACTCGCGGATCCGCTCGTCTAGCTCAGCCAAGTCGACCTGTCGGAGCTTCTCATGGGCATCGCGGAGAAAGATGTTCTGTCTTACTCGACTTCGATCAACATCGTGATTACCGGGCACGCACCAGACGTACGTTGGATTACGGCCGACTGTCTCACAGAGTAAGCCAAGCCAGTTCCTCGCGTTTTCGTACTCATTCGATAGTCCGCCGAAGGCGATATCGCCGGCGATGAAAATGCCGTCGGGTTCCCCGAGTTGCCTCACCACTCGATCCGCATCTTGCAGGAGCTCGCGACGCAGGTCCTCGTCAAGGTCGTACCTTGATCCGCTCCAGGTACGCATGTGAATGTCGGACAAGTGCAGGAACAAGAGACTGTCTGACACAGCTGCCTTCTCCCTGATGATTTGCACCAATTATACCTGAGAAAGACCAAATGGCAAGAGTTCAACAAGAGGGTAACTGTCCCGAAGATTGTAGGAAGTTTTTTCGAGCTTGGCGGAGGCGTGAGGATTAGATGACTTTTCGTAAATCATAGAGGCCATCTTTTCCTCGAAGGAGGCTGGCCAGGTACGGATGGGCCACCACCTTCCGCTCGGCCTTGAACCCCCGCATCGTCTTGCTGCGAATCTTGAACGTCAGACCAATCATTCGCTCCGTGGCGTTGTTCGTTGGGTCGTTCGGATCATCACTGACCTTCTGCCAAGTCCTTTCCACGTGCTGCAATAACTGATTCACCTTCCCCGGTAGCCCCCGACGAGGTCGTACACTGCTCCGTGCTCGTTCTTCTTGAAGTGAATGTCGGACAAATGAACAAGTATAAGCGGCTGCTGGTCTATTTGAATCGCTCGGGTTCCTGTCGCTCAAACACTCAGACAGAGCGGCAGAGCTATTGTCGGCACTTAAGCACGAATTATACCGCCGCTATGTCGCGTAAACCAACCCTCAGCCGAGTGTTGAGCGATCTTTGTTTATCCACCGCATGTCGGCAGCGGCCAAGTGAGTTCGCCCGAGTCCAGATATCACAAAGCCTTGCCCAGTTCCCGGTCCGCCTGCCGCAACTTCGAGACAATCTGCCCCGGCGTGTACTTCTTCATCTTCGAGTCTCCTTCCGACCCTAACGTCGGCTGAGACTCTCACTCAACTTGGACCAGTTTTCGGGGAGCAGGTCACAGTAGTTTGCAACCGCAATATGCGTAATGCCGCCAGGGGACATGCAATTTCTTTTGACATTCGATGACCTCACGAATGGAACGATCCATCCAGCCCCGGAGGGGCCACCCCCTGCCTGCAAGCGGAATCTCTAGGCTGACTTCTGGGCCGTCAAAAACTCCCGGGGAATTTTCCCAAAAGGAATCCCTTAAGAAGCTTTCCCAGGTTCCGGCGGGAAATGTTTTGGAAAAAGCATGCTTTTCAAGCGTTCATATAGGAGTAATTCTTCCCATGGCGCGTGCAAGGGGTGCAATGCCTACAAACCCCACCCCTGGCCTACCCTGCCCGCGCTGAAGCAAGCTCAGCCGCCGATGCTGCCGTGGACACCTGGCCGGTTGCGGTGATAGCAGAACAACCAGCAGCCGTCACGGGGCCGCACCCTGCCTCGCTGACCTGCCCAGCCTCCAGGCTGCCCGTGGCGCGAATAACTCATAGGTATACCCGGCATTCATCTCATAACGGCCAAGATTAGGGCAATGTCTTCCTCGGCTCCCGATTAGGCTCTACAACTAGCCCACAGGCCGCTAGGATTGCGCAGGCGCGCATGTGGGCAAGATTACACCAAACTTTGGCCTACATCCCCAGCATTTCTAGGGGCGGTTCTTGGCCTTTTCTGGTAGGCTAACCCGCGACGAACTCGGTAAGGTAGACGCCAAATGCGAACTTACCCGATCAGCCTCGGCCGAACGAATCAGCGGTCCTACACCCGGATATTCGCGCCCTTGCAAGTGTCCAATCCAAAAAACTGTAACTGCCAAATTGTAACTGAAATGAGCCTTTTAGGGACGTGTACGGGTTATGTCGGGGCGTATCGGGGCGAAAGTGGGTAGATTCAGAATAGGCGGCAAATGCTGGTTAAAGCAAGGGTTACTCGGTAAGTTGGGCAGTGATATCGGCTTGGCCCGGTGGCGGAACTGGCATACGCTGGGGACTTAAAATCCCCTGTCCTTCGGGGCATGTGGGTTCGAATCCCGCCCGGGCCAGTAGCTTTTGGCCCGCGCTGTCGGCGTCGCGCCTGCCAAAAGTATCGCAACGCCCGCCAAAGGCGACAAACTGGCATGTTTCGCCGAGGCTCCAGGAGGGCGCAAGTCACTCTTATCAAAGATCTTGGGCGCCCAGGCACCTTGTTTGCTTCCATGCAGCTACGGACGAAGTCCCTCGAAGGAAGGAGCGAAAAAATGGCAGTATTCAGATGGCCTGACATTGGGGATCCGTTTTCAGCGTTGCGGGCGATGCAGCGCGAGATGGATCGTCTCTTCGGGCGCAGCCTCTTCGGCGGCGTGCAGCGGATCGGTGGGGGCAGTTACCCGCCGGTGAATGTGCTGGATTCCGGCAGCGAGGTGGTCGTCCAGTGCGAGCTGGCCGGTGTGAAAAAGGAAGACATCGACCTGTCGATCACCGGCGAGACGCTGGTAATCAAGGGCGCCAAAGAGCCATCCGACGACGGTGGCGGCAAAGAAATCCACTACCAGCGGCGGGAGCGTGGCAGCGGCGAATTCAGCAGGACCATCGTGCTTCCGGACAAGGTCAGGCCCGGAGGCGTCGAGGCGACTTTGGAAGACGGCATCCTGACGATTAGGCTGCCGAAGTCGGAAGCCGCCAAACCGCAGCAGATCTCGGTAAAGTAGGCTCAGCCTGGCGCTTATGGGCCGGAAATTTCCTTCGCCCAAACGCAGGGAGTGCAACCATGGCAGAAAACGATAAACGAATGAAAGTTCAGGCCGGTCAAGTGCGGCGGCGCGATGACCAGACGGAGCTTGTCCCGCTAGTAGACGTTTACGAAACGGAAGACGGAGCAACAATGCTAGTGGCCGAGCTGCCCGGTGCAACGGAGGATTCGCTGGATATCCGCGTCGAAAAGGGCGTGGTGACCATCGCAGCCGAGGCGTCCGCAGGTGAGGAATTCGGCGAGGAATACGGCCGAACGTATACCGGCTTTCTCGGCGGACAGTACTTCCGCGCTTTCGCGCTAAGTGACGAGGTCGATCGAGAGAAGATCGAAGCCTCGCTGGCCGACGGCGTGCTGACGCTGAGGCTGCCACGCGCCGCAGCCGCAAAGACACATAAGATCAAGATTAAGAGCGAATGAAGCATAGGTTCGCCAACGACTCTCTTGCCACCCGGCGTGCGGCTGAAAAGGTGATATTGAGAGCCTGCATGAGTTTTCTGCCGGGCGGCGGCAGCGGGGCACGCGCGGATTCACGGATTATCCGAACTTGCCAATTCACCCCCCCCAAGGCCGTTGACAATTCTCGTGTGCCTGCCTAGGATGCTGGTGGTCGAGAGGCCCAAGCGGCAACTGCGGCCTGCGAGCCTGACGTGAGGAACGCAGAACGCCTGCCGGCATGGTTGCGATCGAAGACCTCTCGATCGGACGCAGCAGATTGTCTCGAGGTTTGAAACGCGAAGGATCACGTTGGAAATGTGTTTTCTGACGCCTCGAGCCGTTTGCCAAGAGTTTTCGGTGAGCGAGAAGGAGCAGGCTGATGAGTTCTGAGAACGTGGTTGAATTGACCGATGGTAATTTCGAAGCTGAAGTGCTCGATTCCGACGTGCCGGTCCTGGTGGACTTCTGGGCCGAGTGGTGTATGCCATGCAAGATGATCGGCCCGACCATCCACGAGCTGGCAGATGAGTATGCGGGCAAAGTCAAGGTCGGGCAGGTGGACACCGATTCCAACCGCGAGGTCTCGCTCAAGTTCAATATCAGTGCGATTCCTACGCTGATTCTGTTCAAGAGCGGCCAAATGGCCAAAAAGCTCGTCGGCCTACAGCAGAAGACGGACATCAAGGCGGCCATCGACGAAGTCCTCGGCTGACGCGCCTGGCTATTGGCCCGACTCCCAACAAGGGGCCGTCAAACCATGAGGAGCCTTTCACGCGAAGAGATTCGCGGCCTCGACTGTTGCGCGATCGAGACCGTCGGCGTTCCGGGCGTGGTTTTGATGGAGAACGCCGGACGCAACGCAGCCGGCGAGATTGAAAAGTTCTTGCAGGCCGCAGCAGGGCGGTCGATCGCCATCGTCGCCGGAGCGGGCAACAACGGCGGCGACGGATTCGTCATCGCGCGGCATCTGGCCATGAGGGCAGCCAACGTCGTAACCTTCCTCGTCGTTGCGCCGGAGAAAGTCTCCGGCGACGCCAAGATCAATCTCGACATCCTCAACGGTCTCGGCCACGACGTCCGGGAGGCTGTCGGTAGCCAGCTGGCTGCACTGGCCGAATCACTGCGGGCCTTTGACCTCATCGTGGACGCAGTGGGGGGCACGGGCATCCGGGGCGCACTTAAGGGGCACCTCGCGACGGCCGTCGAGCAGATAAACGCCGCCGCCCGACCCGTAGTCGCAGTTGACATCCCCACCGGCCTGGATTGCGACACAGGCCAAGCGCCCGGCCCGGTCATCCGCGCTGAAATGACCGTCACGATGCTCGCCCGCAAGAAGGGTTTCGACGCAGACGGAGCAGAAGATTACACCGGCGAGGTCCGCGTGGTGGATATCGGCATTCCGCCGGAGCTGGTCGCCAAGATTGCAGGTAGCTCCTAAAGCGATTGCGGCTTAGCAGGTCCGCCAAAAAAGTCTTCCGCTGGCCAATGCGGCCTCCGTATAATGCCCCTCCACTTGGGAGCTGTTGAAGAGATCTTTTTGCAGAGACCGCAATACGAGGATTTGAGATGCCATTGATACCGTTGCGAATTTTGCTGGATCACGCCGCCGAGAACGGCTACGGCGTGGCGGCCTTGAACGTCAACAACATGGAGCAGATTCAGGCGATCATGTCTGCCGCCCAGGAGACCGACTCACCGGTGATCGTCCAGGCCTCCCGCGGTGCACGTAAGTACACCAATGACGCGTACTTGCGACACCTGATGCTGGCGGCCCTGGAGCTGAACCCCAAGATCCCCATCGTGATGCACCTTGACCACGGCAACGCCGCGGCCACGTGCTTCAGCGCAATCGAGCAGGGCTTTACGTCCGTGATGATGGACGGCTCGCTGACTGAAGACGGCAAAAACACCAGCACGTACGAGTACAACGTGCAGGTGACGCGCCAGGTCGCCGACGCTGCACACGCCAAAGGCATCAGCGTCGAGGGCGAACTCGGCGCGCTGGGCGGCATAGAGGACGGGCACGGTGCCGGACTCAGCGAGGAAGAAGTAAAGGAGCACCTGACCGATCCGAATCAGGCCGGGCAGTTCGTGGCCGAGACGCAGGTGGACGCCCTTGCCGTGGCCATCGGCACCAGCCACGGCGCCTACAAATTCAAGAAAAAGCCAACCGGCGAGGTGCTGAGGATGAATCTCATCGAGGAGATCCACAGGCGCCTGCCGAACACGCACCTGGTGATGCACGGCTCTTCAAGCGTTCCGCAGGAATTGCAGGACATCATCAATCGCCACGGCGGCGACATCAAGCAGACCTACGGCGTGCCGCTCGAGGAGATCCAGCGCGGCATTAAGCACGGCGTCCGCAAGGTCAACGTAGACACCGACAGCCGCCTCGCCATCACCGGAGCGATCCGCACGGTCTTCAGCGAGAACCCCGCAGAGTTCGACCCGCGGAAATACCTCGCCCCGGCCCGCGAGGCCATGACGGAAGTCTGCAGGATCCGCATGACCGCCTTCGGCCAGGCCGGTAACGCCGGAAAGGTCCCCATCAAGACCTGCAAGAAAATGGTGGACTTCTACATCAAGAAGTAAGCGGATACTGACCACGGCGTCATAAACTTCGGTAAAACAAAGCCCGCAGTTGCATCCCGTGGGCTTCATTTCCCGTTTGCATAAGAGCCCTTCAGGAGAGAGATATTCTTCCGAACCGGCGTTTGCCGACGCGGAGGATGCTGCCGGGCTTTGGCTCCACCTCGGCTTCGATGTCCGAGATCCTCTCGTCGTCGATGCTGACGGCGCTCTGCGTTATCAGGCGGCGGGCCTCGCTGGTGGACTTGGCGAAGCCGGCCTTACAGACCAGCTCTACGATGTTGATCTTGGCGGCCGCGACGGAAATCTCCGGCATCTCGCTGGGGGTCTGCTTTTGAGCGAAGACGCGGTCGAATTCTGCCGCGGCGGCCTCGGCCGCGGACTTCTCGTAATACGTCTCCACGATCATCTTACCGAGCGTAGCCTTGGCCTGCCGCGGGTGTGTCTTGCCCGCGTCGATCAGCCGGTGTATCTCCTCAGCGGGCAGCTCGGTCAGCAGCGTGAAGTAATTGGCCATCAACGTATCGGGAATCGACATGATCTTGCCGAACATCTCGTTTGGCGGCTCGGCGATGCCGATGTAATTGCCCTTGGACTTGCTCATCTTCTCCTTGCCGTCCAGTCCGGCCAGCAGCGGGAAGACCATCACGGTTTGCCTTGCCTGGCCGGCGTTTTGCTGCAAGTCGCGGCCGATGAGGTTATTGAACGTCTGGTCCGTCCCGCCGATCTCGACGTCCGATTCAACGCAGACGCTGTCATAGCCCTGCATGAGCGGATAGAAAAACTCGTGCGTGCCGATGGGGATCCCGGCCTTGAAACGCTTCTCGAACGTATCCCGCTCCATTATCCGCGCAACGGTGATCTGCGAGGCCAGTTTGAGCACGTCGGCCAATCGCAACCCCTCCAGCCACTCGCTGTTGCGGCGGATCTCGAGCTTTTCCGGCGAGGTATCGAGCACTTTGGTCGCCTGCTCGACGTACGTGGCGGCATTGGCTTCGATCTCCTCCGGCGAGAGAATCGGGCGCGTCTTGTTCTCGCCGCTCGGATCGCCAATGCGCGCGGTGTAATCGCCGATGATCAGCACGGCCTTGTGGCCGAAGTCCTGAAACTGCCTGACCTTGCGCAAAACCACGGTATGGCCGAGGTGAATGTCCGGCGCGGTGGGGTCCATGCCCAGCTTGACCCTAAGCTGCCGTCCGCTGAGAGCTGTGGACTTTAGACGCTCCAGAAGTTCCTGTTGCGTGTAGACCGCCTCGCAGCCGCGAGTCAGGCAAAGCACCTGCTCTTGCAACTCTTTGTCGGTCAGCTTGCTCATAAGTGGCGTGAGTCTAACCCCGCAGATGCCGTTTTGCAATCTCTTGCATTTACAGAGAGAATGGAATCTTGCCTCTTCGGGCGGCGGGGCATTACAATCCCCACAGTGATCGGCAGGGCTTCTGGCCGTCAGGCCGGGAAGGGCCCAACCTTGGCAAGGGCGAGTATGAAGATGGACAGAGCGCTGCTCGTGTTGTTCGTTGCGGCGTTGCTAACCGGTAGCTGTGCGCAGCCGCCGCCAGCTTTGCCGCATAGCCTGGCCGAATACGAGACGATGCGGACCGCCAGCCGCCAGAGCTATCCGCGAGAGACAATCCTGCTGAAGAACCTCCAGCGGGTCCTCGACGGCGAGCAGCCAACCGGCCAGCGGGTCGCGTCACTGCAATTGGTCCTGCACCTCGGAGCGCGCGACCCCTCCGTACGCCATCGGCTTTCGGCAATCCTGACCCAGCAGGACAGCCCCTACGAACTGCACCATACGGTGCTGTCGTTCCTGCTGGCAAACGACTATCCGGGTCTGGCCGCATACGTGGTCCCGGCTCTTGCCAGGGCGGATCAGGACCCGCAGCTTCGCGATGCGATTCTGCAGTGGCTGATGCGGCACCCGAGCCCGGAGGTCCTCTCTGAGATCGTCAACCTCTGGGCCAACGAACCGTCGCCCGTAAGCGTCAACGAACCGCGCTTCCGCTACATCATCGAGCAGATCAGTGGCACCGACTGGCAGGAGGCTTTGCTTGCCGGCATCAACAGCTCAGAGTCGTTTGAGCGCGGCCGCGCTCTGGAGATCCTCGCCCGGCGGCTTCCCGTCGAATGGATCAAGAGACGGATCATGGAACTACAACCGAAAAGCCAGCCCATGGCTGCGCTGCAGAGCTTTATGGAGACCTTCGATTACCTGCCCGTCAGGCGCACGGAATTCGCCGCGGTGGCGACGGTCTTCGGCATGCGTTTGGAGATGATCAGCGACGCGGCTCGGCTGCAAACGGAGTGGCGGCACAATTACGGCTACAGGTTCAACATTCGTGACTTCCACCTGCTCAGCCGCCTGGCGCGCGACCCACTGCGAACGATGCTTCGCCGAACGCAGTTGATCCTCGAACTCGGCCAGGCGCTGGCCACGCGCCAGCACGTGCGCTATTCTGCCAGGCGAAAGGGGCGCGGCAGGGCGTTCACCGACCGCTTCGGCCTACAGATCGAAAGCCTGAGCAACAGCGATCTGTGGAACCTCTACCTGCTCAACGAGATGCTGAACCGGCCGCGAGTGCAGCTCGCGCTGAAGGTGATGGCCGATCGCAACCGCGCCGGGACCGATGAGTCACGGAGCGGCCTGCTTTTCTACGAGCACGGGCAGCCCGAAGCGATGCTCTATCCGCCGGAACTGACCTCTCGGATGACCCGCGACGGGCGCGACGCGCTGTGCTACTTCCGCACGCACTTTCAAAAGGTCTACAACACCGCCCAGGCCGGCCCCAGCGCCGAAGAACTTCAAGAAGCCACTCAGAGCAACCACTACGGGTTGATTCTCACCAGCGTCAACGAATACGCCTTTTGTGCTCACTATTACAATCCACGTGGCCTTGTCGTCTCGCTGGGGAAGTTTCCGTTCCGGCATTGAGGATCTGCGACTGCCTGTTGAAGATGATCGCGGAGGTGACGGCCTTGCGCCGCAGGCCGGCCAGATAGGCCCTTGGAATTTCCGCTGAGCTTGCGCCGAGCTATTCTCGCGCCGCTTGGGTGCTACTGGAGCTTGTTGAGCACGCGTTCGATGGCGTCGTGTTCGGTCTGCATCTCGTCGAGCTGGCGGCGATGCTCGGCGATAAGTGGCTCAGGGGCCTTGGCCAGAAACGTCTCGTCCGACAGGCGGTGCGAAACCTCGGAGATTTTCGCACGCAACGCCTCCTTGCGTTGGCGAAGCAGTTCGATGCGTTCCTCGGCCGAGGCCGGCTCGCGAAGAACCTGATCGAGCACGTGATCGGCGACGAGAATCGGCGTGTCGAAGGCAACGCCCAGCGCGATGGCGTCGGAGGGGCGGGAATCAATCTGGATTATCTCATCGCCGCGGCGGATGTGAAGCGTGGCGATAAACGTGTGATCCACAAGATCGTTGACGACGATTTTCTCCAGCTGGCCGCCCATGGCCTCGATCACGCTGGCCAGCAGATCGTGCGTCATCGGGCGGGGGGCAGTTTGGCCCTTTAGGCGCCGATCGATGGCCAGGGCCTGCGAGATGTCGATCAGGATCGGAAAGCTCCTGTCGCCCTCTTTCTCTTTGAGAAAGATGACCTGCTCCTCGCCTAACTCCGTGATGAGGATCCGAGATAGCTCTACGGGTACGTCCACTTGCCTCTCCCGCAAGGACAACGTGGTACATTGTAGGATCGGTGCGGCGCTACGGCAAGCAACTTGGCAGACCTCCCTGCCGCCTGGCCAGGTTCGCCAAACGAAACTCCTCTGCCTCTATCGGGTTGGATCAGCCCAGGGTCTCCAGCGACCTGGTGACGGCCAGTAGGTCGCGCTTCAAGGCCGCCAGCCGCTTTCGCTCGCCCTCGACCACATCGGCCGGCGCCTTGGCGAGAAAGTCCTCATTGCTCAGCTTGGTCTCGATGTCGCGGATGCCACGATTGAGCGTCTCGCCTTGCTTGCTCAGGCGCTGGCGCTCGGCCTGAGTGTCGATGATGTCCAGCACGTAGAGCTTGACTCCGCCGACGGCGACGGTTGCCGCCGTCGAAGCTGGCACCTCGACGCTTGGGGCAAGCGAGACCTTCTCCAACAATGCCAACGACTTCAGCAGTGGGAGATTCTCCTGGAGCATCCGTGCGGCCTGGCCTTGTGCCTCAACGGCGGCATTGACCCTGAGTGAAGGCGGCACGTCGTGCTCGATACGCACGTTGCGCACTGAGCGGATCAGCTCGCGCAGCACGGCGAAGTCCTCCTCCGCCGTCTCATCGCGGCAAGCGGCGTCGGCTTGAGGCCAGTGCGCACGGACGAGCATCGGCTCGGCCACGACGTCGTCCGGGCCGCGATTCGGGCAGACCTCGTTGAGCTTGCCCCAAAGCTCCTCGGTGATAAACGGGCAGATCGGGTGCAACAGACGCAGCAGCACGTCCAGGCAGTGGGCAAGGATCGCCTTGGGCGAATTTTCGCCGGCATTAATCCGAATCTTCGCGATCTCGAGGTACCAGTCGCAAAAATCGTCCCACATGAAGTGATAGAGCATGTCGGCCAGCTCGTTGAAGCGGAAGGCCTCGATTGCCTCCGTAGCATCGCGAATCGCGGCGTTGAGACGGCTGAGGATCCATCTGTCAGCCAGCTGTTCCTTCGGATCGATTTGGCTCCACGCTGGCCCGGCCGAAAGGTTCATCAGCGCAAACCGCGAGGCGTTCCAGAGTTTGTTGCAGAAGTTGCGTCCGATGTCGAACTTCGGGGAGGTGTTGACCTTGCGGCCGTCGGGCAGCGTCATCTCCTGGACAGGCATGCGGACGTCCTGCGTCTGTGTGGTCATCGAGATGAGCGTAAAGCGCATGGCGTCGGCGCCGTGGCTGTCGATGATGTCCAGCGGGTCGATGCCGTTGCCCAGGCTCTTGGACATCTTGCGTCCCTCGCCGTCCTGGAGCATCGCGTGGATCAACACGTCGGTGAACGGGATGTCGCCCACGCAGTACTGGCCCATCATGACCATCCGGCTGACCCACAGCGTGATGATCTCGCGAGCGGTGCAAAGCACGTCGGTAGGGTAGAAGGTCTTCAGCTCGGGCGTATGCTGCGGCCAGCCCAGCGTAGAAAACGGCCAAAGCGCCGAGCTGAACCACGTGTCAAGCACGTCCGGGTCGCGCTGGAAGTCCAGAGCTTCCAGTTCCAGCTCCGTCTCCTCGCTTAGCGGGGCCACACAGGCGTAGGTAACCGTACCTTCTTCGCCTTCGATTTCGCGGAAGATCACGCCGTCCTGCACGCCCTCCGGGGTCTTGCCTGGCTTTGACCAGATCGGAATGCGATGCCCCCACCAGAGCTGACGGCTGATCGGCCAGTCGCGGAGCTTCTCCAGCCAGGATTGATACGTCCGGGCGTAGCGTTCGGGCGTGAACTTGATCCGGCCGTCCAGAAGGGGTTTCAGCGCCAGACCGGCCAGCGAATTGACGGCGATGTCCGTGCCCTCGATAAGGCCCTGGCCGAACTTTTCCGCCAGGTGCGGGATAGCCTTTTTCACGGCGATGTACCACTGGTCGGAGAGGTACGGCTCGATAGGCACGTGCGAGCGGTAGCTGTGCCCGACCTCGTGGGTGTATTCGCGAACGTCCTCGAGGAGCTTTTCCTGCCGGAACCACTCGACGATGGCCTCGCGGGCCTCGAAGCGGTCCATGCCCAGAAACTGCTCGGCGTCGGAGCCTTTGGCATCGGGCCAGCCGTACTTGTCGCTGATGGTCCCGTCCGGGGCCATCACGTTGATAACCTCAAGATCGTGCCGCTGGCCGATCTCCCAGTCGTTGGGATCGTGCGCGGGCGTGACCTTCAGAAAGCCGGTGGAAAAGCGGGCCTTTTCATCCTCGCTGTTGGCATCAGGCAGAACCACCAGCTCGTCGGCGATGATCGGGATCAGCCTCCCGACGATCGGCAGGCGAACCATTCTGCCGACCAGCACCTCCGCCTGCGGGTCGGAGGGGTTGATCGCCACGGCCGTGTCGCCCAGCATCGTCTCCGGGCGCGTGGTGGCCACCGTTACGTGCTTTATGGCTTTGCCGTTGATCTTGACCGGCTCGGCCAGCGGATAGCGCAAATACCAGAAGTAGCCACGGACTGTCTGGTGCTCAACTTCGTCGTCGGCAAGGACCGTCTGCGTGGCCGGATCCCAATTGACCAGCCGCTTGCCGCGGTAGATCAGCCCGTCGCCGAACAGCTTGAAGAACGTGCTTCGCACCGCCCTGGCGCAGACGTCGTCCATGGTGAAGCGCGTCCGCCGCCAGTCGCACGAGCAGCCCATCATTTTCAACTGTTCGAGGATGCGGAGTTCGTATTCGTCCTTCCACGCCTCGATGCGCTCGACGAACGCCTCGCGCCGGAAGTCGGTCCGGCGCCGGCCTTCCTCGGCCAAAATACGTTTTTCAACGACCGTTTGCGTGGCGATGCCGGCGTGGTCTGTCCCTGGTATCCAGAGCGTGTTCAACTGCTGCATCCGCTTGAAGCGGATCAGGACGTCTTGGAGGGCGTTGTTCAGTGCGTGGCCGACGTGCAGCCGGTCCGTGACGTTCGGCGGCGGGATGACGATGCAGTACTTAGCCCTGTCGGCGTCCGGCTCGGTATTGAAGGCGCTGGCCGCAATCCAACGCTTGTAAACCTCACTTTCGACCTGCTTGGGGTTGTAGACCTTTGGCAGTTCGGCCGTCATTTCTTTCAAACTTTCTCAGAAGGTGGTAAGCAGTCGGTGGCAACGGCTGCAAATGTTGACAATCCGCAATCCGAAATCCGCGATCGATTAGTCAGGTTTTCTCGACTTCCTTCAGCAGCTTGTACTCGATGGCATCTACAAGTGCCAGCCAGGACGCGTCGATGATGTTCTCGCTGACGCCGACGCTGCCAAAATAGGCCCCCGTGGCGGCGTCGTGCCAGTCGATAACCACGCGGACCTTGGCGGCCGTCTCGGCCTGCGTGTTGACCACGCGTACCTTGTAATCCACCAGGTGCACGTCGTCCACGGCCTGGTAGTGGGGCCGAAGGGCCTCGCACAGCGCCGCGTGCAGTGAATCAACCGGGCCCTGACCCTCTGCCACGGTGTGTCGCACCTGGCCGTCCACGGTAAGCTTAACGATGGCCTCGGTGCTGGCGTTCTGGCTCGTTCCGCGCTTGAAGATCACGCAGCGATAATGGTCCAGAGACCACAGCGGCTTGTACCATTTTCCGCCAAGCGTCTTGCGGATCAGCACCTCGAAGCTCGCCTCGGCGGCCTCGAACTGATAGCCCTCGTTCTCCAGTTTCATCACGGCTTGGAGGATCTTGCGCTGTTTGGGCTTGTCCTTGGCCAGATTGAACTTCTCCGGCGCCTTTGCGGCGATGTTGCTGACGCCCGAAAGTTCGCTGACGAGAATCCGCCGCGTGTTGCCCACCAGCGCCGGGTCCATGTGCTCGTAGGTCGCCACGTTCTTGCGGACCGCGTCGACGTGCATGCCGCCCTTGTGGGCGAAGGCAGCTGCGCCGACGAAGGGTTGGTTTCCCCGCAGGTTCATGTTGGCCACCTCGTAGACGAAGCGGCTGACTTCGGCGAGGTTTTTGAGCGTGCCAGGCCGGAGGCAGTCGCAGCCGTACTTGACGGCGAGATTGGGGATAATGGCCGTCAGGTCGGCGTTGCCGCACCGCTCGCCGATTCCGTTGATTGTGCCCTGCACGTGCGTGACGCCGTAGGCGACCGCGGCGAGCGTGTTGGCCACGCCGACACCGCAATCGTTGTGGCAGTGGATGCCAAGCCGCGCCCCCGGTACGGCGCTGCGGAGAGCCTCCACGCACTCGACGATCTGCTCAGGCAATGAGCCGCCGTTCGTGTCGCAGAGCACCAGGCGGCTAGCGCCGGCCTCGCGGGCGACCTCAAGCGTGCGGATCGCGTACTTAGGGTTGGCGCGCCAGCCGTCGAAAAAATGTTCGGCGTCGAAGATCACCTCGCGGCCGGCTTGAGCGCAGAACTCTATCGAGTCG